>Ga0209407_1003607_pt1 | contig 13270 bp, 7 predicted proteins | sample AD_JPNHG3_MetaG_FD_184410 | JGI IMG/M metagenome (GOLD analysis project Ga0209407, IMG submission 184410) | Active sludge microbial communities of municipal wastewater-treating anaerobic digesters from Japan - AD_JPNHG3_MetaG (SPAdes) (version 2) | ecosystem: Engineered > Bioreactor > Anaerobic >... | reverse complement strand
GTTCATCATCGTCTCATCAACTGCCAAACGCCCAGCAGTATCCACAATGACCACATCATAACCGTGAAGTTTGGCATATTTTATGGCTGCTTCGGCAATTGAAACAGGATTTTTATTGTCTTCTTCGGAATACACAGGAATTTTAAGCTGCTCACCCAAAACTTTCAATTGCTCGATAGCTGCAGGTCGATATACGTCGCCGGCAACCAACAAGGGATTTTTTCCTCGTTTTGTTTTCAACAGATTGGCAAGTTTGGCCGAAAAAGTAGTTTTACCTGAACCTTGCAAACCGGCCATCAGGATTACAGCCGGCGAACCTTTCAGATTAATGTCCACACTTGAGCCGCCCATAAGTTGAGCCAGTTCATCGTGAACAATTTTTATCATCAACTGACTGGGCTTAATCGAAGTCAATACATTTTGACCCAATGCTTTTTCCTTTACCGTATCGGTAAAGGTTTTAGCTGTCTTATAATTAACATCGGCATCAAGCAAAGCTTTTCTAACGTCTTTCAATGTTTCTGCCACATTGATTTCGGTTATCCGTCCTTCACCCTTTAAGATTTTAAAAGATCTCTCAAGTCTTTCAGAAAGTGATTCAAACATTTTTAATTATCCTCGTTTATAAATTAATTTTATTCCTTAAATTTTTATTTATTGTCCTTTATTCGCATGCTGTCCCAAACAAAATACAAAATGAGCAATACATACATAAAGAGTGCCAACCATTCCGAACCGGGCTGTTGCAGCCAACTTTCATTGGTGAGTTGAATACCGCCAAAACGCAAGGCAGCGCTGACTACACCCATTAATGCACCACCCGCTATAAATCCCGAAGCAAGCAATGTTCCTTTTTCCTGACGCAAACGGTTTAATTCCTTATTGCTGCTTCGGCCCGAAACATACCAGCTAACAAGTCCACCAACCAGCAAGGGAACATTTAATTCCAGCGGAATAAACATTCCGAGTGCAAAAGCCAGCGCAGGAACATTGAAAAAATTCAGTACCAAAGCAATCAGGGCTCCCATGCCATACAAGAGCCACGGCGCACCAACTCCCGACATCAGGGGCTCAATTACCGCTGCCATCGCATTGGCTTGAGGTGCAACCAAAGCATTTTCACCTGTAAATCCGTAAGTTTTGTTCAGAATCATAATAACGCCACCCACTGTAGCAGCCGAAACAAGCGTTCCCAAAAATTTCCAGCTTTCCTGTTTGGCCGGCGTTGTTCCAATCCAATAACCAATTTTCAAATCGGTGATAAAGCCTCCTGCCATAGACAGGGCTGTGCAAACCACACCTCCCATAATCAATGATGCCGTCATACCTGCCGTTCCTTTTAAGCCCACTGCTACCATAATCACGGAAGAAAGAATCAGCGTCATCAACGTCATGCCCGAAACGGGATTGGTACCCACAATAGCAATGGCATTGGCAGCTACCGTAGTAAACAGAAAGGCAATAATACCTATCACCAGTATCCCAACCACAGCATGTGTCAAATTGCCAACTACACCAAAATAAAAAAACAGAAAAGTAGCCAACAATGCTCCGATTATTCCAAAGATAATAATTTTCATTGAAATATCGCGCTGGGTACGTTTGATTTTTTGCTGCTCGAGTGATTTTGCTCCGCCTTTCAGTTCTTTTGCGGCCAAACCAACCGCATCCATAATAATTTTCCATGATTTTGCCACGCCGATAATACCTGCCATCGCAATTCCTCCAATGCCGATATGTCGAGCAAAATCTCTAAAAATAATTTCAGGACTCATGACAGCTAAAGTTCCCTGAAACGCCGGATTCAGCAGGTGAATTACCTGATCGTTCAAAAGAGGCAATACAGGAACAACTACAAACCAAATCAGAGCTGAACCCGCACAAATAATGGCAGCATATTTTAATCCGACGATATATCCCAATCCCAATACGGCAGCTCCGACATTAACTTTGAAAACGAGTTTGGCTTTTTCGGCAATTTGCGCGCCAAAAGGCAAAACCCGCGAAGTAAAAACTTCAGCCCAAGCGCCAAAAGTTGCGACAATAAAATCATACAAGCCACCAATTATGCCGGCTACAATCAAAGGTTTGGCCTGATCGCCACCCTTTTCGCCCGAAACAAGTACCTGAGTAGTAGCTGTTGCTTCCGGAAAAGGATACTTGCCGTGCATATCCGAAACAAAGTATTTACGAAATGGTATCAGAAAGAGGATACCCAATACGCCACCCAATAGCGAACTGAGAAAAACCTGCATAAAATTCACCGAAATATCGGGATATTTGGCTTGCAGAATATATAAAGCGGGTAAAGTAAAAATAGCGCCTGCCACAATAACGCCCGAACTTGCCCCAATGGACTGGATAATGACGTTTTCGCCCAAAGCATTTTTTCGCTTTGCAGCTCCCGAAAGTCCAACTGCGATAATGGCTATGGGAATAGCTGCTTCAAAAACCTGTCCGACTTTTAAACCCAGATAGGCTGCAGCTGCCGAAAAAAGAACAGCCATTAGTAATCCGGTCGAAACAGAGCGAAAATTTACTTCCGGAAAAACCTTTTCCGCAGGGAGAATCGGTTTGTATTCTTCCCCTTCTTTCAATTCCCGGTGTGCATTTTCCGGTAATCCTGTAATTTTGTCCTCTTCCATTTTATGATTTCGTTACGTTCGTTTTTTCAACTGAAATTAATTCTCAATTCTGTTATTTTTACTGCTGATACAAAATACTTGCAGAAGAAGGAGCCACAACAAAAGCGGTTGTTTTCACCTGAGCAATGCCGGTCAAATTAATCCGTCCGTCGTGGCAAACCAAATTCCATTCTCCTTCGGGAATTTCGACCACAACAGATTTTCGATTGCCATTGTAAATAACCAGAATATTGCGCCAAGTATCTCCTTTGGCATTATCGGTAAGCGTAAACGCAACTACATTGGGAATTCCCCAATCCAAAAAATGCAAATATTGTTGAACATTCTCTTGTGTGCCAAGTCTGAAAGCAGGATGAGCTTTGCGCAGAGCAATTAATCCTTTATAGTATTGATACAAATCCTGAAAAACGGTCTTGTTGTCCCAATTGATTTGGTTGATGGAATCGGGCGACTGATAAGAATTGTGAACCCCCTTTTTTGTTCGGAACAATTCTTCTCCGGCATAAATAAAAGGAATGCCTTGAGAAGTAAAAACAATGGTTTGAGCCAGTTTGTCGAATCGCAATATTTCATCATTGGTTGCTCCTAAAGGTTTGGAGGAACGCAACTTGTCGGCCAAGCACAAATCGTCGTGGCAGGAAACATAGCTGATTACCTGGGTAGGATCATTTACATACGGCTCTTTAGAATAAATCAGTCTGGAATAATCAATTTGGGGATGCTGAATGGAACCGACTACTCCAAATTTTACGCTTTCCTCCAAACTGTCCACTCCCGAAACAAAGCCGGGAATTTCGGGATGCTGCCAGCTACCTTTGAGTGCATCGCGTATGTCGTCGCTAAAAACGGCAATTCTATCCAATTGCTTGGCATTTTTTTTCAGAGCTCTTTTTTCTTCTGGATATACCGATGGACCAGCTGTCCAACCTTCTCCATAAATACAGATAGTAGGATCTACTTTGTCGAGTGCCAACCGTACGGCATTCATGGTTTCAATATCGTGAACGCCCATTAAATCGAACCTGAACCCATCGATATGGTATTCGGTAGCCCAATAAACGACTGATTCGACGATAAATTTCCGCATCATGGCACGTTCGGAAGCCGTTTCATTTCCACATCCGGATGCATTTGACCATGTTCCGTCAGGGTTCATGCGATAAAAATATCCCGGAACCAGCAAATTGAGATGCGAATTTTCTCCGGTAAAAGTATGGTTGTAAACCACATCCATTACCACGCGAATTCCTGATTGATGCAAAGCTTGAACCATTTGCTTGAATTCTTTAATTCGCACAGCCGGATCATAAGGATCGGTGGAATAACTTCCTTCGGGTACATTGTAATTTAATGGATCGTATCCCCAATTATAATGATTTTCATTAAGTTTTGTCTCATCAATGGATGCAAAATCAAAGCTGGGCAATAAATGAACATGAGTAACTCCAAGTTCTTTTAAATGGTCTATTCCGGTAGCCTGACCCATCGTATTTTTTGTCCCATGTTCGGTAAAAGCAAGAAATTTACCTTTATTTTTCATTCCCGAATTGGGGGACATGGAAAAATCACGAACATGTACCTCATACAGTATGATATCGGCTTCGTCTTTCAAGGGTGGTCGTACATCCATTTCCCAGCCGGCAGGATTAGTTTCTATCATATCGATAATGGCAGCTCTTTTGCCGTTAACACCGGTTGCTTTTACCCACATACCGGGAGTTTCATCCAACCATCGATCATTAACTTTTACTTGGAAAGTGTAAAATTTACCTTTCAAATCTTCTTTTATCCGCAATTTCCATGTTCCATTTTCACTGCGCTTCATGTTTACTACTCGCGATGCTCCGTCATCAATGCCATCATCATAAAGCAAAAGTTTAACTTCCGAAGCCGTAGGAGCCCATACCCTGAATGTGGAAGCTTCGGGAGTATAAGTCAGTTCAAGGTCAGAACCATCATAGACCGGATAATCGTCGTAAGAAGCATATTTTGGAGTTTTTTGGCAAGAGCAAAACCATCCGGTTACCAACATCATAAATATCAAATGTTTTTTCATTGTTCGTTATACTTTATTTGAAATCAATTATTTGTACTAATAATTCCGTTTCTTCTGAGTAAAGCATCGATAGAAGGTTCCTGCCCGCGAAAACGTTTGTATAAAATCATGGGATGCTCGGTACCACCTTTCTTTAAGATATTTTCCATAAAAGATTGAGCTGTAGCCTGATCAAAAATGCCGTTCTTTTCAAAAACAGAAAAAGCATCGGCATCGAGTACTTCAGCCCATTTGTAACTGTAATATCCGGCGGCATACCCGCCCGAAAATATGTGATTGAAAGTAGGACTGATAGCCGTATTTTCCACGTAAGGCAAAATTTGGGTTTTCGCCACAGCCTGTTTTTCAAAGTCTACCACGTCGCCTTCAAAAGGTGAAGAAAGTGTATGCCAAGCCATATCCAAATATCCAAAACCAAGTTGACGCAAGCAGGAATAGCCGACATTAAAATTTTCGGCATCCTTTATTTTTTGAATCAACTCAACCGGAATTTTTTCACCGGTCTGATAGTGAAAAGCAAACTGATCCAGAAATTCTTTTTGGGAAGCCCAATTTTCCATGATTTGTGAGGGCAATTCCACAAAATCGCGATAAACATTTGTTCCCGAAAGCGATGGGTAAGTACAATCGGAAAGCATTCCATGTAGCGAATGTCCAAATTCATGCAAAAAGGTTGTAACTTCATCAAAAGTCAGCAAAGCAGGTTTGGCGTCGGTAGGTCGGGTGAAATTCATCACAATCACAATTTGTGGGCGGTTGTCTTTTTTTCCTTCTTTCCACTGACCTTTGAATTCGCTCATCCAAGCGCCGGCTCTTTTGCCATCGCGGGGATGAAAATCGGTATAAAGAACCGCAAGAAATTTTCCATTTCTGTCGGTAACGTCGTAAGCTTCAACTTCGGGATGATAAACGGGAATTTTCGGATTTTTTACAAAATGAATTCCATACAAACGTTCGGCCAGTCCAAAAACGCCTTTTTTTACATTCTCAAGTTGAAAATAGGGCCGAAGCAACTCATCACTCACAGCAAATTTTTCGGATTTTAATTTTTCGGAATAGTAAGCCCAATCCCAAGCTTGCACCTTAAAATAGGCATTATTTTCATCGGCAAAATGCTGTATATCTTCATGTTCTTTGAGTGCTTGCGGACGATAAGCGTCCAACAGCTGATCGAGAAGATGATAAACATTTTCGGTTTTTTCCGCCATTCTTCTCGTCAGCACGTAATCGGCATAAGTACCATGCCCCAACAGTTGAGCAATTTTTAAACGCGTATTGACAATTTTCCCGATTATTTCCCGATTGTCGTATTCTCCACCTTTCATGCATCTGGACGAATAGGCAAGGTAAAGTTCCCGCCGCAGATCGCGGTTGTCGGCATATTTCATAACAGGAACATAATGCGTAACTTTGAGATCGAGCAGCCAGCCTTGCTTCCCTGCCTTTTCGGCATTTTCGGCCAACGTTGTCAATACATCTTCCGGCAATCCGGCTAACTGATTTTTATCTTTTATCAGCAAATTGTACTGGTTTGTTTCTTTCAGCACGTTTTGTCCGTATTGTAAAGTGAGCAAATTCAGTTCTTTCGTCAGTTGACGGAAAATTTCCTTATCGGCTTCGGAAAGATTGGCACCGTTGTTTACAAAACTTTCGTAAGTTTTCTCCAGCAACCTTTTTTGTTCGGGGTTTAATTTAAGTTTTTCCCTTTTCTCGTATACGGCCTTGACCCTTTCAAAAAGTTTATCGTTTAAGAACACGGAGTTGGAATGCTCCGTCAACAATGGAGAAACCTGTTGAGCAATGTCCTGAAGTTCGTCATTGGTTTCAGCACTCAAGAGATTAAAAAACGGACCACTGACTTTTTCCAGCAGCATGCCGGAATATTCGAGCGCTTCAATGGTGTTTTTAAAGGTTGGAGGCTGAGGGTTGTTAACAATGGCCTCCACTTCTTGCTGATGTTGTCGAATTCCTTCCTGAAAAGCAGGCAAATAATGCTCGTTTTTTATTAGATGAAAAGGAACGGTTTGATGTGGCGTGTTGTAATTTTGAAAAAAGGGATTTTCTGTAGTTTGTGCGGCTGCAGTAGAAAGAAATGTCATCATTATGAAGGTAACTTTTATATTCATGCTCGGTCGACTAATAAAAATGTTGTAAAAATCCAATGATACTTGTTGTTTACATGCGAAATAGAGTCTATTTTTTTATGATTTTTTGTACCAGTTGATTGTCCGGGGTTTGTATTTTTAAGAGGTATATTCCTCTGGGCAAGTCGGTTAAATCTATTACGCCGGTTCCATCCGCCTGATTTTGGGCTATCATGACCTTGCCACTCAAATTGCTCACTTTAAAAGATTGAATTTTATAATGTCGGGTGTCAAGGTAAAAAATTCCATCGGAAGGGTTGGGGTAAACAAGATTTTTATGGTTTTGGTAAGGATTTGAGGTATCAGTAATGGTATCGACAAAAGTTGTATATCCTAATTCTATTCGATGCGCTTTTCTGATTTCAATTTCGTTGTTAAACAGGAAAGGAATATCGGAAGAGATATAGGTATCGGTTTTCCCTCCCCAAAAGTTGTATTTTGACTCCAGCACATTGGAAACACCTTTTTCGTAATTATTATAATTGATGGTAATAATTTTTCGCCATTCATTGTAAATGGGTAAATACAGAATTTTGTTTTGCAAATTGCCCGAAGCATCATATGCATAATCGTAACGATAGGCATTTTCCCAAAACATTAACTTCCAAAACTGACTGTATTCCGATTTCAAATGTTGATGATCGTATTCATAAACGGTTTTTTCGTAGTTTTCCCAAAAGTTGAAATCCGTATTCCAACGTTTTTTCCGCTGTTCTATCAACTGTTCCGAATTTGCATTGTAATACCATCGAGTAGCTTCATCCTTTACCCAAATTCCGTTTTCATTTTTCTTTTCCAACAACTGGGTTTCCACATTTCCAAGCTGATTGTAGGTAAACTTTGAACGATACTGCAAGGGATTTGCAGTGGCAAAAGAAATAATAAACAAAGAGTCGATTTTACGGTCAGCAGTGTATTTGTAATCCAGCTCTAATTGCAGTAGCAAAGTTTTATCCTGCAGTTGATAAGTTTTTTTTGAAATCAACTGACTGTTTTCATATATATATTCAATCTGGCTGATTTGCTGTGGAAGCTGGTTGACATATTCGTAATGACTTTCGGAAGTCATCAAATTGTTCTCATATGCATATTCAATGACATAAGTTGCTTCCCACTCACTGCCGTTCCACTTTCTTTCCGTTTGTGAAATGCAGTTTTCTCCCTCGTAGTTCCATTCTTTTTGAGAACGGCGTACCCAATGGTTTTTTTCAAATTTGTATTTGTTTTCAACCGATTTATTCCCATTGCTATTATAAATGAAGCTATATTTAAAGGTAGAATCGTTATCGAACACATTAAGCTCGGTAACCAGCTGATTTTTTTCCTGAGCAGCCATAAGCTGTAAGAAAGAGAACAAAAAAGTCAGCGATACAACATTTATAATAAAGGATGATAAAAATTTCATTGATAAATCCAATTAGAGAAAAATTTTTCAAAAATAAGCATAAATATCTAATGAAACAAATTCATTTCAGTTCTGTTTTGGATATATTTTTTAAATTCTGAAATGAGGAAATAATTGAAAAATGATTTTTTACACGAAAAGATAATGCGCAATTAGAGCACAAAAAAAGGAATGCATCAACTTGAAACATTCCTTAAATTTTTTGAATCGTAATAATTTTTGTTGCGGAGGCCCGATTCGAACGAACGACCTTTGGGTTATGAGCCCAACGAGCTACCACTGCTCCACTCCGCGATTTTGCAGTGCAAAGGTACACCTTTTTTTAAAAACCTCCAAATTTTTTCGGAACTCTTTTGTCCTTCACATGAAAATTTTTATTGTATTTCTTTTAAACAATTCTTTATTTGCTGTTTTCAGGTTTTTCTGTCATAATAAAAATGATTTTTTTAAATAAACTACACTGAGCATTTCCAAGTTTTATGTATTTATTAAAAAAAGTACTATATTTGCACCTCGTTAAAAAAAGTGTTTTCATTAATATTTTAAATCTTCTCAAATGCAAAACAAAGGACTTATCAAGATTATACTGGGTGTGCTGGTCATTGTGTCTTTATATTATCTGTCCTTCTCATTTGTTTCGAACAGATACAGCTCAAAAGCAAAAGCATACGCCGGCGGGGATAGAGAAAAGGAATATCGTTATTTGGATTCATTGTCGAACGAAAAGGTATGGCTGGGATATACGCTTAAAGAATGCCGTGAAAGAGAGTTAGGCTTAGGACTTGATTTAAAAGGAGGTATGAATGTTATTCTCGAAGTGTCGGTACCCGATATTCTTCGTGCTCTTTCCAATTACAACACAACTCCCAATTTTACAAAAGCATTACAAATTGCTACCGAACGTCAAAAAACCACCAGTCAGGCTTCTTTCCTCGATCTTTTTGTGCAAGCTTACAAAGAACTGGATCCCAATGCTCAGTTGGCTTCCATTTTCAGTACCTATGAGTTGAAGGACAAAATATCATTGACCTCCTCCAACGATGAGGTCGTTAAAGTTTTGCGTCAGGAAATTGATGATGCCATCAGTAATTCATTCAATGTATTACGTACCCGTATTGACCGTTTTGGTGTAGTACAACCTAATATTCAAAAAATTGGCAACTCAGGTAGAATATTGATTGAATTGCCCGGTGTAAAAGAACCCGAGCGTGTTCGTAAACTTTTGCAGGGATCGGCAAATCTTGAATTTTGGGAAACTTACGACTTGAGCGAAATATTTAATAATTTAGTAGAAGCTAATCGTATTTTGGCCTCTCTCAACGTTGTTGATTCTACCTTGTTGCAGAAAAAAGATACTCTTTCAGCCCTTCCCACTGCCGAGACAAAAACTCCCGAAAAAATTTCGGCTGTGGACAGTTTGAAGGCTGCTTTAGAAAAGAAAGAAGTAGGTGCAGATACTTTAAAAACACTCGAAAAACAGCGAAAGGAAAATCCTTTATTTTCTGTAATTCAATTAAATACTTATCAAGGACAGATTGGACGCGGTCCACTTGTGGGATTGGTGCACAGTCGCGATACGTCGTTGGTAAATTCGTATTTAAAAATAAAACAGGTCAGAGAAGTATTACCTCGTGATCTTGATTTCAGATGGAGTGTTAAACCTCGCGACGAAAAAGGAGAATGGTTTGAACTGATAGCCATAAAGGTGAATACTCGTGATGGTCGTGCTCCGCTTTCGGGTGATGTTATTACCGATGCAAGGGCAGATTTTGACCAAACCTCTGCTTATGCCAACGTAAGCATGAAAATGAACGCCGAAGGAGCCAAAACATGGGCAAGAATGACGCGGGACAATATTGGTAAGTCTATTGCGATAGTTCTGGACGGATATGTATATTCTTATCCTACTGTTCAAAACGAGATTACAGGAGGCAGTTCTCAAATAACCGGAAACTTTACAGTTCAGGAAGCCAAAGACTTGGCCAACGTATTGAAATCAGGAAAAATGCCTGCACCCGCTCACATTGTCCAAGAAGATGTCATTGGTCCAACTTTGGGAAAAGAAGCGATTCAAGCCGGACTTATTTCTTTCATTATTGCGTTTATCCTGATTTTGCTTTACATGCAAATCTATTACGGATTAATTCCTGGACTTGTAGTCGACACTGCTCTGCTTTTGAACGTTTTCTTGATTCTTGGCATTATGGCTTCATTTCAAGCTGTACTCACGTTGCCTGGAATGGCCGGTATTGTGCTCACTTTAGGAATGGCTGTGGATGCCAATGTATTGATATATGAGCGTATAAAGGAAGAACTTCGAGCGGGTAAAAACATGAAAAATGCGCTCGTCAGTGGTTACAGAAATTCTTTATCGGCCATTATTGATGGAAATGTTACCACGCTGTTGACCGGAATTATTTTGTATATTTTCGGAACTGGACCTATTCGTGGATTTGCTACCACTTTGATTATTGGTTTGATTACTTCGGTATTTACCAGCGTTTTTGTAACAAGAATTATCTTTGAATCGTTCCATGCAAAAGACAAATGGCTCGATTTGAAGTTTTATACCAAATTGACAAAGAGCTTGCTCCTGCATCCCAAAATCGATTTTATTGGCAAACGCAAATATGGTTACATTTTTTCAGGAGCAATTTTAACTTTGTTCGTTATCGCATTGTTTACTAAGGGATTGACACAAGGAGTCGATTTCTCCGGAGGAAGAAACTATGTTGTGCGTTTTGATCAACCGGTTCGTACCGACGAAATAAAAAACAGTTTGGAAGATTATTTCCAAAATGCTTCTTTATCTGTAATTACGATTGGCAACGATCGGCAGGTGCGAATCAATACGAATTACAAAATAGATGATAATGATGCAGCTGTCGATGATGAAATTAGCGATTTGCTGTACAACGGACTGAAAAAATATTTACCGGAAGGGACGACCAAAGATCAATTTGTACATGAAAATATTGTCAATTCTCAAAAAGTTGGACCTTCTATAGCCGATGATGTAAAAACTTCCGCCTATATTGCAATATTTATAGCTGTTGTCGTCATGGGTCTATATATTTTAATCCGTTTCAGAAATATTGCTTTCAGTATTGGGACTATTGCTGCCCTTTTTCATGATGTACTCTTTATTATCGGATGCTATAGTGTGTTCAATGGACTGGTACCATTTTCACTTGAAATTGATCAGAATTTTATTGCGGCCTTGCTGACCATTATCGGATATTCGGTAAACGATACAGTGGTTATCTTCGACCGTATTCGTGAAAATCTCGGATATTATCCCAAACGAAACAAGAAACGATTGATGAATGAAGCGCTCAATCAGACCCTAGTTCGTACCTTCAGTACATCTTTGACGGTATTTATCACCATTGGAACCATCTTCCTGTTTGGCGGTGAAACCATTCGCGGTTTTTCGTTTGCTATGCTGATAGGTACTGTCATTGGGGTTTATTCTACATTGTTTATTGCTTGTCCTATTGCTTATGAAATTCAGAAGAAGCAGTTGAAGATTACAGATGACGATTATGATGACGAAAAACCGTTGCTTAAAAAACCTGAAATCAAAAGCCAGCCCGACAGAAAGAAAAAAGACAAATAACAATCATTGTTCAATGAATAACCCCGAGAACTTCACTCGGGGTTATTCATTTTACCCGATCACAAAGAGAAGGAAAATTTTTTGAGGGATGTACAAAAAAAAATTAGGGATGGGTTAAATGCATTTGTTCTTTATTCTTTCAATATTTTGAAAAACTCCTGATACATTTTTCCATCTGTGGAAAAATTCAGTCGCTTCAACATACCTGCGGAAGTTTTGTATCCGTATGCCAAAATACCGGTTACACCATTTTCCCGACAAATTTTTTCAAATTCCATATAAAGCCTAATGCCTATGATGCTGTTTTGAAATTCCTTTTTTACGGCACAAAACCAAATCATTACCGCATTACTCACCATCTTTTCCCCGCTGATAAATCCTTTTACCGTATTTTCGCTTTCGTAAACGAGCGTCAAACAACGTTCGTTTTCAACCAACTGCACCAGCCACGAACGGTCGTAGGGTAAATTTTCGTCGTATTTGAATGGCTCCATATCCAAAATATGGTGAATAGCATCCACATCAGTTGGGTGTGCACGACGGACAAATATGTTTTTCTTTAGACTTTCGGTTTTCATGGCTGAATACAAATTACAAATGCAACTTTTTGGTTAGACAAATTTAGCAATAAAAATTCATTGGGCATTAAGAAACCCACAGGTTTTGCATACACAAACACGAATGAATAGAATATTCAGACATGTGGGTTCCATCAGACCTTTAAAAAATAAATTATATTCTGATGAAATTTAATTTTTTTTCTTGGTCTGTTGTTCAAAATATCTTCTGCTCGCTTTATACCTTGATCAGAGAGATTTTCAAATGAAGTTTTTTTCGGAAAATTCAGATGAATAAGCCCGTTGGTATTGGTTCTTCTTGTCCGACCCTATTTCACGAAGGGTGTAAATTGAAACGTTGAGATAAAATTTAGAGTCATATTCTTTCGCCAAAAATAAGTATAAGTTGATGAAGCATAATGCCTCAATGTTGAATAGCGATTGTCCGTTTTTTAGTAACTTCCCTGATGGCAAGGAAAACAGATTTTACAATGGCTTCATCCGAAAAGAACGACATTTTGTCGCAGGGATATTTTCTGATTTTGTCATGGAAATTTTCGATTTGATTGCTCGTATAGCTGTAACTTTACGTATTTCGACAGGGAATTCAAAGAACATGGTCAGTACAACCCGCTTATCAAGCCGTGATGTAATGGCCTAAGCATATTTTGCTTCCCATTTTTTGCAAAATCCAATAAAAAAATAGACTGTCCTTACTTTTTGGAATAGCCCCTTAGTCAGGTGGGTAGTGGTGGAAGCAAATACAGAAAAAATCATGTTACAAACTGAATAAAATTCTTAGAAAATCGACTTAAATTCTAAATTAATATTCATTTTTTCAGAA
>Ga0209407_1003605_pt1 | contig 13272 bp, 27 predicted proteins | sample AD_JPNHG3_MetaG_FD_184410 | JGI IMG/M metagenome (GOLD analysis project Ga0209407, IMG submission 184410) | Active sludge microbial communities of municipal wastewater-treating anaerobic digesters from Japan - AD_JPNHG3_MetaG (SPAdes) (version 2) | ecosystem: Engineered > Bioreactor > Anaerobic... | reverse complement strand
TATATCGAAGTAAAATGAATGCCCGTCTTCTCTGCCAGCTTGCGGCAAGATCCTGCTTCAAGGTATTCATAAAACAACCGTCTGTCGTACCAGCTCATCTTGTTTAACTCTCTTTCCAGTTTTGCAAGTTTCAGGTCGCTCTCATAGTTGTATATTTCATCATTGACGACTTCGATGTCATCTGTAAATTCTTCTGTCTTTCGGTCCCGGCTGTACTTCCGTGCAAAGGGAGACGTCCGGCTGAACCAAGTATTGTAAATCGTCCTGATGATATAGTACTTGAAATAAAGTTTGTCCTGATAAAGTTTTGTCAGTTTGTCGTCCGGCATCTCACAGAAGATAAGGACAATCTCATTAAAGAGGTCAAAGGCAAGGTCTGTCTGCCCTGCTACCTTCTTGCAGACGGCAAGTATCTGCTTGTCTGCGATTATCTCTTCAATAATTTCGTCCTGCATGCTTAATTTTGATAGCAAAAATAGTACATTTTTTATTTATTTCTTTATCGGAGTGAAATGAAACAGCTCGACAGGGATATAAACCTTTCTTTCAAAGCCTGATTGTTTGAAGTGCAGATACTTCATATTTTCTCGTGCCTTGCTTGTCAGTACCTTGTAGTGCCCCTGCTCAGTCGTTATCCAGATACCATCAATCTTATTGAAGATGTCTGACGGTACGCTCCAACTGTTTGTCGCCCAATGCCGGTATTTCTCCTGCTCACGCTTGCGGAGTATTATCAGGTCATTGATGACTAAGATATGCCCGATTTTCTTCTCCGTGTTTTTGATGGGAGTGTAAATCGTGAGCTTGCCTTTCTCACAGCAAAAGACGTTTCCGTGCCAGTCCCGAAAACTGAAAAGGCTGTCGAGGTTTTTAATCTTTTCTTCCATATCTCAAAATTTTTATTCTGTTTCTTTTATGTACCGGATGTAAAAGTTACGGCTGCCGATGGAGTGCGTCTTGACTATCTTATTCTCTTTCAAAAGTTTGTTGAAGAAGTATGTCCGTATCGTGAAGCTGTTGCCGTCCCGTGATGACACCAGAAAACAGCGTTTCATGATACTTTTCTTGCTGTGCCGTCTTGGATATATCTGCTCTACAAGGTAGCAGCCGACCTGCAAACTAAACAAAATACTTTCGTATCCTTCTTTTTTTATGTATGCCATATCAGATAAATTTAACATATTTTCCAATAAACTTAAACGTCCCGCTTGCCAATGCTCCGTTGCGGTGCTTCGCTATCTCCCACACCACTGAACGCTCATCATCACCGCTGGTCTTTTCAGGGATAAAAAATCCGTCATCTTCGTCTGCTTCAATGCCGTTATACAGGAACATGACAATATCAGCGTCCTGTTCGATGTTGCCACTCTCCCGAAGGTCTGACAGTGTCGGTTTCTTCAATGCCCTTGTCTCTATGCCTCTGTGCATCTGGCTGAGTGCAATGATAGGCACTTTACAGTCCTTTGCCGTCTCTTTCAGCTTTCCTGTGATGACGCCTATCTCCCGGTCCCTGCTCTGCTGCTTCTCTGTCGTTATCAATTGTAGGTAGTCAATGAAGACAATTCCGATGTTATTCACTGCGACATGTCGCTTGATGTCAAGGCATAACTTGTTAATGTTAATGCCGCCTTTGTCGTTAATGAATACTTTTATTCTCTCAATATCTGTCAGTGCTTCATTAAAGAGTTCCATCTCACGACTGTTTAGTCCGTACCGCATCAGCTTTGACAGTGCGATTTCTTTCTTTATTGCTATAAGACGCTTCACCAACTGCTCTCTGCTCATCTCCAAGCTGTATATCAGCTTGCCTTTGTTTGTCGTTGTGTTTGCTATCATGTTCAGGACAAAAGAGGTTTTCCCGATCCCTGGTCTTGCTGCAATGACTATCAGGTCTGTGTCCTGCCAGCCCCCAGTAACTTCGTTTATTGCCTGATAGCCTGTGTCAAAACCAAGTACCTTATTGCCCCCTGATATACTGTTAACACTCGTGATGATGTCTGGTAATATCGTTGTGGCGTTAACGGTCTCGTGTGAGGTAAGACCGTCGTTTATCTCTGCCAGAAAGCGGCTGATGATGTCTTCTGTGTCGAAAACATCTTCTTCTGTCGTTGCCCTGTCCTTTAATAGCTGTGAGAGTTCAAGGTATTTCCGTTGCCGGTACTTTTCAATGATGATAAGAGAGTGATATTCTATGTTTTCAGTGCTGCAAACACCATCCGACAGGTCGGTGATATAGGCAGCACCGCCGACGGCTTCGAGTAAGTTTTTTTGCCGTAGGTAGTTTGTAAGGATTATCATATCACACTTGCCCCTGATGTTCATCAGCTCGCTGATGTTCTGATAAATTATCCGGTTTCTCTCGTAATAGAAATTATCAGGTTTTAACAGGTCATTTATCTTGAAGTAAATTTCGCTGTTTAAAAGCAAAGCTCCGAGTACTACCCGCTCGGCTGATTGTGATTGTAGTGCGTTGTCTGTCATGTTTTTTAAATATTAAATGCCACTTCTTTTGATAACTTCTGCATATAATTGCATTGCTCTGAATATAATTGCTTCGATGTTTAATATTCCTAAATATTGTCTATGACAATAATCCCAACATTCTCGCTGTACTTGTTCTTTCGAAAAACCATCTGCTAACATCTTTACTCTTTGTGAGACCCATTTGCATGTTTCGTTTTCAATACCGTCTCTATCTCTATTTGATAATAAGTCAATTGTTTCCATAACTTAAAAATTAAATTTTTTCTTAAATATGCTACTAAGATAATACCGAAATACGAATAAAATCCTTTAAATCTTCAAAGTTGATGACGATTTCACAGACTACCTTAAATTCTATGTCTTCTTTATTGTGTAAGTATGTAATTACATGATAATCTGTTAATCGTTTTTCAAGTTTCTTTTGAATTTTTTCAACATTGTATGCAGCTCCGTAAGGCAGTGCAACTAATAAAATCGGTTTTGCCATGTTTAATTAAATTATGTTGTTAAGAAAAATTTTATCAATACCAATAGCAAACCAGAAGCAATCCCAATAAAGATAAGGTTTTCCTGTCTCTTTATCAAACGCAGTTATTTTGGTTTTCATTGGGACGCCATAGCCGTTTGTAAATGTAATGATGTCTCCTGCTTTTAAACCAAGCGTATCGTTTGTGTCTGTTAGCGATTTGGCGTTTTTAGTCAGCCATCCGCTTATTTGATTTTCAAGTTTGTCGCCAAACTTTGATAATAAGTCAATTGTTTGCATACTATTAAGTTTTAGTTCCATTCAGCTGTTTTTTAAGATAATTTACAAAATGCTCCCGTAACTGCTTATCGCTTTTAGTATGGTCATACTTCAATACAAGCTCTTTTGAAAAGGTATTTATCAATTTCAGTATTTCCGCCTGCGTCAGCTTAAACTGTGTGGACAGTCCGAATATCCACACCTCATTTGAAAGCCTTTCTTTTGTCATCAGGTAGGCTTTATTTAATCTGTCGGGCGTATCATATTCAAATAAGTTTGATACGTCGCCGCCGTTTGATATTGTTTCTTTCGTTTGGCTTATAGAAGGAAGATTTTTTTCTGAGTGAACGTTTGTTTTTTCGTTATCGTTTTCGATAACTTTTTCCTTTTCTTTTTCTTTACTATAATATACTATATTATTATTTACTTTATTTTGTGAGTTATCGTCAGCGATAACTCCTTTTCTTTCACGTTTTCGCTTCGATAATAAACTTTCAAAACGTTCTCGATGTCGATAACTAAATATTTTACCATCTTCATGTGATAGCAGGCTGATAGATACACAATAATCAATGATACTTTTAAGATATTCAGGATCAACGCAGAAATCACCAGAAAGCAGCTCAATATTTAGGTCGTTATACTCAAATTCAAAAAAGTCGCAGTCAGTAAGATATTCTAAAAGCATGCACCACACTGCATATCCTTGTAATTTATACTTTCTGCGTAGTGCTTTTATCTTTGTATCATTCCTCATGTCAGCATCATGGGAAAAATACAAAGCGTTATTTCTAACTGGTCTTGCCATAGCCATTTAAAAATAAAAACAGCCTAATTTCAAAGGACAACACCCCTGCAAACATGGGCTTTGAAAAAAGGCTGTTTGTTTTTCTTTGATTGTTTGCATATCGTCTGTTGTCTGTTAACATACTGCAAAAATTATTCCAGCAAAACAATTTAATGATTTTGTAATTTTAAAAAACGCCTGACAGGTAGAACAACAATGAAACGATGGAACAGTTAAATCCCGCCAGGCGTTATATTTAATAATTATGCTGATAATAATACCGCAAAAATCATTCCTGTTAGCCGATAAACTTCGGAAATTCCTCACCTTCGAGATATTTTAAAACTTTTACATCTTTCTTTCTGACGTAGAAGTTCCACGTCTTTATCATGAAGGCAAGCCGCATACCAGATGGCATCTTCTTCCTGCTAACCCTGTCATCATACAGTTTTTTCCGAAGCAAGTAAATAACATTATTACTTACCTCTTTACCGGTGCATAATTCATTCATAAAACGGTCAGCGATAACATCATTGAAACGCTTTATTCTTGCATAAAAACCTCCCAGTTCTCCGACAGGTATTATCCTGTTTATTGCTTCATACCAAGCGTAAGACTTTCTGACCACCTCATCCCAGAATTCTTTATTGTTATGATATTGTTTCAAAAGCTCAGCATTGCTTTTTGTCTTTGTCTTGCGTGTAATTTCCGGATTATCTGACAGATAAGCATTATAGTGTATAATGACAGAAGGAACGACAACATTGTAATTCACTCCTGCAATCTTGAATATATCCGCTGCCGTCCTTGACTTTCCTGTGTCGATAACTTCAAAGGCATCATCATCAACTCCGTAACAGATAAACATCCTTACTGAAACATTAGCCCTGATGACAGCCGTCAGCCTGTGCTGACCGTCCATCAGATAACCTGATTTGCTTATCTTTATCGTCTCTCCGGTCTCTGCTCTCCACCGTCCTGCCTTCATGTCTTCAACATAACGGTTAAGGCAATGCTGGGATAATGTCCTGTTACCATTGTTAAACTCCAAAAGCACTCTCGCTTTTTCCGGAGTTATCAGTTCTTCTTTGATATACATATTTAAAAGTTTTAATATTTTAACAATTTTCCTGCTCGATAATGTACTTTGTGATAAAGTGTTTTTTGGCATACCAGCCGATAAAACGCCGTGCGTGTTTCGTTTCGTTGCCGGACTTTTTAAATATTTCTAAAATTTTAATTCCGTCATGGACTACAATAATACTGTCCGGAAATGATAGGATCTTGAATATTTCAATCTTTTCCATATCTGTCTTTTTTAACTTTTAAATTTTGTTTCAGCTCCCGCATGATAAATCCAATGCAGAAGCAGATTAACATGATGAAAATCACGTCCTGTATGATATGATAAACTTCATTCATTTTGATCAAAATTTATATTTTTTATTATTTTGGTGCATATATTACCTTATAATCATCACCAACACATTCAAGGTCTGCACAATGATATGGTTTTCGTAACATTGCATCTGGGAAATAGTAATAATTTTCTGGGACTGTTTCCGCTCCATGCGTTAAATTTCCGTCTCCAACAATATCATCTTCCGTAATATTGTGTCTCCCCCATTTAATTCCAATGCCGTCTAAACTATTATAGACGACCGTGCCAATTCTCCCATCTGGCAATTTAACAATTGTTCCTGCTTTCATAAAAATTTTTTTTGTTTTTATACGCAAATATAAAATATCATATTAAATAGTGAGAATTTACTGAGCATATATAATTGTTAGCGATTATTACAATGACAACCATCTTTCTGTCCAAGAGTATAAGCCGTATTCCATACTTTACAGATAAATTCATCTAATGATATTTTTCCATTATTTAATTCTAAGATGATATTATCCAATTCTTCAACATTATGTAAATGCAACAACCCGTTAATACGTGGCAAAATTTCATTATTTTGTTTATTATCAATTTTATATACTTCGTTTTTCATAATTTAATATTTTAATTTACAAATCACAATTTTAATCTTGTTTTAACTTATCTTATCATTAAATTTATGTTTTTATTGTTAATGTTTTTTAAATATCCTTCTACAATAAAATATTCATTACTGCAAGTACCATCTGTAAAATAGTTAAGTGAATTACAAGAAGTTTCAACCGTTCTCCAAAAATCAACTTCCTTTCCATTTATGATGTATTGCTCTGCTAAATAGAAATTACCAATTTGCTTATTCTCTTTTGAGAATTTGTCGTAAAATTTTTCATACAAATCAATATCATCTTGTAGTAATTCAATTCTTGTATCGGTTGATATTCTCCTGATTTGTATGTATTTCACATTATCAAAAGAAGTTGCAAAATCAATTAAATTTTTGAATTCGTCAATATTATATCTGTTTAAAACAATAGAAATCCTTACATTTTCACCGCTTAATGGAATTATTTTATTCCAGTTTGGTAAATAATCTTTACCCATTATAATTTTGTTTTTTTCTGGAATAAGTGTATGTATCGAATATCCTATTTCACCTTTCATTTTTTGTATTGAAGTAATCTTTTGTAAGGCTAAATATCCATTCGTTCTAACTCCAAGTGTGAAATCATTATTTTGTAAGTAATCAATAATTTCATCAAGGTATTTATATTGCAATCCATCTGCTGTTACACCTGTTAAGTATAGTTTTGTTACTCCTTCGTTTTTACATTGCTGTAAAAAATACAAAAAATTTTTCCATTCTAAAAAATTTATATTTAATTGATTTTTGCCTTTTAATTGTTCGCCCATATCTTTTCCTAAACAGAAATAACAATCAGCATTACAATTTCCTAAAAGATTTATGTTTGCAAAAGTGTATTTGCTTCTATTTCTATTTTTATTAATTGAAATCATAAAACCATAATTTTATTATTATTTTATCATTAAATTTATATTTTCTCTAAGTTCAGCACCTTCAACTTTAATTCCGCTTTTAATAGCCTTCTTGATGTCTGTCTTTGATATGACAGGTTTGAAGGTCTTAAACTCGTTAGGTACAAGGCTCTCATCAATGATTTCAACTGCCTCTGATTTTCTTGTCGTTACTTTAAACAACCTGTCGGTCTGAATGTCTCCAAACCGCTGGACGGCTTGAAGGAGAGCATCCCGCAGACGCTCTGCCAGTGCTTCTCTCTTCTTAATCTCCGACTGTATTTTTGCCTGATATGTCTCTTTCAGAAATTCAGCCTCGTTTTCGAGTTTCTTTATAAAAGAAACATAGTTACCGGCTTTTACTGAAAGCTCTATTTGTGTTAGTTGCAGCCTTTCTTCAATCTCCGGAGTTAACTCTCCTCCGTTTTCTTCCAGCTCTGACCAGATTTGGATAAGGTCCTGGCTGATTGCAAATAAACTTTTTTCCATAACATTATTTTAAATTTATTCTTTATTTTGGAGTTAGTGTTATATGGATTCCGTTCTTATTGATACTAATGAATCCATTCCCATCTATGACTATATGCTTATAATATTTTTTCACCAACACACCTGTATCCTTTGAGTAATATCCTTGCAGATTGATAGAATACTCATCAATAGATACATTGTAAAACATACTCAATGGTAAAACCTTTGCAATTCTGTTAAGTTTTTTGAATTGCCATTCAATACTTGATAATTCCTTTTCCATATCTTTCATTTTTAAATTTTTCCTTCTTCTTTCATGTTGTTTATAAATTCAGCCTCCTCATCGGTGAGGTAGCCTGTTTCAAATAATTCTGATGATGATAATTCTTCTTTCATTGCTTTGGTATTTTGTTTTGAATATATTTATATATTTTCTCAGCTACATCAAACAACTGATGAAACTCAATGCTGCCTGCCGTTACAAGGTCTTTTGCATAGCTAACGGACATGGTTACAGCTCGCAGTTCGATAGGCTCTGCCTGTTTGCCGAAAGACGTTTTAAATTGTCTTTCCTTCTCAAACTTGTAAAACTTAATTGTTTTCCCGTCCTTTTCATAAGACTGCGGGATCAAGTTCCCTGTAATCGTTTCACCGATGGCAGGCGGTTCAGCTTTCGCTGAACGTCTGATAAGCACTTTCCCGTCGCTGATATTTTCAACTTCACACCAGTACGATGTGTTTCCGTACTGGTCGTTTTTGCCTACCTGAATTTTGTTAATCTTGTATTCCATTTTATTTCCATTTTAAGATAATTTCATCAACTTTTCTTAAAAATTCACTCATGCTTAAATGTATGTTATACTTTTCGGAGAAGAAGCAGAATTCTTCCAGCCTCTCTCCGATGACTGGATGGGGCTTATAGACGGTGGCATAACCGTCTTTCAGCTCGATTAAATGGTCTTTGTATTCGATTGTTATTATATCCTTGTTTGTTGTGATTTTCATATCTTTTTTTCTTTATTGTATTGCAAATTTGATACCATGTTTCAGTTTTCATAATACCAGTTTTCAAGTGCGATTAAAAATTTCATTTCGTCCAAATCCCAGATGTGCTGGACGCCTCTATTGTCAATAATAGAGTATCCAGACAAATCAAGCTTGTGTGGTTCAAAGAAGTGTGCGCTGGTTATTCTGGTTCTCTTAACCTCAACATAATAACATACGCTGTCAGACGTCAGAGATCCGTCTGAATAAACAGCAAAGAACTTATCACTTTTAGGAGAATAAAGTATGTCGACCCATTCCTCATTTTTTAATTCATTTAACAGCATATATTCTGATAATATACTGTATGCTATTTGACTTTCATTTAATAGCTGACAGCCGAAAAGCCTACTGTTTTTTGCTCTTGTTATACTTGCATCATCTTCCGGAATGAAACCGTCCTTCACGAACGGTCTTAAACCGTATAACTCATGATAAGCGGTCATGAAGTCATCTGTTACTTCGTTGCCGTCTTTCAGTAATTTAAATTTACTTTCTGTTTTCATCTCTTTTAATTTAATTTGTTACTTAATATTTACGCTTTAAATTGATAATACAGATTTTAAAATTTCTTTGACTTGTTCTTCTGTTCCTGCCAGCAACATTGAGCACGTTCCTGTGTTTCCGTTTCCGTGAATATAACCGTTCACTGGGTTATCTGTATAACGACCCCTTTCATCTATTGCAGCGAATAAATGAATAGGAGCGAACCCTCCTGAGAAACGTATTTTATAGCATTCTTGTTTTGCTCCGAACCAGTTGGCTTCTTCTTTGTTTAATTTTTCAATTATGTAATTAACTTCTGTTTTCATCTCTTTAATTTTAAATTGTTACCTATTACATTACAAATTTGATACCAAAATAACAAGTTTATAGAATTATTTTTTTATCATCCTTTTTTCAGCCGAAAGAGACACTTAAACAAACATACCCCTGTCGCTGTAATGCGTGCGGTCTGCTGAAAGATTTTTGTCAGGGATATATCTTAATACCATTTGAAAAAATCTATCGTTAAAACGCCTTAAAATCGGTCGTTTGTTTTTGCTCTTTTTATGCCATTATTCCATAAAATTCCAAATTTGATACTGATTTTTACAAATTTTGGAAACGTGAAGAAAAACATGCGTTTTTAGGCGAATTTCAAACAACCAGATTGTTGCGATTTTTCTAAAAATGGGATAAAATTTGATACTACAATAATAGTACCAAAAATGTAATTTAGGGACAAATTAACCGACTAATTGGGACAAATTAACCGACTAATTGGGACAAATTAACCGACTAATTGGGACAAATTAACCGACCTTGTTATTCTTCGATTTTTATTTTACAGCCGATGGCTGCAACGATTTTTTCAATAAACGCAATGCTTGGCTCATGTTTCCCTTGCAGCGTCCGGCTTACTTGTGCCGTGCTGCTTCCTATCAGCTTTCCCAAACGGTAATAGCTGATATGTCTCTTTTTTAAAATTCCGTTAACCTCATCAATTAACATAAGCCGTTTTTATCATCTTTATTGCAAAAATGTTACCAAAATACACAGTAGTCTGATAACTATCTTAACAGCAACACAATACAGACAGCCTCAGCAATCATCACAGCCGTCATCCGTACAATAACATTTTCCTTTTGCCTTATCCTTCTCTCTCCTGCCGTGATAATGTTCTGCATATTAACGCTATCGCTTATCAGACGGTTTATCTCTCCGGTCTTAATACTGTCATTTTTCTCGCAATAGTCTGCAAGTGCAATAAACTGACTATCACAGCCGGATATGGTCTTTCTAAGATAGCTGTTTTCTTCTGTTAGTATCTGATTATCGAAAGCGTAATATTCCGCCTCTGCCTTCCAACGCTGGCAGGTGTCTTCCGGTTTCAGATATTTGATTTTCTCAATAAAAACTGTCTTGTTCTTTGTCTTAATGTCCTGCAAGCTGTCAATAGTCTTCTGATATTCATCAATCAATACTTCATGCTGCTGACGGAAACTATCAAACCGCAGCCGTTCAACTGTCCTCACCTGTTGTATGTGCTCTGCTGTCTTTCGATCCAGCCAAAAGAAACAAATCAAAAGATAAATAACAAGGCATATAAGGAAGCATATCAGGAACTTATGCAGGTTTTTCATATCACCTGATTTTGTTGATGAAGTTATCTGCAACGCCAAGACCGATAAGGGCTGCACCTGTCAGGATTAGTGTGTTGATATGCTCGCTCTGAACATTGCAGGCTATCAGCACAATCGCAGCGACAATCATAATAAACCCCGTCAGCCTTTTGCTTGAAGGACTATCATTCGTGTCTGATAATATCTGTTTAAACCAATTCATATCTTCCGTTTATATATCTTAAAACCTGTTTTCTGTTTCCATTTTTCTTCAAACTCACATGTATCCAGCTGTAATTTTTCTCATTTATCAGCTGGTCAAAAATAAAATTATCTCTGATAAGCTCAAAAAGTTTCTTATTGTCATCACAGGTCAGGTCTGCCGCTTCTCCCTTGCAGTGCTGCGAAGTTTCACTACCGCCAACAGCTCTGTTTACCTCTCTTGATCTAAAAGCTGAATTGACGGTTATCGGCTTACCATATAGCTGCCGCAGTGGTTCAAGGAGATTGACAGCCAGATAACTCAAAGCCTCAAACTCTTTCGGTCCCGGTACGTTGCTCAACCCCGTGTTTGTCTTTGTCAATTCCTCAAAGGTAAAATGTTCTGTGATGTTCATAGCTTATCATTTTGTTGACCCTCTTTCATAAGGATTAAAATTAAAATCATTAAGATACAAGCGTTTGATATGTAGCTCATTAAACTCCACCCGATGCTCGACATTATCAATACTCTGCTTAATTTCTGACAATTCCTTTCTTATCTCTTTTATCGTGTTGGCTGTGCTGATGATGACAATGATAGCAAGCGGAAAAACAAAGGCACTTAAAACAGTAATCAACATCTGCCTCGTAGCCTTCTGATGTTCATTCAGAATATCAATCAATTCATGATATTCATCTCTGTACTTTTCTTTTACCATCGCCCTTACGGTTTATCTTCTTATTAGCCTTGCCTTTAAACTTTTTATTTTTGTCGGCTTTCCTTTTCTTTGTCGCTTTGCTCATCTTTTTTGTTTAAAAAGTTTTCAATCTTTGACATAATAACTACACGCACCTGCCCCTGCTGGAAGTTTAATGGTACTTGCATCAATATTCCATGAATGAATATCAGTTCTTCATTTGTAAACATATATTTCAATTTTAAATATTTTCAAATTCTGTTAATTCTTCTTTAATATTCTGCCAGTAGGCAACATCGTCAACTGCCTTTTGCTTTCTTTCTTCTGCCTGCTGTATCTCCTCATCAACACGTTCAAAGGCTTGTTCGATACTGCCCCATCCATGCTTCTTTACCTGCACCTGATAGTCGTTTCCAGCATCGTCTTTTCTTGTTTCAACCTCAAAGACGGCTATCTGTTCAATCTCATTGCCGTTCTCCGTAACTGTTATTTTTTTAATCATAGCTTTAAATTTTAAGCGGTTAATATTGTTACCCATGTCCCTGCACCTTTTGTGGCATTAGCCACAGTGCATTTTTCAACTATAAAAATCCCTGACTGGTTACTTATCCTGATGTCATCAACTGTATCCGCTGTCGGTGATGTGTCAAGGTACTTGTATGTACCTGTCCTTTCACTCGTCCCTCCCCCTGCGAAGTATCTTAATCGCTCCGTGTTGTTAGTATAGAGAGCAAGGTATAAGTTTTCTTTCTGATTGATGATAGCATTTCCGTTTGTGTCAAGCCCTACATGGAAACCATCCGATGATGTCGTCCCTGTCGTTGTACCGTTTGTCAGTTGCAGACTTCCGGCTGTTGCGTTACCGAAATTAATGTGTAATTTAGAAGATGGAGAAGTCGTGCCAATACCGACATTTGTACCATTATCGGAAACATTTGCGGAGTGAAAAATAGCCCATCTCCTCGTTGAAGTACCAAAATTTATTGATAGGTCTGCCGATGGCAAAAACTCACTTTGAGTTTGAATATTTCCACTTGATGACCTCAGATATAATGTTGTACCATAGCTTGTCAGCCTTGCAAAACCTCCAAAATCTTCAATCCTTAACCCTTTCCCTATGCTGGTCTCTATGTCAAGTTTCCCAACTGGTGCGTTAGTACCTATTCCAATCCTTCCGTTTGTGCTGTCATAGTTAAAATCAACAGTACTTCCATCAGCCCTTCTTAACTGAAAAGCTGTTGTGCTATCAGAAGATGGATACCAATATTGACCTGACAGATACTTAATTGCGTTTATCGTCTGAAACTCTAAATGCACAAGGCTGTTAGCACCAACTTGGAAAGGAAAAGAATTAAGTGAACCGATAAACCCTGCCACTGTTAGGCTGTTGCCCCCTATTTGATAGGATGTGTCAATAAGCGAATGGTCAAATGCTGATGTATGTGCCGTCATCAGTCCTGCCGCCGTCCCGACAGTATCGTAAAGCCCTGCATGGTCGCCCCAGCTATAAGCCGTATCCCAGTTAACATGATTATCAGGAATAGACACATCCCATCCAAATCCTGTGCTGACAGGTATCCCTGCTGACGGATAAACCATATTTCCGATATAGCTTAAATCGTTATAGTGTGAAACGCCATCACCGACTTTTATCTTGTTCGTGTCCTTTTCAAATGCTATCTGTCCGAGCAAAAGGACAGGATTAAGCGTGCTGAACTCCGCTGCCGTCTTGCTGTAAACTTGTATGCTTCCTGATAATGCTGCCATGTCTTTATGAATTATCTATGATTGAATTTTCATAAGGCTCTCCCTCG
>Ga0209407_1003604_pt1 | contig 13273 bp, 10 predicted proteins | sample AD_JPNHG3_MetaG_FD_184410 | JGI IMG/M metagenome (GOLD analysis project Ga0209407, IMG submission 184410) | Active sludge microbial communities of municipal wastewater-treating anaerobic digesters from Japan - AD_JPNHG3_MetaG (SPAdes) (version 2) | ecosystem: Engineered > Bioreactor > Anaerobic... | reverse complement strand
CTTTAAGTTTACTTACAATATATTCAGTTTCAAAGAAATAACCCGTGTACTCGCTTGCAGGCCGGTCGTGAATATACCCGGCCATTTCAATAATATGATTCATGGCTCTTTCACCCGAAGCTTCACCAATAAGTTCGTAGACTATTCTCCTGGGAAGCAGGGAACGGGGCACAGAGTTCTGGGCTGATGAGGCTGAACTAATCAGCAGGACTGTACATAAGGAAATAAATAATTTATTCATTTTCAAAATATTAAGTTATGGTTAACAACAGGAAAGATAATATTATTTTTTCGGTTAAAAATAGAAATGAATATTTATTTTTTAAATTTTTAATCGTCTGATTAAATTTAATTAATTACCCAGAGGCCACGAAGGCCACAAAGAGAATTCCTTTGTGAACTTTGTGCTCTCTGTGTGAAATTTTTTTTCACACAAAGTACACAAAGACCTCAAAGAAGAGAATTTATAATTATTTTAAAGGTTGATTAAATTTGTTCTTAAATTTTAAGTGAGACTATGAAATAAAAATTTCAAATACTAACCATTATGAAAACATCACAAAAACTCCTTTGCATTATGATTTTAGCACTGGTGAATATTGGACTGACTCAGGGTCAAACTTCAGTGACATTAACATGGTATGGTCAGTCAACTTTTCTGATGAAAACCGGTGACGGTGTGAAAGTATTGATGGATCCTGCAAATCCGAATATGATAAAAGTGGATCTGAATGAACCTGTTGATCTGGTAACTGTTTCTCATGAGCATGGAGATCATAATTATGTTGCTCTGGCAAAAGGTAGCCCTGTGGTTTTGAGAGGGCTAAGCGGGTCGGATTATGCAAAAGTTGATGAAACAGTCAAAGGTATTCATGTTCATACTGTAGCAACATTTCATGACAATCAGGGAGGGGCACAGAGGGGGAAAAATGCAATTTTTATTTTTGACTTGCCTGGTATGAAAGTAGTACATGTTGGCGACCTGGGACATGTTCTAACAGAGGCACAGGTGAAAGAGATCGGCAAACCAGACATTCTGATGATTCCGGTAGGTGAAATATACACACTTGATTTACAGTCTGTTATGCAGGTGATTAAACAGCTCAATCCCAGAGTAATAATACCGATGCACTATTCTCCTGCAAATGCGCAGGGTGGTTTTAAACTTGGAACCGTGGAGGATTTTATTAAGTCTGCCGGATCGGAATTCGATGTTAAATATTCGGGTAATCCGGAAACATTCATTGCAGGCAAGCTGCCTTCCAAAACAACTATCGTGGTTCTGAAGAGTCTGCAGTGATTTGCTTATTTTAGATATTTCACACAGAGGCCACGAAGGCCACAAAGAAAAATCCTCTGTGAGCTTTGTGTTCTCTGTGTGAGACAAAAAGCTAACATGAAGAATAAGGAATAATAAGAAGTGGAATTTCACACAGAGGCCACAAAGACCACAAAGCGAAATCCTTTGGGAGCTTTGTGCTCTCTGTGTGAAACAATTTCGGAGATTTAAACTTAATTAGCCACAGTTATATCTTCAAGAAACTCGCTGCTTAGCACGCCGCTGGCAATCTCCCTTACTTCGCCCGTCATCCTGATGTTCCACTCTTTATCAACCTGAATTTTCAGCGATCCACCCTGCATCCTGATGGTAAGATCGCCTTTTACAAGTCCTCTTTTCACAAGCACGCTTGAAACTGCGCATGCCGAGCTTCCCGAGGCGAGCGTATAACCTGCCCCTCGCTCCCAGATAAGTATCTCCGCCTCATTTTCCGAAATAACCCTGGCAAACTGCACATTGATGCGGTTGGGGAATAACTTGTGATTTTCAAGAACCGGCCCGTATTTCTTTATCTCTTCTTCATCAAGATGGTCTTTGATTACCACACAATGAGGATTACCTACCGATACGCAGTTCACCTCGTACTCACGGTCACCTGCTGTAATTTTTTTACCAATAAATTCCTTTTCATCTGAGTCAACCGGTATCTGCCGTGAGGCAAATACGGCTTTGCCCATATCAACTTTTATCAGCAGCGCCCTGTGTTTCTTCTCTTCCACAATTTCGGCATGCACAATGTCGGTAAGGGTCTCGACCGAAAAACTCCGTTTACTGGTAAATCCGTAATCGTATATGTATTTACAGAAAATCCTCAGTCCGTTGCCGCTCTTTTCAGCCTCCGAACCGTCGGGGTTGTAAACCCTGAAACCAAAATCCGCCTTTGATGAAGGAACTTTTAAAACTATTCCGTCGGATCCGATACCGTAATGAACATCACACAGCCTCCTGATAGCTGCGGGTGTAAGTTTAAAATCAATGTTTTCCGAATCGAGCACGATGTAATCATTTCCGAGACCGTGCATTTTGACAAAACTGTTTCGTTCCATAAAAAGTTTTTGGCGAAATTAGTTTTTTCTTATTAAAATAACTCCTGCAAAATTTCCTATTTATGAAAAAGAGAGGGGATTAATGGGTGAGCTCATTTTTTTGCCAGAAAGTAAGTATGATTATATTTGCCCAAAATTGAAAAAGATGGCATTTATAAATGAGAATTACCTGAAACTTCGCGGTGGTTATTTATTTCCTGAGATAAATCGCAGGGTAAGGGAATTCCAGAAAAACCACCCGGATGCAGATATTATAAGGATGGGAATCGGTGATGTGACTCAACCCCTTTGCCCGGCTGTCATAAAAGCTTTTCGCGAGGGAGTGGAAGAAATGTCGCGCCCTGAAACTTTCAGAGGTTACGGGCCGGAACAGGGATATGAATTTCTGCGCGAAGCCATTGCTGAAAACGATTACCGCAGCAGGGGGATTGATATAAAACCGGGTGAGATATTCATTTCTGATGGAGCAAAGTGTGACACGGGAAATATTCTTGAAATTTTCGGACATAATAATGTAATAGCAGTTCAGGACCCTGTTTATCCGGTATATGTTGATTCTTGCGTTATGGGAGGCCGCACAGGAGAATATCTTGATAACGGTTATTTCAAAGGCCTTGTATATATGCCCTGCACTGCAGAAAATAATTTCATTCCGGAGATTCCGGAGAGGAAAATTGATATTGTTTTTCTCTGCTATCCGAACAATCCAACAGGTGCGTCTGCAAGCCGTGAGGAGCTCAGAAAATGGATTGATTTTGCCCGGAATAACAAAGTGATTATTCTTTATGATTCGGCATACGAAGCCTATATAACTGAACCTGATATTCCACATTCAATTTATGAGATTGAAGGTGCAAAGGATGTTGCCATAGAGTTCCGCAGTTTTTCAAAGACGGCAGGTTTTACAGGAACAAGGTGTGCCTATACGGTGATACCGGAGAATCTGATGGCAGAAACATCCGACGGCACAAGAAAACCCCTCCATCCGTTATGGCTGCGTCGCCAGACAACAAAATTCAACGGTGTTTCGTATCCGGTTCAGAAAGCAGCTGCCGCCATATATTCACCGGAAGGCAAAATCCAGATAAGAGAAACAATAAATTATTACATGGAAAATGCGCGTATTCTGCGTGAAGGTTTCGGCCGGATGGGTTTCAGAGTCTACGGTGGAATCAATGCACCCTATGTTTGGGTTCATTCGGGAAAGGGCATCGGCTCGTGGGAGCTTTTCGACAAGCTTCTGCATGAAGCCCGCGTCGTGTGCACTCCGGGCTCAGGATTTGGACCATCGGGTGAAGGATATGTGAGATTTTCTGCTTTTGCACGAAGAGAGGATGTACTCAAAGCTGTTGAGAGAATGGAGAATATGAACTGGGGAAAATCTTGATTGTAACTGATTTGACCCTCCCAATTAAAGAAAAAGGGCTTTAAATAGATGAACATAGATAAAAGCACCTTTATTTTCCTGTAAAACCAGCTGATTCAGGCAGAGCTGTGAATAATAATTACTTTTGGTTATTTATGAAATCCAGGTTATTATATTCAGGTCATTTTAAGAATATTACAATAAAGAGATATTTTTGATAAATGGCAAAGAGTAACACTGTTAAAATTATTACTGGATTATAGCAACATTTCAATTATTTTTTATACAACGAACAGAAAGTCCATCTTTTTTGGTATAACCTCCAATTTTTACCTCACTCCAAGTGGCAGTAATAAAGACATAATAGCCTTCAAAAGTCCACCATACACCATCGAATCCAATACCACCAAAACTACCAGAATAGCCATCCCTGTCGCCACCCGGCCTGGCAGCAAAACCTGATTCATTGCTACCACTGCAATCCATATTATACCCTGGTGGACAAGACCAGAATCTTGTATCTTTTAGTTTTTTTGTATTATATCTCCCTACATAGTTTATTAATGTCTCCCACTCTTCCTTCGTAGGTACATGCCACCCTATAGGACATGCATAGCCTGCAGCATACCAATTATACAACGCACCATAATTCTCCTTGTATTCAGGATTATTATTATACCAGCAATATGCAGCCGAGGTCATTGAAGCCCATTTGTTATTGTCAGTAACAAGAGGGATAGGAGTCCCATCTCTGAATCTGGTTGTTTTCAGATTTTCCTTCAACCACACCTGAGTGCCAATGACAACCGTATCGTAAACATTCCCGTCACCATCAACCGGCATACCGCTCTCTTTCTCACATCCGACAATAAATAAAACGAATGAAATCAGAAGCGGTAGCAGTCGAAGTATTAATGAACTTTTCATACCCAACACTTTTAATGTTTAATCACAATACGCATCGAATATTTCCTTCCATCATAAAGAAGGTTAATTAAATAGACTCCATCAGGCAAATCAAGCATTGGCCCTGTTTTATTGAAATAAATTTGTGCAATTGCTTCTACTGCAGCAACCGCAGCAAAAGCCCCACATGGCCCTTGCTCTCTCTGGTTTTTTGCAAATGAGATGTAATTAAATACTTTCTTTTCCCTCTCATGTTAATGTCTGAAATCCCATCTGAAAGTTGCTGGTTGAGAATACAGAGAAATGAAAAATAGGAAAATCGCAAATATTAATATTATCCTTTTCATAACTCTGATAATTAATCAGTTAAACTGCATAAAACAAATTATTGATTTTAAATATGAACAATCACATTTCTTATATCAAATTTAAAAAAATTATTTATTAGATAGGTCTCTCATTTCGCTTTGCTTCATTCGGTTTGCACCTGCTAATCATCTTTTTTTTGTCCTGAAGCAGGTTGATAAAAAATTATCTGTAATTCAATCAGGATTAATTGAAAAAACTGTCAACTTTTTTCAGGACGAAACAAAAAAACATGCCCCCTATATTTGTGCCATTTGGCAATATATTTTAGAACAAGAGTTCTTTGACATATTTATTAAGTTTGATGATATGTTTTGTGGGATGAAGCGCAGGCGTAGCCGAAGCGTAATCCCACAAAACGGGACCTTAAAGTTACTACTTATGATAAAAAATTCTTCACTACAGAAGTGGGATCGTCTTAAGCAGAAGCAATTAGACACCCAGTTTGTTAACAAGCTTATTCAAGGCATGAACTGTTCACCGTTTGAAGCTATGGCTATTCTGAATGCTGTCTATGAGACCTATCAACCGTTTTTTGATAACTCAGGGGCGATGAAGCCCGGACAAGTTTTATTTGAAGTGGTATCGGTAGAGGATGGAGCTCAAAAGAAGCTTTCCGAATGCAAAATGGTCACCGTAGTTCTTACCCTTGATGCTGGAGAAGAAGATCTTCAGGTTAGGGAGCGACTTGGAGTTCAAGGACTACGCAGGCATCGTTTGCAAAGGATAGTAACTGAAGCATTCCAGCAGGGTGGCCTTTTAACTGTTGAGGACATAGCCAACCGATTGCTTAACTGAGGTGAGCGAACTGTTTGTCGCGACATCAAAGCACTCAAAGATCAGGGTATATCTCCCAGATTGGTCTTGAGTATTTTTTTACTGTAACCATTACGACTGTTACCAGTGTTACGACCCGCAGGCTCATGCTTAGAGTAACCAGGATGCTCCTTTATCTCAGCATTCAGAAGTGCCTCTACTCCTTTTTTATAAAGCGTCTGAAAGTAATCTTCAAATTCCTCCTGAGTCCTTATTTTCTTTAAGGCCTCTTCCGGAATCTTAAATAATTCATTTTCATTCTCATTCATAATGCTGCATTTTTAAAAGGCTAAAATTAATTATTCTTCCTAACCAACCGGACTTTGAGCTCGTTTTCCGGCTCCAGTCCGGTTGGCCTCCCAAATGCAGCTGCCTTTTCATCTACACAAAATTATGGACACTACCAAAAAAGCTAATATAAAGAATAAGGAATAATAAGAAGTGGAATTTCACACAGAGGACACAAAGACCACGAAGAGAAATCCTTTGTGAACTTTGTGCTCTTTGTGTGAAACAATAAAAATTAACAGAATTGGCAATATTCACTGATACAGCTTATCCCTTTAACTGAAATTATAATCCTGTTTTGATTTTTTAACATTTCCATTCTATTCTTTTTTAAGGAATAAATCTTTACTTTGTTGATTACATAAACAGAAATCAAAATCAGATATTATGAAAAACATAACATTATTATTTATCAGCGTCTTTTTTATTTTGCCTCTCTTTTCACAGCAACCCGACTGGGAAAACGAGCAGGTAATCGGCATTAACAAAGAGGCACCACACAGCTTCTATGTGCCATATCTTACACTTAAACAGGCTGTCGAGGATGTATGGAACAATTCCCCTCTGTTTCTCAGTCTTAACGGGACATGGAAATTCAACTGGGTAAAACATCCCAACCTGCGTCCGGTAGATTTCTATAAAAACGATTTCGACGTAAGGGCATGGAATGATATCAGGGTACCATCCTGCTGGGAGATGGAAGGATACGGAACACCTATCTATACAAACGTAACCTATCCGTTCGAACGCAATCCACCCAGGGTACTCGGGAACCCTCCAGCCAACTATACTGCAAATAAAGAACCTAACCCCGTTGGCTCATACCGGAGGGATTTCACCCTCCCTGCCGACTGGTCAGGAAAAGAAATATACCTGCACTTTGGCGGTGTGATGAGCGCTTTCTATGTATGGGTGAATGGACAAAAGGTTGGCTACAGCGAGGAAAGCATGACGCCGGCGGAATTCAATATTACTAAATATGTTAAACCTGGTGTAAACAATATCTCGGTTGAGGTTTACCGCTGGAGCGATGGCAGTTACCTCGAAGACCAGGACTTCTTCCGCCTCAGCGGCATCTACCGCGATGTGTTCCTCTATGCAGTGCCTGAAACCCATATCCGTGACTACTTCCTGAAAGCAAACTTCAATGACGACTTTTCAAAAGCCGACCTGAATATTGAACTTGATTTCAGAAATAGTGGTGATAAAGGAACATATACCTGCGATGTTTACCTTACAAAATTCGGCGAAGTTGCAACAGCCGGTAACTTTCTGGTTTCAATACCCGTGAAACAGGTACCGGTTAAGGAGGGACTGAAAATTACGAAGCAGGTTACTATTAATAATCCTCTGCTGTGGTCGGCAGAGATCCCCAACCTTTATCAGATTGTTTTTGTGCTGAAAGATGCATCGGGCAAAACCGCAGAAGTCATTTCCACTCCCTGGGGCTTCAGGAAAATTGAAATTAAAGATCAGCAGTTGTGGATAAACGGAAAAGCAATCCTGATAAAGGGTGTGAACCGTCATGAGCATGATCCTTTCACAGGCAGACATGTGAGTCTTGAGGTGATGAAACGGGATGTTGAACTCTTTAAACAGTTCAACATCAACACAGTACGGACCAGCCATTATCCGAATCATCCTGATTTCTACAAACTGTGCGATATCTATGGAATATATGTTATTGACGAGGCGAATGTAGAATCGCACGGTATGGGTTACGGCGACCAATCGCTGGCAAAAGATCCGAAATGGCAGAAAGCACATGTCGACAGGGTGGTGCGCATGGTTGAAAGAGATAAAAATCACCCGAGTGTTATAATATGGTCGCTTGGTAATGAAGCTGGAGGAGGTGTAAATTTTGTTGCATGTCGCGATGCGGTAAAGGCAAGGGATAACGAAAGGCCTGTTCATTATGAAAGGCAGAATGAAATAGCCGACATAGAATCAACCATGTATCCTGCACTTGACCGGCTCGAACAGGCAGGGAAGAAGGACGACCCGCGTCCGTTCCTCATGTGCGAATATGCCCATGCCATGGGTAATGCCGTTGGCAACCTGAAAGAATACTGGGAGGTTATAAACAGCTATAAAAGACTTATCGGCGGCTGTATATGGGACTGGGTCGACCAGGGACTGGCAAAAGAGATACCCGGCAGACCGGGTGAATATTTCTACGCCTACGGAGGCGATTTCGGAGATTTTCCGAACGACGGAAACTTCTGCATAAACGGGCTTACTACACCCGACCGCTCCATAACTCCCAAAATGGAAGAGGTGAAAAAAGTCTATCAGAACGTTGAAATTTCCCCGGCCGACCTGAATTCAGGAAAAATTAAGGTTAAAAATAATAACTGCTTTATTAACCTTAAACAGTACGACCTCGTATGGGAACTTCAATGTGACGGAAAAACAATTCAGTCGGGACTGATACCATCGCCGGATATTCCTTCCGGAACATCGCGGGAAATAACCCTTCCGCTCGAAAAATTCAATCCTGTTCCCGGTGCCGAATATTTTCTTAAGGTTGTATTTGCTCTGAAGAATGATGAAATCTGGGCACACAGAGGTCACATTGTTGCGGCCGAGCAACTCAGAATGACGGTATCTGTTCCTCAGGCTGAAACAATGAACCTGGATGACATGCCTTCGCTGGAAGTGGCCGAAAATGGTGATTTTGTAACTATTACAGGGAAAGCGTTTAAGCTTGATTTCAGCAGAACAGCGGGAACATTAACATATCTGGAATATTTCGGAACGAAGATTTTTGAATCAAAATACACCATGCGCCGCATGTTTGGAAGGCCAGCCCAGGGTGCGGGTCAGGGACAGGGTCAGACACCGCCGGCACCGAGAGTTGAATTTTCATTCATCGGAGGACCCCGGCTGAACATTTTCAGGGCACCTACCGACAACGACATCAGATCGGTTGGCAGAGCCACAGCAGCACTCGACCTGTGGAACCTGAAAGGCGAAGTGACATCCTTCAACTTCAATAAAGTCAGTGACAAACTTGTTGAGGTGAAGATAGATATGAAATCGTCAATACCTTCGGGATATTCAATTGTAACAAATACAACTTACAAAGTTTACGGTAACGGCCGTGTAGATGTCAGTACCATATTTGTTCCCGATGAGGCTAACTGGTCGCTTCCGAAACTCGGGTTTATCTTTACACTGAATGAAGGGTTCGAAAATGTCGAATATTACGGTGCTGGTCCGTTCGAGAATTATGTCGACCGCAAGAGTGCTGCTTTCATCGGAAGGTACAGAACAACCGTTGATGAGATGTTTGTACCTTATGTAAGGACCCAGGATTGCGGCAACCGTACCGATGTAAGATGGTTTACTGTTACAAACCATGCTGGTTACGGTATAATGGTTACTGCGCCTAACCTGATGAACTTCAGCGCATTGCATTATACCCCGCTCGACCTGGATAAGGCCAACCACCCGTATGAGCTCACCAGGAGGAAAGAGACAATACTTACGGTCGATATGGCAGGGTGCGGACTTGGTAACGGAAGCTGTGGACCACCACCACTCGAAAGATATCTGCTTAAACCCACAAAGGCCGGGTTCAGCTATTCAATAAAGCCTTATGCACCCGTGCTTGGCGATAAAGCTGAAGTGGCAAAAAAATACTAAAAATAATGCTTGCTAAAGAGTGGGGCTGTCTAAATAAATGTTTAATAGGAAAATATAATAAAAGCTAAAATATTGTATATCAATATGTCCCCTCTCAGAGTCTGTGCCACTTTGCAGTAGCAAAGGCAGGGAGTCAGGGGTGAAAACAAAAAAGAGACTTTTAAGACAGCTCCACTTTTTTTATTTTAGTATTTTGAAATATCAGATATGAATCTGAATTCACGATATAACAAAAGAGGTGTCTCCTCCTCAAAAGAAGATGTCCACAGAGCAATATCCTCTCTTGATAGAGGAATATTTCCAAATGCCTTCTGCAAAATTGTTCCCGATATTCTGGGCGGAGATCCGGAATATTGTAACATTATGCATGCCGACGGTGCCGGAACAAAATCATCACTTGCCTATGTGTACTGGAGAGAAACCGGAGACCTGTCAGTATGGAAAGGCATAGCACAGGACGCTGTGGTAATGAACATCGACGATCTGCTATGTGTGGGAGCTTATAATGATATTCTGCTTTCTTCCACAATCGGAAGAAATAAAAACCTGATTCCCGGGGAAGTTATTTCAGCTATCATCAACGGCACTGAGGAATTCCTTGATAAACTCCGCCAGCTTGGCATAGGAATATGGTCAACGGGTGGTGAAACAGCCGATGTGGGCGATCTTGTCAGAACCATCATTGTAGACTCAACTGTTACTGCACGCATGAGGAGAGATGAGGTTGTGTCAGTAAATATTCAGCCGGGAGATGTAATTGTGGGTCTGGCATCGTTCGGTCAGACCACATACGAAGATGAATACAACGGAGGGATGGGCAGCAACGGACTCACCTCGGCCCGGCACGATGTGCTGGCAAAATACATTGCTGAAAAGTACCCCGAAAGCTATGATCCATTGCTGCCTGACGAACTTGTTTATTCAGGCAACCTTAAGCTTACCAATGTAGTTAAAGGACTTAACATTACGGCAGGCAAGCTCCTTCTTTCGCCAACGCGCACCTACGCACCGGTTATTAAACAGGTTCTCGAAGAGATGCAGGGTGAAATTCACGGTATGATCCATTGCACCGGCGGTGGCCAGACAAAAGTTATGCATTTTATTGAAAACGTTCATGTTGTAAAAGATAATATGTTCCCCCTTCCGCCACTTTTCAGGATTATCCAGGAAGAGTCCGGCACATCGTGGGAGGAAATGTACAGGGTATTCAACATGGGTCACAGATTTGAAATATACACAAACGAAAAATCAGCTGAACGGATTATTGAAATTGCCTCCGGCTTCAAACTCGAAGCAAGAATCATAGGTCACTGCGAGAAATCAAATAATAAGAAACTTACCATTAAATCGGAATACGGAACTTTTGAATACTGAGCTGATTAACGGACGCTGGACACTGGATGCCAGATACAGTATTATGGTTATCCGGTTTCATGAAAACGGTTCCGTTTTTAATTTATTCCATACCACAATTTAACTCTTGCCTTTTTATTATCTTTGCAGCCTGAAATTTTTGAAATCAATGGCCGGTAACAACATAATACTGGAGAGGCTCGAAGGAGTAAAACAGAAATTCCTCGAAATCGGCGAAATGCTGACAAAGGAGGAAGTACTGTCGGATATGAAAAAATACATAAAGCTAAACAAGGAATATAAGGAGTTAAAGCCGGTTGTGGATGCATATCAGGAATACAGGCTGATACTCGATAATATTGAGACTGCAAGGGAGATACTGGCAACGGAGAAGGATGAGGAGTTGCGTGAGATGGCAAAGGAGGAGCTCGAAAAACTTGAAGAAAAACTTCCTGAGCTGGAAGAGAAAATAAAAATCCTTCTTCTGCCTGCCGATCCTGAGGATAGCAAGAATGCAATAGTTGAGATAAGAGCGGGTACTGGCGGTGATGAGGCATCGCTATTTGCGGGTGACCTCTTCAGAATGTACACGAAGTTTTTTGAGAGCAAAGGATGGAAAGTTGAGATTACACGGTTTACCGAAGGTACTGCTGGAGGATACAAGGAGATAGTGATGAGAGTCATCGGTGAAGGCGTTTATGGCATTATGAAGTATGAATCGGGTGTGCACCGCGTTCAGAGGGTGCCACAAACCGAAACACAGGGACGTATTCATACCTCTGCAGCTTCAGTGGTTGTGCTGCCCGAAGCTGATGAGGTTGATGTGGAAATCAGGAACGAAGACATTAGAAAAGACACATACTGCTCTTCGGGCCCTGGTGGACAGTCAGTAAACACAACCTATTCAGCTGTAAGATTGACTCATATACCTACAGGAATCGTAGTTACATGCCAGGATGAAAAGTCGCAGATAAAAAACTATGAGAAAGCCCTTAAGGAACTGCGAACACGCCTCTATAATCTTGAATATCAGAAATATCTCGATGAGATGGCGAAAAAAAGAAAGACAATGGTGTCTACCGGTGACCGTTCGGCGAAAATAAGAACATATAACTTCCCGCAGGGCAGAATGACCGACCACAGAATAAACTATACTGTATATAACCTTTCATCCATTCTCGACGGAAACATTCAGGAAGTGATTGACAGACTGCAGATGGCTGAAAATGCTGAAAGGTTGAAAGCCAGTAATTCTTAATACTTTATCAGCGATGACAAGCCTTGAACTTTTTGAAAACATTAAAAAGAAAAAATCATTTCTTTGCGTTGGGCTCGATCCGGAAATAGAAAAACTTCCTCGTTCGGTTTTTTCTGAATCCGATCCAGTTTTCGAATTCAACCGGAGAATAATTGATACAACGCATCCCTACGCCGTGGCATATAAACCCAATGTTGCTTTTTACGAGGCTAACGGAGCAAGAGGCTGGGAAACATTGGAAAAGACTGTCAGATACATAAGGGACAACTATCCGGACATTTTTGTCATTGCCGACGCCAAAAGGGGAGATATAGGCAATACGTCACGCATGTATGCTAAAGCTTTTTTAGAAAATATGCCCTTTGATGCTGTAACAGTCGTTCCTTACATGGGTGAAGACTCTGTTACACCGTTTCTTTCGGTACCCGGCAAATGGGCAATAATTCTTGCTCTCACATCCAACAAAGGTTCTACCGATTTCCAGTATCATAACGAAGACGGAATAAAACTTTTTGAAAGGGTAATTTCAGTTTCACAGAAGTGGGGTACGGTAGACAACATAATGTATGTGGTTGGTGCCACAAAACCCGAAATGCTTAAAGATGTCAGGAAGATTGCACCTGAGCATTTTCTTCTTGTACCGGGTGTTGGAGCCCAGGGCGGCAGCCTCCAGGAAGTTGCAAAATACGGTCTAAATAGCACATGCGGCTTGCTGGTTAATTCATCAAGAGCAATCATTTTCGCCGACAACTCTGAATTCTTCCACCGTGTGGCAGGAGATAAAGCAAGAGAAATGCAGGTTGAGATGGAAAAATATCTCAGCCAGAAAAAACTTATCTGAATTTTAATAATAACCGGAAAATTTATTATAGCACACGGTTGATATT
>Ga0209407_1003597_pt1 | contig 13285 bp, 20 predicted proteins | sample AD_JPNHG3_MetaG_FD_184410 | JGI IMG/M metagenome (GOLD analysis project Ga0209407, IMG submission 184410) | Active sludge microbial communities of municipal wastewater-treating anaerobic digesters from Japan - AD_JPNHG3_MetaG (SPAdes) (version 2) | ecosystem: Engineered > Bioreactor > Anaerobic... | reverse complement strand
CGGAGAACGGCATCGACGTTCTCATCGGCATCGGCGGAAACGTTGATTACGTCGCACAGGACTACATCGCCGGCCGCCTCTCACCGGGCAAGAGTTCCTGCCACCACGAGGACGACGGCCACATGAGCAAAAACCACCAGAGGAGCGTATAACCATGATAGTTGGCATCACAGCGCGTGCACCAGGCACGGACGCCCCGGTCGAGCAGCGGTTTGCCCGGGCGCCTTACTTCGTCTTCATCGACACGGAGACGGGAAAGGCCGAATCGGTTGAGAATCCCCTCGTCAACGCCGTCGGCGGGGTCGGCCCCCGGGCCGTCCAGATGTTTTCGGAGCGCGGCGCAACGGCGGCCATCACCGGCCAGGTCGGCGGGAACGCCGCCAGAGCGCTCAAAGAGGGCGGGATAAAGGTTTACGCCTACCGCGGAACCGGCAGCGTCGCCGACGCCCTCGCGGACTGCACCGCCGGAAAACTCCAGCCGATCCCCCTTCTCTGAACCGGGAACCCCCACATGAAGATCGCGATTGCAAGCGGCAAAGGCGGCACCGGGAAGACAATGGTGGCGGCAAACCTCGGCTTCACGCTTGCCCTCTCCCGCGAGGCCGCGCTCGTCGACTGCGACGTCGAGGAGCCGAACCTCCACCTCTTCTTCCCGGCGCAGGCGCTCACCGCCCCGGTGACGACACCGGTCCCGGAGATCGACCCCGACCGCTGCACCCTCTGCGGTGAGTGCGGGAAGTTCTGCCGGTTCGGGGCGCTTTCGGTCTTAAAAGACCGCGTCCTCGTATTCCCGCATCTCTGCCACTCCTGCGGAGGCTGCACCCTCGTCTGCCCGCAGGGAGCGATCGAGGAGGTCCCGCGGACAATCGGCCGTGTCGCGTGCTCCAGCCCGATCCCGCGCCTCACCCTGGTGAGCGGCGTCTTGAACGAGGGCGAGGTGCAGGCCCCGGCGGTCATCCGGGCGGCAAAGGCGCTCTCAAAGGCGCACCCCCTCACCATATATGACGCCTCACCCGGGACGGCCTGCCCTGTGATCGAGACCATCGATGGGAGTGATGCCTGTATCCTGGTCACGGAATCGACGCCGTTTGGGCTGCACGACCTCCGCCTCGCGGCCGAGGTGGCAGAGAAGATGGGTATCCCGGCCGGCGTCGTGATCAACCGCAGCGACGGCCGGGACGAGGAGACCCTCGCCTTCTGCCGGGAGCGCGGCCTCCCCGTCCTCATGACCATCCCGTTCTCCCGCGAGATCGCCGCCGTCCAGAACCGGGGCGGGCTCATATGCCGCGACCTTCCGGGGTGGGAGGAGCGGTTCCTGGCGCTCTTTGATGGGATCGCGGGGGTGGTCGCGTGATCCGGCTAGCCGTCGTCAGCGGCAAGGGCGGCACCGGAAAGACGATGGTGGCGGCCGCGCTTGCGGATATCAGCGGAGTGCCGCAGGTCCTCGCCGACTGCGACGTGGATGCCGCGAACCTGGAACTCCTCTTCGAACCCCGGCGGATCACGACGGAAGAGTACCTGGGGCTCGAAGCGGCCCGGATCGACCCGGCCGTCTGCCGCGACTGCGGCATCTGCGCCGACCACTGCCGGTTCGGGGCAATCGTGCGCCGCAACGATGCCTGGGAGGTTGACCCTCTGCACTGCGAGGGCTGCACTGTCTGCGCCTACGTCTGCCCCACGGGTGCAGCCCGGATGGAGCCCCGCCCCTCCGGCGAGATCTACACATCGGCGACAGACCGCGGCAGCCTCGCCCACGCCAGGCTCTTCCCGGGCTCTGGGAACTCGGGGCTGCTCGTCACCGAGGTGAAGAAGCGGGCCGAAAGCCTCGCGGACGGCGCCGACCTGCTGCTTGCCGACGGCCCGCCGGGGATAGGCTGCCCGCTGATCGCGACGATCGGCGGCATGGACGCGGTTCTCATCGTCACGGAGCCGGGGGTCTCGGCGCTCCACGACCTCGAGCGGTTGGTGACGGTCTGCCGTCGGTTCGGCGTCAGGATATTCGCCGCGATCAACCGGTTCGACCTTGCGGAGGATATATGCGCCAGGATCGAGGACTACTGCAGGAGAGAGGAGATCGTTGTGGCGGGAGAGATACCGTTCGATCCCTTGGTGATCGATGCCGTCCGGAACGGCCGCCCCGTGACCCGGGGCGCCTCCCCGGCAGCGGATGCCATTCGGGCGCTCCGGGACACCCTTTTTGCCGAACTCGGTCTCTCCTGAGCCAGCGGCACGTTGGGGAAAAGAGGGTTTATCCCCGGTTTCAGAACCGGGGTTTTCTGTGTTTCGGGAGGCAGTCCTGGCAGTAGACAGGTCTGCCTTCGGTCGGCTTGAAGGGAACCTCGCACTCCTTTCCGCAGTCCGAACAGATGGCCTTAGTCATTTCGCGGGGGCCGCCGAAGTTCCTGGGACCGCCGACGTTTCTGTTTCCTCTCTTATAATCCATTGGATCGCTCGTGCAGATAGAACTCTGCCTGTAGAACTACAACCGGCTTGTATATATGCATTTCACCCGCCCCTCCCCGGGCGATGTGGCGGACGGTTGTGTTTTCGTGCGCCCCATGCCGTCTTGAAGAGGCCGCGGCGAGCATCCGGCCGGTCTCTGACACCGTGGCTCCCTGAGCCGATATCGAGGTGGTAGTCGGGCGCCGGTTCATGTGGAGCACCCTTGCAGTTCACCTCGCTTGATCTTCTCCTCGATCAACTCGTCCTGCAATTATCCGCATGAGCTCCGGGTCATCAGGCAGGCCCTTGCCTATCGTCTCCTGTATGTCCACCCCATTGCGGTGATTGTCGGGCATGCGGGTGAGCTTGAAGACGTCCGGATCTCTGAAAAGGGTCTGGTCGTTGCGGAGAAGGGAGAAGCGTGTCATAGGAGAGTCTGGAGAAGAGGAGATTGTTAAAGGCGAGGTGTGCGCAGGTTGAAAGTGAAGGGGGTGGTCCCCAGATGCCGGCTGTCCGCAATTGTCCGGATACTGTTACCGGGATCTGTGCCTGATCCTCTGATGTTCGGCAGTTTTGCTCGTTGGGTATGGGTTCCAACCCTTCATTCCGGTCAATTGCGGACAGCCGGCATGTTGGCGGTCGCACGCTCCACCATCCCTTATGTAAAGGCAGCCTTCGCGCCCCGTTCACGTTCAGTCCGCGCACAACCCCTCCTTTAGATATCTTCTCCAGACTCTCCCGTGACACGATCGCTCCTTAACTACGGCGAGATCCACCGCCCCCGATGAAGAAGTCCGTCGCCCGCTCGAAGATCAAAGATTCTCTCACACCATGCCTGTCTCTTCGGGCCACGCACGTGTGCTTGCGCATCCGCCGCGGCCCGGATCACGTCGACCACCGACCAGTTCCGGATATCGCACCTCCGGTGCTCCTGCTCCGGCCCCTTGGCCCGTCGCATTTCGTTGGAACAAACGCATCCTACGGACAGTCATTTCTGACGGAGCATCGCGTCCTCGCCTGCGGAGAAAAATGGAAGGAGGATATCACGCATTTATCGCGCATCGTCTCCCTGTTCCCCTCCCTCACCAGGAGCGAGAATATAGTGGGTGTCGCGCCGCGATCGGCCTCTCCGTTCAGCGATGCGCTTCCTGACAAGGTCGTTTAAATCGTTCACTGCGGTCCTCGCGGCAACGGTGTTGAGTTCCTGGTACTGGCCGTTGGTGATGGTGCCATGAACACGCAGGAAGGAGATAGCAGCAACCTGCCGCTTGTTCAACCCGAGTTCCTGCAGATACTCCTCTGTGAATGGATCTTTGCGCATGGTGAGTGTGAATCCAAGCGGTGTGCTGATGATCTCCGGCAACGGCAGGCTCGCCGCATTGAGCACATTGATCATCCGCTCGATCCCGGATCCATAGCGCTCGACGAGCCCGGCCCGGTAGAAGACCTCGGCGATCTTCGGGTTGCGGTGGTAGGAGTAGTGCTCCTTCAGGATCGTCTCGATGGTGATGCCTTCAGGGAGGCGGCCGGGGTTGTGGAAGCGAATATGGTCGTCGAAGATCCTGACCTGGGTCTGGACTGTGTTGTTGAAGTAGTCGCGGTGGATGAGGGCGTTCAGCAGGGCCTCGCGGATGGCCGGGAGCGGGTAGTCCCAGACTTCCTTCCTCTGGAAGGACTCCTGCATCGCTTTCTCTGATATGTCATACCTGACGCCAATGTAACTCTTGATGATCCGCTCGGCCTCATCGAACTGAGAAAAGAGGTTCCCCCTGATCTCGTGATCGCCGATGATGATGTCAGCCCGCCTGAACCTGCCGATCCTGATGTTGCTGTTGGGGAATTACTTCTGCGGGTCTCTGCCAAAGAGGATGAGAGCCCCATTCCTGATCTGCCCGCCCCTGATGAGATCAAGACGCCGGAGAACGCTATCGATCGGTTCATTGGGTTCGATCGTGGTGAGGCGGCCTGCCGCCTTTGCCAGGGCAAGGAAACGCCTGACCGTCTCCTCGTCGATCTGGTCGGATGTGTATGCCCGGCAATACCGTCCCATTCGATGCTTTGCTGGAAGTATTCCCGGAGCTCGTCGGGAAGCATCTCGCGTGTGGTGTCACCGACGCGGGTGTAATACCGCCCGTCATAGGCGACCGGGACGCGGCCCCGCTCAACGAAAATGGTAAGAACGTGCTTCCCATCGATCTCGTGGGTCTCAATGATAGGGTGGATGCCGAGCCTGGTGGTTATGCTGTCTGCAAGGACTTTGATTGTGTTGTTCCTGAGATCGATGCCGGTGACGGCGTGATCCCTGTCTCTGACACCAAGAATGACCGTGCCGCCGGTGGTGTTGGCGAACGCGGAGAGGAGTTTGTAGAGATTGCTGCTCACTTCCTCCTTAAAGTCGATCCGCCGCCCTTCATAGCGGGCAAGAAGAGCAGGGAGGTCATCCATGAGACTCCCCCTCACACCATCCCGAATCCGGGGATCGCATCTGCCCGCCGTCTCGAACCGGCAAGGAAAAATCAGTGCCCTTGAAGCGGGTATCTGCTCCGATCCCTTCAATTCTGATCATGGTGTATCTCCAGGTCTGAGTTGGTGTCATTACGGTTTAAGCGAAAGGCAATAATCACGCTGATATTGAAGTCCGGGTACGTTAGGGTTTTCGCTCCGGCTCTGTGGTCCGGGTTGGCGAGCACGCATCGCATGTTGTCGAGGGCCCGGACGGAGGATTCTGGGAGGACATGTTCTGCTGTGCCCGGTGATAATTTGCGCGATCTGGTCCCGGTACATCATTGATCAAAAGATGGATTCCGATGAGAGTGAAGAACCATCCGGAGCAGGCCTGTTAACCAGCAGAGTGAGTTTCTCCAGATCTGGAGGTGGAGTAGAACCTCGCCTCCCTTGACCAGGCCGGTATGGAGACGCTCACAAAGACACCATTGCTTCTTCAACACACTGCAGCAGGCACCCCGCAGTCCTTCGCCGCCACCAGAACGTTCAGGGTACCGGTGATGTTTGCCTCGTTTGAGGCAATCGGGTCCTTCACCGACCGCGGCACCGAGGGGATCGCCGCCTGGTGGAAGATGCCGTCCGCGCCGGGGAAGGTCCCCAGCGCCGGGGAAGGTCCCCATCAGGAGGTCGAGGTCGGTGACGCTCCCCTCGATGAAGGTCACACAGGAGTGGTTGGCGAGGTGCTCGATGTTCGCCCGGCCTGGCACGGTCGCGAGGTTGTCGATGATGACGACGTCGTGATTTTGTGCTAAGGTGTCTGCAAGGTTCGAGCCGATGAAGCCGGCGCCGCCGGTGACGGTGTAGCGCATGAAGAGTTTATGGCGGTGCCCTGGATTAGTGCTTTCTGAATGGGGCCGGAGTGTCCGGCCGGTTCGAAAGTCTGAGGAGAGATGCTACAGGGTTCGCAAAATGAGAGATCCTCCATACCATCGCCGCCCAGCAGAGTAACGATACACCTCACCCTGAACACCGATGGCCGGCAAACTCCCGGGGCTCAGGTCTCCCCTCCCCCGATCTCCCTGATCACCGGCTCCGCTTCCCGAAACATCTCATCAACGAAGCGAACCGCCTCTTTTGCTTCATCATAGGTGATGTGAGGCTTGAGTTCAGTGATCCGCCGTGCTCTGGCCTCGCATCCCTGGTCCCGTGCCTCCTTTGTCACGTAGAGTGCCGTGGAGATCTTTTCGAGGTCTTTCACCCCGCGCCTCCCGAATTTCCGGGCAACAAAGGCTATCGCAGGCCGGTACTTCGCGAGCGTCCGGGGTACCTTTTCCTTTAACCTGGCACTCACGTTCGTTGTTTTGAGGGCATTCCCGTACGGCTCGGGCTTGATCTCCCACTCCAGGAGTGCGTCGGCCCGCATCGATGCCAGCTCGTCTGAGAGGTCGAAGGAGAAAGGGCCGTGCTTGTACATGACGTAGGGGAACCCCAGAGGTATCCCCATCATCGCTTCGAGGAAGTAGGTGGCCTTCTGGATGTGCGTCTCCCCGCACCAGCTCCCGTAGTTCGTGAGTTCATCTATGAGCTCAAACAGCAGTCCATCTCTCTGTATCTGTTTCATGCCGTATCCTCCAGTTCTGATCCAGATTTGAGAATGCTTTCGCGGTTTCTGTTCAACCATGCTCTCCCGGTATCGAGCAACTCCGGACGGATGTACACCGTATCCACCGCGACTTCGGGAATATGCCGGAGTACATCCGATTTCAGGAGGGAGGATACGATCCTCTCATCCGGTTCGAGAACGGGGAACGCTGCCTGACTCGCAGGTATCTTCGGCCTATCGTGGCGTACGTTCTCTTTTCCGAATGCGGCACATGCGGCCGTATAGATTGCCAGCCCTGCCTCCCTGTACTTCATGATATCGTCCGGATTTCTCGTATATAACACCCGGTAATGGTTTCGCATCACGATCCTCTCTGCAGCATCATGACCGGGGAGACTCGGATCCCTGCTGGCTCTCCATATGCCGGCCATCACCTCGTTATCGGTGAGGTTGAGATGATCTGCGACATCAACAGGGAACCGGCCCCCGAGAAGCCACGCCTGTAGGTATTCCTTCAAGTGTATATCATAGATCCGCCGCACGGGGTGAAAGTATAACTGAGTGAACATGAAGTATCGTGCCAGCAGGAGTGCCTCTGCCGATTGAAGCCCCCCGGACTCTACGCCGAGGGCAGGTTCCTTTGATCCGCCTTCATAAGTCTTAGGAAGGATCCGAAGTGTCTCAATCAGGCGATAGTGATCGAACCTGCCATATGCGACCCCGGTATGGTGTGAGTCCCGCAGGAGATAGTCCATTCGGTCGGCACCGAACGCATCTCCCGTGATGATTTCGGAGAGTATCGCTTCAGTATTGGAAAAAGTCTTCTTTTTGGGGTGGTTTCGACCCAGTGCGAGTTTTGCCACATCCTCGGCCGAGATCTTCAACATTGCCCAGAGCTTCTCCATCTCGTCGCTCTCGATGAGCCGGAGGGTCATCGCCTCATGATTACAGTCCCCGGGAAAGAGATCTTCTGAAGCATGGGAGAAAGGGCCATGACCAATGTCATGGACAAGAGCAGCCATCCTCAGGACACGCAGATAGTACATCCGCTCGTAATTACTACGGTCGATCCCCAGGATGTCGATCCCTCCGTTCTCCAGCACGGCGTTATAGATCCGTGTTGCCAGTTCCATGACACCAAGCGAGTGTTCGAACCGCCTGTGAGTTGCCCCCGGATAGACCAGGCTGGTCAACGCAAGCTGGTGGATATGGCGAAGACGCTGGACCGGTGCTGAGTTCAGGACCTCTCTCTCGCTAGAGTCCATATGGACGAACGCGTAGATCGGATCCCTGATCTCGTGGTTGTTTTTCTTTGCCGTTCCTCTCATACCTTCTTCTCAAGCAATCCCTGTCTCCCCAAAAACGAAACCTGTTTATTAACTTTCCTTAAGGTATGTGTGGAGAATCGATTGGGATATATCTTTTGATACGCGTTCGGCATGCCAGATTGCCTATACGGCGATATATGGCAGACTTCTTCTCGGAAGAGAGATCCTGGGATATCGGGCAGTCGTATCCGGAATTTTGAAGATCACCCCGACGACCCCGCGCTGACCGTCGAGAGCCGCCGCTCCAGCGCCCGGATCCGGGCCTCAAATTCCTCAAGCGCACCTTCAGTGCTCCCGCTCCGGTTCTGATGAACCGTCCGCGAGTCGCAACTCGCACCTCCGGTGCTCGAACTCCGTTCCTCGAAGACCTTCAGTCTTCTCAAGCTCTCTTCGGTCGCACTCCGGAACATCGTTCCTAACGGTGCTCCTGCTCCTGCCACTCGCTACGCTCACGCCAATCGCGACTACCACCTCACCTTCACGAGGAAGACCGCCGTGCGAGCGCACTGGCGTGAAACGGGGAGCTTTTCCGTCCCCCACTCAATTTTTCTCAGTGCCGGGGCATAGATCACCCCGGTAAATAACCCTTCTTCAGACAGAGATATGTAGATTGAAGCACCAGAGGATCATATACCGCAGAGGTGAGGCTGCCATGACCCGAGTGAAAGAGGAGATCATAAGTGAGCTCGACGACCTGCCGCCCGGGACATACGGTGAGGTGCTCGACTTTATCCGGTTCCTCAAATTTCGGCGCCGGAAGGCCGCCCCCGACACCGCCCTCGCGAGCGAGCCCGCGCTCCGGAAAGACTGGCTCCGGCCCGAGGAGGACGAGGCGTGGAAAGATTTGTGAAGGGGGATGTAGTCGTTGTACCGTTCCCTTTCTCCGATCTATCAACCGTGAAGCGGCGTCCGGCTCTTGTCATTGCGGCACCCGGCGGGGACGATGTCATCCTCTGTCAAATCACGAGTCAGCAGGTCCTGGATCGCTACGCCGTCGGTATTACCGAACTCGACTTTGTAGAGGGAACGCTCCACAAACCGAGCAATGTCAGGCCAAACCGGCTCTTCTCTGCCAGTACAAACCTGATCCTCTACCGGGCCGGCCGTCTCAACGACCGGGCCGTCACATCGGTCATCGATCGGATCATCGGGATCCTGCAGGCGGAGTGAATTCCTGCCGGGAACCCGCAGTTGCAGGTTTCGCGCTCCTTCACTTTCAACCCGCGCACGGCCAGCCTTTAATAACAATCCCTTCTTCTCCAGTCTCTCCTATGAAACGCCTCCTCCGCTCCGACCAGACCCGTTTCAGAGACCCCGATGTCTTCGACTTCGCCTACATGCCCGACCACCTCCACCACCGCGACGCCAGGAACTCGCCTTCCTCCTCCAGGGCGCCGGCCCCCGGAACACTGAAGACCACCATCCGCCCATCCACCCCCCACCGCATCCACGCCGGCAAGCACCCCTTCGAGGGAGCCACGGCGTGGCGTCCGGCGACGTTGCCCGCCGGAGTTGTGCACCGTGACCCTCAAGAAAGTGCCGTTTCAAGAGGGGTGACTGCACGCCGTGTATGCCTCTTCTGCCATCGCTTTTTTGGCGCAGACAGGATCCGGAGAGGGTTTCGCCGGGTGAAGTGCAGATCCGGAGAAACTATTTATGTCCACCATACAGAGTGGGATTGAATGAAACGGTTTGCGGCCACTGCACGGGGGCGTGTCCGGGGGGTCGGCTATCGGGAGCATGTGTACAACGAGACGTTCGAACGGAATATCTCAGGATACGTGAAGAATCTCGATAACGGGGAGGTCGAGATCGTTGCAGAGGGGAGCGAAGAGGATCTCCGGGATTTCATCAACGAGATCAATATCATACGAAGACCCATTGCAGTCAAGTCGTTCACCATCAGATGGGAAGAAGCAACAGGGGAGTACGCCGATTTTGAGATCATCCGGGGAGAGATCCAGGAGGAGACATTCGAGCGGATGGACTACGCCGGGAATGTACTGCACAGCATGGATACCAAATTAGACCTGATGCTGGACAAGCAGGATCAGAGCCTCCAGTTGCAACATACGATGCTGGACAAACAGGATCAGATGCTCCAGCTCGGCAGGGAAACGAAAGAAGAGATTGCCGGGCTCAGAAGCGATACCAAAAAGCACCTTGAGGAAGAGTTTGCAGAGATGAGAAAGGAGCTCATCTCCATCAAGGATGCGCTTGCCCGGGCAGGCATCCAGGTCTGAGTTCCTCTCTATCCCGCGTCAACTGCCCCGGGCCATGCATGTGGTCGTCCCGGGAGTGTCCTGGCTGACCCGGGACGATTGATCGCTGGAGATGCCGCCCGGGACTCCCGGATGTCGTCGGTGTTATCCTTGAAGGCAAGGCCGAGGACGGCGATCCGCTTCCCCGAAAGATCGCCGATCCTCTCCTCGAGCAGCCGCACCATGCGCAGCGGCTGGCTGTCGTTGATGTCGAGCACCGACCGGAGGAGTGCGGGCTCTCCCCCGAGCCCCTCCGCGAGGCGGACGAGGGCCGCGACGTCTTTTGGGAAGCAGTTCCCCCCGAACCCGGCGCCGGCGGCGAGAAAGTGCGGCGAGACCCGGTGGTCCATCCCGACGCCCTCCATCACCTTGTAGACATCGATCCCGAGGCGTTTGCAGACGTTTCCCACCTCGTTTGCAAACGAGATCTTCGTCGCGAGGAGGGCGTTCGAGGTGTACTTGATCATCTCCGCGGCGGTGAGCCCGCACCGTACCACCGGGGCCGAAATCCCCTGGTAGACGGCGGCGACGGAATCGCCGGAATACTCATCCCGGCTCCCGATCACGATCCGGTCCGGGTGCAGGAAGTCTTCCACCGCACGCCCCTCCCTGAGGAACTCAGGGTTCATCGCAAACCCGATCTCCTCGCGGGCACGACGAGGCCCGCGGTCGTCCCCGGCGGCACGGTGCTCTTCACCACGACGGTGTGCGAGCCGTTCCCGCCGCAAAGGGCCTCCCCGATCGACCGGCTCGCCGCGGCGACCATCTAGAGATCGGCGCTCCCGTCGGCCGCCGGCGGGGTGCCGACGCAGACAAACGATAGATCCGCGCCGGAGACCGGATCATAATCCGTCCCCGCGAAGAGCCGCTTGCCGGCATGCCGCTCAAGGAGCGCATCGAGCCCCCGCTCGTGGATCGGGGCGCGTCCGGCGTTGATCGCCGCCGCCTTCCCCGCATCGATCTCGACGATATTGACGGTATGCCCGATTTTGGCAAAGCAGGCCCCCGTGACCAGGCCGACGTAGCCCCCGCCGACGACAGTTATCCGCATCTTTCTGTAATCCTCCGGTTCGTTACGCCAGAATTGGGCTTTGGGATGGTTAAAGATATCCGGTTGGAGAGAGGACTCTGCCGCATTTTCAAAAGTGCGTAACGCTACCCCGAAGGTGAATGACAACGACGTGCTACAGGAGCGCCCGGAACTCGTCGACGGTGATCCCGGACTGGAAAAGAATCGCCTGAAGCGTCTTTGGCGCAAGGATCTTTTTAGAGTGCACGGGAACGGTGACGATGACGTCACGTTGCGCATGATAGAGATAGTGATGGCTGCCCCGGATGCCAACCACCTCAAAACCGGCTCTCTTGAGAGCACCGACCACCTCCTCCCCGGTGGTTCTCGGGAGTTTCATGTCCCCGCGTTGCTTGTATTCAGGGGTACGGATACTTCAACCGGAATGGGTTTGCCGAGTTTCCTGGCTACCTCGATATACCCCGCGATCGCCTCCTCGACGTGTGCTAGCGCCTCTTCCCAGGTTGACCCCTCGCTGATGCACCCCGGGAGGGACGGCACCGTTACGGTATACCCTCCCTCCTCATTCTGCTCCATAAGGACCGTGTAGCGGAGACGAGTATCTGACAGTTGATCCCCTCCACTGGAGAGTTATCTATGACACTATATAGGGGTTCCGTGGATCGTCTCCCGGAGTTTGATGCGGATGATCGCGCTCCTGATGATCCCCGTCATACGATCGCCTGCTTGTCGATATAATCATACAGTTGGTGTTTGAACGCATCGAACTCCTGGATTGTCCGATAAGCGACATCGTAGAGGAACCGTTCGCCGGGACGGTAGACGACCCGCTGGAACACCCCGCTCCGGCCGAAGGCAATCGATACACTCCATACCCCAAGAGCCCGATACTATTCCAGAAAATGAATACCCCCGCTCTCTCCGTCGTCCTTCCCGCGCTCAACGAGGAAGCGACCATCGGCGAGTGCATCAGAAAGATCCAGAGAGTGTTTGCCGATCGAGGGCGAGATCATCATCGCCGACTCCTCCGACGACCGGACGGCGGCGATCGCCCGCGACCTCGGGGCCACGGTCGTCCGGCCGGAGAAGCGGGGCTCGCGTGCGCCCGGGGGAGTACATCGTCATGGGGGATGCGGACAACACCTACGACTTCCTGGAGATCCCCAAACTCCTCGCCCGGCTCGATGCCGGCGCCGATATGGTGCTCGGCTCCCGGCTCAGGGGCGAGAGCCGGCCCGGCGCGATGCCCGCCCGGTCGTCCTGCCGCCGGGCTGGACGTGTGCGCCTGCGGCGGAAGACGACGCCGACGACCTTGCCGCGCTTTACGGCGAGGTCTTTGCAACCTACCCGTTTCCCATCGCCGATCCCGGCTACCTGCGGGCGACGATGGCCGGGGACTACCGTTACTTCATCGTCCGCACCGAAGACGGCCGGCTTGCTGCGGCCTCCTCGGCGGAGATCTACCGCGAGGACGAGAACGTCGAGATGACCGATTTCGCCGTGCACCAGGCGTTCCGGGGCAAAAACCTCTCGGGCTTGCTCCTCTCCCGGATGGAGGAGGAGATGCGGGCGGCCGGGATGAGGACTCGCATATCCGCACCCTCTCGGTATGCTCGAATCCGTGCGCTCCCGATCCCGGAACCGCCGCCCTGACATACGCAAACATCCTGTCCGTCTCTTCGCCCATGATACATCTCTGTTTTCCAGGGGTTGAATACGGTTCCCTTTCAGTCGGCCCTGTTCCCGTGCTCATGCCGCCGCCCGGGTCCGGCCGTTGTCTCCCACCGGTGTCCCACAATGGGTTTTGTGGGACATGGAAATACATTTTGTGACCCAAAAATATTGTTGTGGATCGCAGATGACCCACAACCGCTTCCATGACGTGTTTGTGTATATCCCGGTAATCGCAAGATATTTTGTGTGTAGGATCGCGGTTTTGACACACACAAATGGGTTTGCAGATACCAGAGCACTCACAACCGATCCCCTTCGGTGATGGCAATCAGGCGCGGGAAGATGTAGGTCGCGGCCCGCCGCCCCCCGCCCTCCTCAAGGACGGCGATGATGTCATGTTCGCGGAGTTGCTGGAGAATCCTGTTCGCCGTCTTCTTCGGGATCCCCGTTTGCTCGTAAAATTCGGACGGAATGAAGATCGGCGTCCCGAAGATCGCATCGA
>Ga0209407_1003591_pt1 | contig 13293 bp, 10 predicted proteins | sample AD_JPNHG3_MetaG_FD_184410 | JGI IMG/M metagenome (GOLD analysis project Ga0209407, IMG submission 184410) | Active sludge microbial communities of municipal wastewater-treating anaerobic digesters from Japan - AD_JPNHG3_MetaG (SPAdes) (version 2) | ecosystem: Engineered > Bioreactor > Anaerobic... | reverse complement strand
CCGGACTTTGCCTCGGGCTTCCTTCAGATTCACCGTTACCAGTGACACCCTTGCCTCTGGCTAATGCTTCTTTGACTCCCCACATTCGGGTCTTTCACCCTATAGTTGTGTACCATGCCGGGCGCACGGGATGCCGGATCGGGTCCGGCATGACTTAAGGTTGAAGTATCTCCAATCTACTTCGAAATCCAGCAAAACACCTGGTGACACGCTCACAATCTTCACAAGTTCTATAACCCTTTTAGGGCAATGAACTCATGCATTTTGTTCGCCCGTGTCATGTCGAACTCGGGTCATAAACTCCATATCGAGTGATGCACTCTCTCAATATCAAGCCGAAGCTTTTCTATCAGGTTTTTATGTTCCCGTTTATCAAGAGAAATCAGGAATATTTTCCGGTTTGAACACAGATAATATAAGTCAGGTATTTTAGTTTCAGATTGTCCAGCGCCTGCGACTTTTATCAATAGCCAGCTATAGAGACTGCAGATTTTTTGAAAAAAAACGAAGTGTTCCCATGAACTTCGGAGTAAATGTACCCTTTGTCCATGAAAAACGACCATATACTTATTTCAGGAACATAAGAAACGGTCATTCATAAGAGGTCCATATTGATCATAAAAGGGCCCAGACCCGAGAAGAGAGAAGGGGGGCGGAAAGTCCCCCCTACTTCCTGGAAAACACGCGCGTGTCTCTGTTTCTAAAGGTGAGGTGGAGTGGATGAAGAGAGTTGTCGTTACAGCAGATTCGCACTTTCCGTCAAAAAGCGATTGCGGCTTCGCAATGATCGACGTCAGTAATCCTTTTGAACCGGTCGTTCTCAGCAGATGTAAACTTCCAGATCACTGTGGAAGTTTCGCAAGCAGTAACGACATGCTTTATTGCAGTCTTCCGGGCAGCTTCATGATCTTTGACATTTCTGATCCATTTGCACCGAAGTTGATTTCCAGACTCAAAACAAACGGGGGCTGCCAGATAGTGATCTCAGAAAGGCAGAAGAGGGTATTTCTAGCCGACTGGAAGAACGGTGTTGTAGTTATCGACGTAAATGATCCTTATGAACCGAGAACGATCGGAAGGATGGGGTGCGACGGTGACGAGAGGAACACCGGAGAGATTCAACCCTACGGTGTATCGGGACTCGCGGTGAAAAACAGGTTTCTATTTGCCTCGACCATGGACTACGATATGCTTCAGAACAGAGAGGCTCTTTATGTTTTCGACATCTCGAGACCGGGTAGCCCAAGGTGGATCGCAAGAGCAAATACTTATCCATGTCGTGGCCACGGCATAGTCCTGAAAAAGAATTACGTTGTGATTGTCGGCCTGAGAAGCACGATGGTAATCGACATCTCAAGGCCCGAAGAACCTGTAATTATCTCTTTGATCGAAACTCCGGACCGGTTTGGAATGAATCCCTGGCTTTCAGGTGATTATCTGTATGTTCCAGAGACAGTATATGAACCGAACAGGAAACTTGCGGGATTGAGAATATTAGATATTTCCAATCCACTGCACATTGTGAGTATTAGCGAACTTCTCATTCCTGCAAGAGTCGCTACAAACGTCAAAGTAATGGATGACTTCGCCTACCTTGCCTGCCAGTGCGGCCTGGCGATAGTCGACGTAGCCGATCCAGAGAAACCTAAGCTACTTAATCTATGTGCACCGTGTGAAATTGACAGAATTGCCGAAGGAATAGAGGTAATTGACTACTGTGATGAAGTGTTTGGAAGGAGGAAGCGGATTTCCTAGATCCATGAACCGAGGTTTCGAATCGATTAAAGGAGGTTTTTGGTATGAAAAAGGCAATGATTCTTCTGGTAAGTATTGTATTGATGTTCTCTGTAAGTGCAATTGCAAGCACTGAAACAAGGACACTTTTCGAAGGTGGAGAAGGACAGGAGCCGATTGTTGAAAGAGCAGCGGCCACCAGATACAGCGCTTCAGAGATATATGCTGTCTATATTCATTCTTCAAATGGAAGCGTTAGAGTTGCTGTAAACGAAAACTGCAGTGACTTCTGCAGCTGCGCATCGAGATGCCTTCTATGGCAGGAGGTTTGTAGAACAGCCACGACTAAAGGACTAAAGCTTTCGAGGAGTGACAGGATAATTGTGTTCTACTTCGAGAAGGGTGTAGAAAAGGTAGCAGTTCTTGCTGCAAATAAATGGGCTTTCACGCACGATTATGGAACCACGATAGAAGCATAAAGAAGATTTTAAGACGGCGGGACTTTAACCAAAGGCGATACCGACTCGATTAAAGGAGGTGTTCGAAATGAAGAGGGTAGCAATACTGGTAATCGTTCTGGCAGTGATCTTTTCCGCAACGGCTTTTGCCCGTGATCGCTATGACATGGATGGTGTAAAAGTTATAACTTCAGCCTTCATTCACACGGCAAAGGGAGATTTTAAGCTCGACCTGAGCAGAAGGGTGTTCAACTTTTACAGCGAAATGGGACTCGACGCCCTCTGGAAGGAGCTCTGCGATTGTGCGAAAAATAACGGGTGTACACTTCAGAGCTGTGACAAGATAGTGATCTTCTTCAAAGACTACTGGGACGTAGAAAAAGTCGCGGTTCTTACCGCAGATCGTGAAATTATGGCCGACGAGATCCTGAACAACTTTTCTACCTATCTTCTCATGTAAGAGACAGAAGTGATTCAGGAAGAAAAGGCCAAACAATACCCTTCCAATCTAGAGGTGTGAACCTTAGGCCCGCGTAGCGGGCCACTTTTGTTTCTGAGAGAAGAGAACTTGTTCTACTGTCTGTTTAAGGATTAAAGAATGAATATGATAGCAAGTATAATACTGTTGTTTCGGGACCAATCTTAAAAGCGAGGTGGTCCGGGATGAAAAGAGTTCTTGTTGTTACCGAAAGCAACTCCCCGAAAGGAACCAGATTTCGACTAAACTTCATCGATGCGACCGACCCTTTTCGACTGTCTTCGCTTTTCGTTATGGACACTCATAGCTTAGTTGTATCCTTGGCATACAAAGACGGATTGATCTATTGCTCGATGTCCAGAGATTTCTCGATATACGATGTTTCTGACTTAAGTTCTGTGAAAGAGATCTCCCATATCGACCTGTATGGTGGAATCGATATGGAACTGTCTTCTGACGGCAATTACGCTTATCTGACTTCCTGGAAGAGGGGAATCACTATCGTTGACATTCATAATCCCTTTAGTCCTTCCGTTGTCGGCAGAGCGTCATGTAACTACGAGGTCTTGCCTGACGACGACAGTCCGTACGGACCCTATGGCGTTGCAGGAATTGTGGTACGAGGAAGATACGCTTTCTGCGTGACCTGTGACTATACGGACGACAAGCACAGAGAGGTTTTCATTGTGTACGATATAGCCGATCCATCAAAACCTTCTCAAGCAGCGATAATCAGCACCGCTCCCTGGAGAAGCCACGCAATAACAATTCGCGGCGACTACGCATACGCTTCGGGGTTTGAAGGCATACTCGTCTTCAACATCTCTGAGCCAACCGATCCTATGTTTATCAACAGACTCGAACTCAAAGCAAGAATGTGCTGTAATGCCACAATCAATGGAAATCTGCTGTTCAGTGCAGGGTCAAATTACGCTCCGGAAGGCTCTGCCGGGGTGCTGTCGATTTTTGACATCACCAACCCACTTCATATAAAGGGGATCGGAGAAACGCCGACAATCGGACGCATCAGCTGGAACCTGGCATTGGTAGATAATCTGGCTTATGTGGTAAGCGACAGCACTATTTCTGCCGTTGAAATCTCTGACCCCGAGAAACCTGCCGTTAGAGGCCTTTGCGGACCCTCGGGAGCAAACATGGTCTATGACTCCATTGAGGTCATAGATTATTCTGCTTGAGATGGATGAGAGGCGGGAGAGATCATGAGAGACTTCGCTATATCCATGGATTCTGATCCTGATGAGAGAGAAGACTGCGCCTTCATGGTGGTCGATATTACACCCAATCAGACACCGGCGCTTGTTGGCAGGACACCCTGTCAAGGTTTTTACAGAGACCTTTTCGGAGTCGGGAGTAATCTCGTCTGTTCAGGAAACTCCGAAGTCGATATCTACAATGTAGATGAATTGCCGGAAGTAAGTCTTATCTCTCATTTCAAGGGGTTCGGAGGGAAGAAGATCGCGCCGGATGTTCACAGGGATCTTATATTCGTTCTAAACGAAGTTCAGGGTGTTGGGATCATAAGTATAGCCAAACGAGAAGAGCCGAAGTTGCTCAGTCGCATCTGCCCGGAAAACTTTTCAGAAGATCTGGTCATGTCGGATATCGCCTTGCATGATAACCAACTTCTACTGCTTGTTAACGACTTGAATACTTCGTCTCACCGTGAATGCCTGCTGGTCTATGATGTCTCTCTGCCTGAGAGTCCTCAACTGATAAAAGAAGTGAGTATTGCCCCCTGTAAGGGGAACGTTATTTCGTTTAAAGGTGAACAACTGTACGTCGCCGGATTCAATTGCTTAATGATCAGGAACATGAGTAGCATTGAAGAGAGCAGAGAGTCTGTACTCAAGAAAAGGGAGAAAATGAGAGGGGTCGCAATTCTCGTCGACGGAGACTTCGCATATCTCGTCGAGCATGAATGGGCTCTTAGGACAACCATTGGCTTGCTGAACATCGTAGATCTAAGGCGGCCTGAAGAGCCAAAATTCGAAGGAAAGACGCTTCTGGCGATTAACTTTCAGACAGATTTTACGGATGTCTCTATGAGGAAGATCGGGGAGAGACTTATCCTCGTTTCGAGTTTCGGTATGCGGGTAATAAATGTGAGTGATCCCGATAATCCAGATATCACCCATCTATTCCGCCCCTCGGGCAATTTCAGAATTGCTTCTGGACTGGAAATAATCACAGTTGGCAAAGTGGACTAGATATCAAAAACGTGTATTCCGCAGTTCCACTTGCCCTCCGGAGCGTTTCGAGCGGTGAGCAATCTCGGTGATTCCGGTCTGCCGATATCTACAATTGCCACTCCTGAGTCGCAGGCGATGTAGGCTATCTCATCATCTATCGCTATGCTGTATCCGAAACTCAGAGGCAAGACAATCCCTCCAACTTTTCGAGGGTGCAGAGGGTTTGAGATATCTATTACATCAAGAATTCCAGTGTGTTCGACGGAGCCGTGAATAACACCAACGGCAAAGAGAAGATCATCGGATAACTTCGCGTTTACTAAAAAGCGACTCCCGGCTTTTAACTCTCCAACAATAATGGGGTCTTCAGGAATGGAGATGTCGAATGATAGAACCCCATGTGCACCGATAACGAAGACATAGTTGCCTTTCGAATCCATCCCGTGCGCTCTGAAATCCGGAGTCGGGCTCTTTGTGATTTTTCTTGGGCTTGAAGGATCTGAAACGTTGTACACGTACAGAGCTCCCAGGTTCCTCGAGGTGACGTAATCCATGGTAGCTCCAAACAGGTAACTGCCTCTGAGGCAAAGGCCTTTCGACATGCCATATGGTCCGTCATTTCCAACCGGATGAAGATCAACACAGTCACAGTCGGCGCTTCCCAACGGTGTTGGATTATCCCTGTTCGAGACATCCAGGATTGCTATTCCGTGCCTCCAATTAGAGAGGTAGAGCAGCTCCTTCGTTCTATCTAAAAGAATGTATCCTCCAGTGTATCCTTCAATTCTTTTAAGCAGTTTTATGTTCTCGATATCTGCGATGTCGAAGACTTCGAAGAACTCTCTTTCAAGGCAATAGAGTCTTCCCGAATCGGCGAGGAAGGTCATGCAGTTTCCTGCGGTTTTAACCCTGGCATTAACGGATATCTTCGCCGGGTCGGAGACATCTGCCACAATGAATGACGAACCGATATTCCAGCCAGATAGATTCTCACCGAAAACAAGACGTTTCACAAAAATCCTCCTCATTGATGAGCGATCACAGTCAGAAAAGTCACTATTCTTCAAGACCATAGGAAAGTTCATCGTTATCTACAGGTTTATCTTATCTGCCTGCCTTACTCAACGATATCTCTGGCTCTTGAGTCCTCTCTCAAGCGGGGATTGAGATCAAGAGCATCAGGAAGTGGTCGGCGTTGACCAAGACCGAGATCACGACCCCGTCATTGGAGGACGTTCTTGATTTCCTTCATTCTACTTCTATTATCGCCACGCCTATGTATTCCTTTGTCTGATCCAGTTCATCAAAAAAAGCCAAGACTGTTGGATTATTTACATCTCTGACATCCACAGTCGCGACACCGTGAGAGCATGCCAGATAGGCGGTATCTTTGTACACGGTAAATCCAAAGCCTACTCCCTTGTCTATACGGGTCTCGCTAATAAGACGAGGATGGATCGGGTTTGAAGTATCGATTGCCTGAAAAAAACCGTTATGTACCCCGTCGCCAGCAGGTGTAGGTGAGGGAGAAAATGTTTTACTGTATTTGGCCGGACCTCGCTCTTTTGCAATTCCAAGCACTCCACCCGCTGTATATAATCGACCTTGGTTATGTGAAGCAAATGTTCCGAATCTTCCTTCAAGCAGCAGTTCTCCAATCGTGAGAGGCTCCTCAGGAGATGATATGTCTATTGAGAGAACTCCAAAAGCACCAACAGCAAATAGATGATTGCCATCTATAGCCATTCCATGGCCCCTAACGGGGGTTGTGCTCAATCTGGCAGCCTTCTTTATGTTTCCGACATCACTAACGTCGTAGACATAGAGAGCTTCTCGCCCCTTTGTCATCGAGTAGTCTATAGCTACTCCATAAATATAGTGCCCCTTCTTCACTATTTGAGAAATACCATACGGTCCATAAGTGGCGGTGGGTTCGACCGAAATATCACAATCACATGAGCCGAGCAGAGTCGGAAAAATCGGGTCCTTGACATCAATTACGCTTATTCCCTGTTGATAGCTTGAAAGGTACAGGCGTCTTTCCGAAGCTTCATACAGTGTTGTGTTACCGGGATGGTTTCCCTCAAAGATGGATATTCTGGAGATTTCTGGAAGGCTCGAGACGTCGAAGATTTCCAGGTGGCCGATTTCACTGCAGAAGAGAAGCCCGTTATGCAAGGCGAAAGAAACGGTCGTCCCCGGAGTCTTGATCCGATCGACGAAGGATATATTGCGGGGATCGGTAACATCGAGAATTACAAAGGCCGGATCGGACGGTTCGGGGATCTCGCTCTCCGAAGTGATCATGAATCTTTTCACAGACAATCACGCTCCTTCCAAAGAGCACAGCGGACTCGTTGAATGATCGTCACCAGCTGACATACTCAAACTTCTTGACAGAACCGAACTCGTGCTTTCTGTATCTCTCTATTGTCTTTCCTATTTCTATCAGAGCCGGTTCTATGTACTCTTCCTTCACATAGAGCCCCAGCCTGAAGAAGTTGTATCCTTTTTCGTCGTTGAAGAACCAGTTTCCCGGCGCAATCTCGATGTTCTTCCTGTTTAGATTCTTTCTTATTTCGCGCAAATCAAAGCCCTTCGGAAGCTCTACCCACCAGCTTGTGCCGGAATCACAGATATTGGCTTTGGCGTACGACGGCAGGTATCTGTTACAGGCATGGATTAGCAATTCTCGCCTTTTTGCAAGTTTCTCCTGTACGAACGAAAGATGATGATCGTAGAACTCGGAGTTCAGTATCTCGTTTGTCACCAGCTGAAGTAATCCGGCGACATCTCTTTCTATGACTCTCATTGAGCTCCACAATATGTCCAGCGCTTTTTCCGGACCCACTATCCAGCCGGTAGTGACTCCCGCTCCAAAGGTTTTCACAATATCATGTATTTCGAAGACAACATTGTCCTCTTCATAGTGGCGGATTGGAAAGGGTGTCTTGCCCGAGTACTGAAACTCGGAGCCACCTGTCAGATCGTCAATGATCGGGACTTTGTAGTTTGCCGCGAGCTTCACAAGATCCCGTTTCTTCTTCTCGGGCATATTGAAGCCCATTGGCTCTCCGGCTGTAGATTGCATATAGATGAGTTTTATGGCGTTCTTTCTAAGAACGTCTTCCAGCTCTTTCAGATCCATTCCCTCGATGCTGCTCCTGACCGGAATAACCTTGAGATGCAGGGTCTTCAGAATTCCAAGCACGCTCATGTTTGTGGGGTTTTCTACGACCACGCTTTCTCCCTGCCTGGTGAAAGCTTTGAAGATAAGGTATTCAGATTCGACGTTTCTGCCGCTTACTATAACATTTTCCGGCTTCAGGCTCTCCCCATTGCATCCCAGTCTCATGCATATTGCCTTTCGGAGATCGCGTAGACCTTTGGGGTGTTCCACGTAGTTGACCGTCTCCGAAAAGAGGGGATTCTTCATGGCCCTCTGCGTGAGAGCTTTCAAGAGCTGATCCGGGATTAGCTCGTCGTCAGGAGATGCATTGTGGAAGATGACCTGCAAACCACGCGTCGCAGTTTCGCTCGATGGGGATCGCTTCTTGAACTGGTGTGTATGTCTGTACCAGGTATCCAGGTGTCTGCACCAGTCGATGGGTCCGGGATCGGCCCCCTTCTCTTTCTTCGCGCGTATATATGTACCGCTTCCAACTTCTCTGTAGACTAGATCGTCCATGTAGAGTTCATCCATCGCTTTTATAACTACGTTCTTGCTCACACCCAAAAGCTGTTCGATCTCCCTTACGGAAGGCAGTTTTGAGCCGTCGGGATACTCGCCGGAGAGTATCTTCTTCCTCAGCTTATCTAGCAGTTGCATAAATAGCGGAACGGTACTCTCTTTGTCAAGCTGGAAGTCGATTATGAACATATATACTCACCTGCTTTCCTTCAATCTCTCCAGACATCCCATGGACGCCAAGGCATTCCAAGCATCGCCCCATAGATCCACTGGCCATGATGTATATCGCTATCGTATGCGTAGAGGAGTAGTTGAGTTGTCATGAAAACGAACGGCAGATGTTCAGCCATAAGCAGCTGGAACTCGGAGAGCAATTTGTATCTATCTTCCCATTCAATGAGGGAATTCTGAAGCTCAAAGATCTCGTCTATTTTCTTCTCCCATTCGGGAGAAAAGTACATTTCTTCGGTTATGTGGTCTTCAGGATCGTAATCGGGATGGTAGTTCCAGTAATGGTTCGTCCCTTCGGAATGGTAAACCATTCTCTGTAATCCCGGCTCATAGTTATATTCGCCAAGACACATGGCGTCAAACGTACCCGAAAATGCTTTGGTCACATATGTATTCCAGTCCATGAAACTCGTGGTTGTAGAGATACCGAGATTCGAAAGTTGATTTGCAAGTATTGCAACGATAGCAGTCCACTGGGTATTCCACGAGATCACTCTTATCTCGAAGCTTACGGGGTTTCCGTAACTGTCGATACAGGTTCCGTCACTTCTCCAGTCGAATCCACCTCGCTTTAACTCAACCCTTGCCCGGATTGGCGAAAAGTCGTAACTGAACTCCTCCACATGGGGATCGTAGTAGATGCTGGAAGAGCATATCGGGCCGTGTAGGATGACTCCCAGACCGCAATATACTGTATCCAGAATCGATTTTCGATCCATCAAATAGGCTATCGCCTTCCTGAAGTGTTCACTTCTGAACCACTCGCGCTTCACCGGATCGGGAGCATTGAAGTTGAACATGAGAAATTCAACCAGCGGTCTCGGTTGACCGGCCACAGCTTTCCAGCCCTTTTCCTCTGCCATTGAGAGAATTCTCGGAAACTGGTCGGCAGTTGGATTGATTACGTCGAGTTCGCCTGCTTCAAACCTTATAAGAACCTGTTGCATGTTTGTGGAAATCGTTAAGAAGATCCTGTCTAGATAAGGCAATCTGAAACCTGAACTGTCAAATCTCCAGTAATAAGGGTTCTTCTCAAGCACTATCATATCGCCGTGATAATACTTCCCTATAACGAATGGACCCATGACTACCACTTTCTCGAATTCACCGATATTCCATGCGGAAGAGAAAGTCCCTTCGATAACGTTCTTTTCAAGACAGTGTTTCGGCAGAATCGGAGTGAGGCCGACAGTTCTCGGCGCGAGGGCGTTTGGTTCGCTCCATGTGAACGAGATTGTATTACCTTCGACTTTTACATAAGGTAGTTCCCCACTTGAATCAAGAAAGTCACCGTTTCCAAATAGAGTCATTTCAGGTACCAGATATATCTCTTCAAAAGTCCATCTGACGTCTTCTACTGTGAAAGGATGGCCGTCAGACCACTGAAGACCCTGGCGGATGACAAAACTTAAAGTACAACCATCTTCGGAAATCCACCACTCTTTGCAGAGAGATGGGTATTCGGGAAATCCATTCTCATTTTCGTTGAGAAGCGACTCCATAATCAGGTCGAGTGTGATTGCCGATCCCCCGTCCGTGGCAAACGCCGGATTAAAAGACCTTAGATCGGCGCCATCGATGCTCAGTGACCCTCCAGGTTTCCCCAAAACATCGGCGATATAGTAGTCTGGTTCAGAAGCCAAAGCGCTTCCAAACTGCAGCGAAAGAAAGACTGCAAGAAGCACTAGATGGATCGAGATTGCCAACCTATTCTTCTTCATTCCTTCCACGCTCCCCAGAAATCCATGAGTGGTCCTAAGTACGGGAGGTCTTCTTCGCTCGGTCCGGGATGGAATGTGTTTTTGTAAGCAAAGATTGACATATCTTGAACAATCGTGAATATGAGAGGCTGCTTTTCTGCCATAATCATCTGGAATTCTGCGAAGAGGTCGTATCTCTTCTGCGGGTCGATCTCGGTTTTCTGGAGTCTGAAGATTTCATCTATTCTCTCTTCCCAGTCGGGCAGCCAGTAGTTCTCTTCGGTTATGTGATCATCTTCGCTATAGCCGGGCGGGTAGTTCCAGAAGTGAAGAGACCCCTCGGTACGGTATATTCTTTCTTGAGTGCCGGGGTCGGGACCTCCTGCGACTCCCATGATCATCCCCTCATATCTGCCACTGAGTAGCTTTTCGACAACAATGCTTAACTGGAGCTGCCAATAGTTGATCTTTATCCCGATTTTCGAGGCGTTGAAGTCAAGATTCTCACCTATCAGGTCTCGAAGATCGCTGTTGAGATTTGTTATTAGCTCGAATTCGACTCTGTTACCGTGGCTATCGACACACGTGCCATCTGCAAGCCAGTCGAAGCCTCCTTTCTTCAGTTCAAGCCGTGCTCTGGTGACTGAGTATTTGAGGCCGAATTCCTCGACTCCTGAATAGTAGAAACCGCTATGAGGAGGGATCGGGCCGTAAAGTGGAAGGCCGAATCCGTTGAGAAGTGTATCGATTATAGCTTGCCTCTCCATAAGATAGCCCATTGCCCTTCTGAAGTGCTCATTCCTGAACCATTCTCTCTTCGCCGGATCGACGGCGTTAAAGTTGAATGCGATAAATTGATAACCGTAGCCTCCCACTCCAGTTCCTGTCTGCCAGCCCTTCTCTTCAGCCATCGAAAGAATCCTCGGATACTCGTCGGAACCTGGAAAGAAGACGTCAGTCTCGCCGGCTTCGAACCTTAGAAATAGTGACAACGTGTCCGGTACAATCTGGTAGATGATCCTTTCGATATATGGAAGTTGATTTCCTTGCGTGTCATACATCCAGAAGTGGGGATTTCTCTTCAAGACAATCCGCTCACCGGTGATGTAATCTTCAATTATGTACTGCCCCAACGTCACCAGTTTGTCCCACTCGTCCAGTCCCCATGCCTGGGCGAAAGTACCGGCCTTGAGCCTTTCGTCGATAGCGTGCTTGGGGAAGATGTCTGAAAAGCCGATCGTTCTCAGTGCTATTGGGTTCGGTGCCGTCCAGGTGAAGGAGATGGTTTCACCATCAACAATCTTCACCCGCGGGGGAAGGCCGTTGACGTCGAAGATCGGTCCAATCTCCGCACCTGTGACCTCGGGAAACAGCTCTTCAAAGGTCCAGCGAATATCTTCCAGAGTGAAGGGCTCTCCATCCGACCACTTCAGTCCCTGCCTTATCTTCATGTAAAGAGTCGATCCGTCTTCGGAAAACCACCACTCCTTTGCCAGATACGGTCTTGTAGGCATTCGATATATATCTGGAAACAAAAGTGAAGAGTAGAGCCAGCCGTTTATATTGGCTGTAGTAACTGAAATGGCTGCATTGAAAGTGTGCGGATCACCTGTCAACGCTACATACATAGTTCCTCCCGGCTTGCCGTTACAGTCGACAATGAAGTAATCAGGTTCAATTGCAAAAGCGAAACTGGATATCACGGTGAGTGCCAGAATGAAAATTACGCATTTCATTTTCTCACTCCCTTTCTCCCAATTTTTAAGTGGTAAATCCTTTTATGAATCGGCAGTTGACCGCCAATTTATCTTGTACTTAATCAACGGAATAACAGGGCTCAAGTGAAAGAGTTTAGAGGTCAATTGAAAAAGGCGGGAGTCACAAATGAAATCTGATTGTCGTGTCACATCCAGATTTTTGAGTAACCTTATGACAATGAATATTATAGTTGCTATAGACTTACCGGCATTCGATTGATTACACTCTCAACAACTCTTTTTGTAAAGATGGTGAGCATTGTTATTGAATTCTACTTGCAGATACACTTTAGATAAATGCAAACTCATAAGTACAAGACGCTTTTTAGCTTTCTAGTTGCGATGTTGTGTACCAAAAAAGTCATTGTATAGATCATTTAAGATCATCGAGCCTGGCTTTTCCAAAAAAAGACCCGGTAGCAATTCACCGGGTCCCTTCGTATGGTTCGGTTCGATCTCAGTAAGTCTCGCAGAAAAGTTCGAAGTAACTACCTGCCGGTCTACTGCTTGATTCTTTCTGTCTGCCTTTTTTATAACTGTTGACATAGTAGAAGCAAGAGCGAAGAGCGGTTTCTCGACATTACGCATCCAGAATGCCCCCACGGAGCCTGCCCTGAGGAGCCTGTCCTGAAATGCTCCCATTCAGGACTCTTATTCAGGGCTCCTATTCAGGGTCATCCCGTAGTGATCCTACTAAGAACCGTTGTTGGTTGTGCGTTGTGGGTTGTAGGTGAGGGCGGGATGTCGGATCGGAGTCCGGCATGACGGGAAGGGAGGAAAGACCGGGATCCTGACTAGGAGCACGTCAGGATGACGTGAAGGGAGAGTCTGTCTTGAAATGCTCCCCCGCACTGTCATCCCGTAATGGTTCTATACGGGATCTCGCCCTTTCGCCCTTATGAAGGACCATCGAGTAGGAGAGGGGCGGAGCCCCTCGTCCTCTCACAGAACCGTGCGTACGGGCCTCGTACACGGCTCATGGATCGAGTATCGGATACTTCGACAGGGGATGATAGTACGATGTCATATCGAAT
>Ga0209407_1003584_pt1 | contig 13318 bp, 7 predicted proteins | sample AD_JPNHG3_MetaG_FD_184410 | JGI IMG/M metagenome (GOLD analysis project Ga0209407, IMG submission 184410) | Active sludge microbial communities of municipal wastewater-treating anaerobic digesters from Japan - AD_JPNHG3_MetaG (SPAdes) (version 2) | ecosystem: Engineered > Bioreactor > Anaerobic >... | reverse complement strand
AAGAATTTACTATCTTCAGAGGAATCGTTTTCTACAATAATGATGCCAAGAGGTTCTGGCATACAAGGATACGAAAGACTTAAAAATTTTTGTTCTTCCAAAAGTGTGGCACGGCGAAATGCTACATAATCCATGGCAGAGGAAAATTGTTCTTTTTTTTCGCTCCTATAGCGAATGGCTTTTAAGCATACTGTCATTCCGTGGGCGTTTTCACCTTTATAAATATTGAAGTGTTCTCCTTGGCACACTTGGTCAATGACTTTGACTTGGTAGCGGTTTACTGGAGAAATTTTACCAGATATTAAGACTGGTGCATCAATTTCTTTGCCTTTTTGAAGTCTCATATTACGCTTCTCGAACCTTTTTGTTGGTTTTGAAACTTGTTTTATTACTGTTTATCAATATACTAATAATTGTTTGTAATATATTAATAATTTTGTTTTAATAATACCTCGTCTATATCAGTGAGCATATCTTCCGCACACTGATAACGATTATTTCTATCTTTTTCTGTTGCTTTGAGGATAATTTCTTTTACATCTCTGGAAAATGGAGTGTATGAAAAATGGACTTGTTGAAAATCATGTTGTGGTGGTGTTGTATTGACTAAAAATTCTTGAGGATGTTTCCCAGTCAAACAATGAGCCATGAGTGCCCCCACAGTAAATAAATCGAACCGTTTATCAATTTGTGGATTATCGCGAAACTCTAAACTACCAGAATATACTTCTGGTGCTGCATATCCATCTGTCACAAAAATAGGTACATCAATTTCATGTTGCTGTACGTGGTAAATTTTGACTGCCCCAAAGTCAATTAAAAAGATTTGGTTATCACAAACCATAATATTTTCAGCTTTTAAGTCACAGAGTAAATAGTAAAAAGGATGTCCTTTTTTCGTAGTGCGTTGTTTATGTAAATAACTCATGAGAATTAAAATTTGACGTGCAATGCAAAGTGTTTTTTGTTCATTCCATGGAAGAAGTACCTTTAACGTAGTTCCTGGAATAAATTTCATCACAATATAGGGAGCATTTTCTCGGAGTGTTTCATCTACAAAATAATGTACGCCAGCAGCATTTTTAAAGGACATACAGAGATCTAGATTTCGTTCTTTAAAAGAATCATTTAAATTGACAATGCTATCAAAGCCAGCATTAGAAAAACCACAAAGGTGTTTTTTTTCCCATTCGTAAATATTATTGAGAGAACGAATTTGTTTTTCAAATACTTCTTGGCTTCGAGCAATAAAAGGTCGACAGTAATCGCCCATGTAGTATGGCGTTTTTATTACTACTCGGTTGTCGTAATTCCATCTGTCAGAAGCAACGAATACGCAACCAAACCCACCCACTGCCAGAAGTCCTAATACTTCATAACGTCCTTGGCATAAATATCTTTTTACCCAATGTTCGTTTTCACCTATAGAAAAATATAGGGCTTCTTCTTTGCCATATCGTGTTTCGTATACTTTAAGTTGTCCTTCTTTTAATTTCATGAGTTTTAAAAAACCTTAATTATTTCGAAATAACTTTATATTTTAAAATGATGAAATCTTTTTGGTTACCTAATGATAATGTAGTGTCTGGTTGTAATTCAATTTTTTTCCTATTTTTAGGCGTTCGGATTCGTTTTTCACCATCTGGAAATTGAACTGTAGTATAGTTGTTGTCTGATAAGTGGAAAAGTAAGTATTTCTGATCTTCTTGGGAATATCGCACTAAAGCATGTTTTCTAGAAATGCCTTTAAGGAGTCGCATTCGATCTTTAAATGTTTCCTCATCTGTACAGTGGCGTTGATAATAATGTTTCCAAGCAAGGCTTAAATCAATATCACGTGCAGAACCTCGTTCACTAGAACGACCAAGAAATATACTTCCAGCACGATCCAATCGAAAATATGTAATGGCTTTTCTCTCATTGTTGTATAATATTAAATAATCGCTTGGTGGAAATCCCTTATCTACGACTTCTAATGCATGTTTTTGAGTACATACTATGTTGGGATCTGTTTTCTCAAAAATTTCATTACATATAGGACAATATTTATAGCCAAATGGAAGACATTCTAATGCACTAGCACCACTTTTTGTAGGACGACTAGGATCAATAGGTTGTGATATAGGTTTTGTTGGTGTTTCGACTATTACTGGCTTTTGTTCTTCTACTTTTTCTACTGTTAGTGTTGCTTCCTTAAAAATAACTTGATCTTTAGGAAAAAAATCTTGGTTTGGTTCTAAATCTAATGCGTGTTCAGTTGCTATCTGTGTTTCTATTTGTGTTAGGGGAACTTCCTCTACTATTTTTGGTTCGCGAATATGAATACGTTCTTCTTCATCATCTTCTTCGAATGTTGACTTTGTTTCTAGTAAGGGAGTATCTGCTGAAAAGCTTTGCCATTCTGAACTTAGTCCTGGCTCAATATTTTGATTAGGGTCAAAATTATCCCATTCATCGGCAATTGTCTTTTTTTCTTCGATTGGTTGAAATCCAAAATTTGGTTCTGGTGCTCTTTCTGTTTCTTCTAAAGTAGGTTGAAAACTAAAATTAGAAGAAATGCTTTCTAGGTTACCATCTAACATAAGTTGTGGCATCATTGCATTTGCAGGTGCTTCTTGTTCTTGAATTTCTTGTAAAATTTCATGTCGTCTTGTGTCACAAATCGGACATTTTTCTGGAACTTCATCCAAAGAATTACCGAGTTCTTCATCACATATAGGACAAATTATTTTTGCCATGTTTCTCACCTTTTATTGCTAAATTACCAAGTCCACTCATCATCAAAGCCACCGTCTTGTGTGGAAATTTCTGGTGGTGGAAGTGCAGAATAGGCTGTACTTGTTTTTGATTTCGACACAGAAACCTTATTATATTCTTCTAAAGAAAATTCACCTTTTTGAATGTAATCGTCTCTCACTGCTTCCCATCTTGCCATAGTTTCCATATCCCCTATTTTTTTTAGGCGATTGATAATGAGCTTTAAATTTCTCATGATTAAATCAATATTGTCGCTATTTTCTTGAATTTCTTGGGCACGTATGGCAATCGTATAATATGTGGAAGCATGTAAAACTTCAGCATTAGGTGCTTCTTGATATTTTTCAGGATCATTTGTAAAATTTACAGCCACTACTTTTTCAATAGATTCTTCCATGATTCCTTTTTTAGGAATATCAAAGCAGAGAGTACAAGTGAGAATTGCTTTTTCACCAATAGGAGCAGGATCTATTAAAGTTCGAATTACAGCTGCATATCGTCTATTTCTATCTACATTATCAAAAGACACAATTTTTGTATTGTGTGCCAGCAATTTAATATCAGGTGATATTTTAGCAATGCCTCGAATCTCCACGCCTTCTGTAGTGTCCAGTTCCACACGCACTTTAGTTGCAATAGTATTTTGCAAAGTTCGCAAACTGCGTTCAAAGACAGAAGTTGTTTGGTTTGCATTTTCCAACTTTTCTATGAACCCACTCGTGAGTTTCTCCATATCTTCCCCATGAAAGTCGGTTCCAATGCCCATGGTGTCAATATCAATTCCTTTTTTATGGAATTCATGTGCCAATCGAACGCAATCTTCTACATCATGAATTTCGCCATCTGTTAAAATCAACAGTTTAATAGCTGTATCTTGATTTTTAGATTCCATCTCTTTTAAAAGTTTATGCGTTCGTTTGAGAGCTGGGGCTAAATTAGTAGAACCTCTAGGATAATCATAGATCTCATCCAGTCGTCCTTTGAGTTTTTCTTTAGCATATGTTGGTTCTGCCCAACAAAAAACTTTTTCTGTGTTGGTGAATGTAATAATAGAAATCAGGTCTTCCCCTTTAATTCCATCAATTACATGAGCGGCTGCTTCAATCACTGCATCTAATTTTGTTTCGTCTGCTTCAAGTTTATCATCCATAGAACCACTGATATCTAAAATCAAAATGAAATGTATATTACAAAGTAATCCTGGATCTACTCGAAGTTCATCTTCCAAGTATGCTTCCAGTAATATGTCTCGTTCTACTGGTTCTGGTGCATCTGCTTTGATATAGGAATGCTCTATCGGGCATTTAAAGCAGAATAGCTTGTCGCTTTCCATTTATCGCTCCTTTACCTACATGTCTAAAAACTGTCATCTTGCAAAAGTCGTTTCATTCCAGGCGAAAGATTTTTAAGATGTTGATAAATAGTCTCAGACGGGACAGACGGATTGGGAATATTGCGAATCAATATAGCTGATAGATTGTCATGTCCACTGCCCATTTTATTGACACAAGAAATAAGAATGGAACTGATTGCTTTTGAATTGAGGAATTCATCATTTTCATATTCTCGTAATAGAGAAGCAATCCGCAACATTTGATAATTTTCATATCGTGCATGAAAAGAATCTTGTTCAATAAAGTCGGGTATACCGTCTGAACAAATTAAAATTTGATCTTGGGCATATAGATGTGTATAGCCAAAGTGAATTTCTAGTTCATTATCTTCAAAAAAATGAGCACCAACACATTTTGTCAATGCATTGCCACCTTCAATAAAACATTCTTCTAATGACAAACCTCGTTCTATGCGCACATTTCGCTCGTTATCTTCATAATTCAGTCGTTCCCATCCAAATGGACTGAATCTATAAATAGGACTATCGCCCAACCATGCAAAAAATAAAACGCCATTATAAATCAAGCCTGCTGTAATGGTACTTCCCATAACTAAAGCATCTTCTTCATAATTATTTGTAAGTTTGCGTGCTTCTTTACATATTCTTTTGTTGCCTTCTTGGATCATAGTTCGCAAAAACTCTGCTGCTTGGTCCAAATCTGTTTCAGCATATTGACAAACTTGTAAACGTTTCTCTTCTGATGCATTGTTCCACCATTTACGAAACGTATTGACCATAATTTTACTCGCCATATCTCCAGAACCAATAGTTGCTGTAGAAATTCCATCACATAAGGCAAACATACCCCATTGTTTTTTGCGAAGCTGAATCACAGATGCAAACAGTGCATCTTGGTTTTTTGCTGCATCATCTTTTTCTTTTTCATCCCCAATATCTAATGTATATCCCACATCCATTGTGTAGGATCGAGTGAAATTAGGACTTATACCTTTTAATAAAGAATCTAACGCAACTCTAAATTCATACAAAGTTTGAAAGCCACGTTCTTGGTATTCTAAAAATAAAGCTTGATTTATAACAGATTCAAAATAACTTTCAATATAATTTCTTTGTGGTGTTTTCGATAAAAAATCATGCTTAAATAATTTTAAACTTGGCAACCCATTATGATATGTAATAGGATTGTATGACAATAAATTCGGTGCTTTTGATTTTAATAAATAAAGAATTGCAGCAATAATATATACTTCTGTGACTTCACCGAGTGGAACTGAATTATTAAGATCACAAAAAATTTCCCAAGGAACTAAGCAACTATCTAATAAATTTTGGTTAGGATTTGTATTCCAAGCAATGTCGCGACTTCGCAAAAAAATCATTACAGATTCCTTTGTTCGTGTGAACATCAAATCATTTAATTTTAAGCCACCCCATATATATCCTAGGCTATGAATTTTTCTAGCAATGTCACACAATTGCAACCCAATGCTCACAATATCTTGTGTAGATAAAGGCAATACATCTTTTTGATGAATATACGACAAGGCTGACATTGTTTGTACACGAAAATCTTTGGAAGGTGTAGAATAATAAATCCAAACAGTTCTTTGAGATTCTGGTTGAAAAGCAACGAGTGGAGGATTCCACTGTTTCCCTAATAATTCTGATTGTTGTAAAAGGGAATATAGTCGAAGAAATTTTTGTTCTTGTCTTTTATCATATTTTTCTTCTAAAATTTCTACTGTTGCCAATGGATGAGTGCTATCTTGGTACTGACCTACAGAATAAACGCCATTTTGATGCTCTTTTGCTTCTTTTCGTTTATAGAGTTGCCCTTCTGAGCCATTCCACAACTTCAAAGAAATGCGCTTCAATTCCAATTTAGGAAAACCATATGAATACATATGATCCCGTATGCGTCGTCCGCAATGTTTGCAATATCCATCTTCCCGAGCATGTCCCCATAATCCACAACCTATGTGCGGACATTTTTGAATGGAAAGAATATTCGACACTGCTAGATTTCTATCATCTTTTCCTTTGACAATAGCAAGAAGCTCGACTTCATTTGCATTGGGCAATTGAAAAAAATTAAGTTGATCCAATTCCAATAGAATCCTTGATGATTCCAAAATTGTTTGACGATACAAAGGAATATTTTGACTTTGAGATGGCACCATCCATAAATCAACAGGTAGTTCCCCATCCCACTGGATTTCTAAACGAGCTTTTGATTTGCCTTTGAGCGTTAAAGGCATTGTGTTCTGCCCCTAAAAATAAACGTAATTGCGAGTTGATAAATTCCCTGAATTTTTGTCTACCAATTGCCACTCAAACAACATTTTAGTAGCAATAAATTTTATTATACAATAGAGGTATATGAATTGCTAGCTAAAAATTTTTTATAATTTGTCGTGCTAAAAATAAAAAGACAATCTATTTTTCACTTTCCTTTTCGTTCATTATTTTTGTTGTTTTTATTTTATCTAACTCAATTTTTTTATTTTGTAAATTTTAGATCCAAGCTATTGTATATTTTTTTGCAACATAATGTAAAATTACTTTTCTATTGTATATTTTTTGCAACATGATTTAAATTTACTATGCTATTTATATTTTATAACATGATTAAAATTTACTGTGCAAACACGATTAATATTTACTATACAACAAAAAAAGGCAAGTGATTTCTCACTTGCCTTGGATTCCGCCATTACTTTACTTTGTATTGTAATTATGATTTGAATCCATTAATCTTCGTCATCGCTGTCGTATTCATCTGCATCTTCGTCTGCATCTTCATCAGCTTCTTCAACAGCTTCTTCGTCATATTGGTATTCATTATCGCTGTCGTGGTATTCATATGCTTCGCTATCGTATTCATCAACATCATTTTCTTCTATATCCACGCCTTCATCATCGCTATCGTATTCATCATATTGTTTTCTAAACATTTTTCGAGTCATTTCATTAACAAAATCTTCCATAACTTCTTGAAGTGCGATAGAAGCTGCAAAAAGACTTATAGAACTATAAGGAGAATACAATTCTAATAAAAAGCCATCTTTTTCATTAAAAGCAAACGCATTAAGATTTGTGACATATTTTTGCAAAATTTCTGGTGAAGGTAATTCAGCTATGTCAAAAGGAAGAGTACCTACAGGTAACATAGATTGAAGCAATGGTAATGCAGTTTTATATGCAAAATCAACGAATACTTTTAGATTGCAATATTCTAGCACCATAGGTTCTCGACCTGCAAGACGTGCTGTGACTTCTTCTGGAAGTTGTCCTTTAGGTCCTTTGATAATATTTTTAAATGTTTCAGGATATAGTGCCCAAATCATTCGATCTTCTACAAAACCCAATGTAGGTGCTACTGGAATAGGTTCTCTCTTTGTTCCAAAAACAAAATACGTTAAATCATAGCCATTCCACGTAATTTTTCGTGTATATTCTGAAGGAATCAATGCCAAAACACTTTCCATGAATTGTTTCATTCCTTCTACATCTTGGCAAACCAATTGCATAGCAACATCTGGAATCAATCCACCAGAACAAGAAATTGTTGAAAGATATTCTGTACCAATGCTTGCAAAAAGCTTATCAAAAGAAATATTATATTTCTTTTCTTGTTCTGTGACCATGTCCCAAAGAGCAGGTCCATTGTCTAAGATCATTTTTTTGACAGCAGTATACAATTGATTCCAATGAAAATTACCATGTTCTATAGAAAGAAATTTTGCTGGCAAATGATTCAATAATTTTTTACTACCTGGCACATCAGGAAAAATTTCTCCCATGAGACCACTTTTTCCATTAGGAAAATACATATAAAATGTTTCTACAAATTCACCATTAGCAAAAGTCATGGTGGACATAATAGATTGTAAATTATTAAATCCTGAAGTTTCTAAACCTAGTTTTATAGCACCGTGATAAGCTTCAGGAACAATAGTATATGCTAATTCAACAATCTTTTCAGTGTTAAGATATACATGAATACCAGCACGATCTGCTTTTGCTTTAGCAAGAACTGCTTTATAATGAGCATCTTCTGCCAAAGAAGCTTCACAAGTAACATCAGAACTTAATACTTTTTCTAAATATACTTGATTATTTGTCAACATCAAAGCATTGCCAGCAAAAGTAACCAACATAGGAACTTGAAGCATAGGAATGACAAATTTATGAACTTTTTGACCATGAAGAACAACTTCTTCATAACCCATATTCCCTGTAACCATAGGCAACATTTGGTCTAATTGTTCAGCTATTTTTTCTTTTGTCTTTCCCATATCCCATGCCAACACGACCATTGGCATTGGCATACCTATCAAAGCAACTTCAGTAATAGCAAGTGCGATTTCTCCATTGAATAACTCTTTAATATCTTCGGAAGTAAAATTCATGTTTTCCATTGTGCTATTCACAGCACATTGCATATTACCAAAATTTTCTAATAAAGCTTGCACTTCATCATCTGCTAACATCTGCCATAATCCCAATTTTTGGAATTCATCCATACATTTAGCACCTTCCCCAAGGCTAGCATAGATTAAAGTATTTGCTGGTACATGTTCTGCAAGATTAAATGCATTAGCTTCTTGAGCAGATAATGTCATGCTTAAGATAAACATGAAAAATATTATCCATATTTTTCTTACCATAAAAAACTCCTAAAAAATTTTCTATAAAAACGAAAAAACAAAAATTTCCTTCATCTTATTTTTAAATTTCTATATTCATATTGAGAATATAAATTATTTTCTATAATTTCTATATTTATATTATATATAAATAATATGTAAATACAAATTTTTTACTTAGATAATTTTAATTATTAAATACGATTTTCTTACGTAGATGATTTTAATTATGGAATACGATTTTCTTACGTAGATGATTTGATTGTACTTAGATGATTTGATGTTATGTAGGGAATTTGATGTTCCTTAGATGATTTAATGTTACTTAGATAATTATACATTAATTCTAAAATGTTATTCTTATATATAAAAATATAATTACAAATTTTATTTTGTATCTATATAATGAATGAATTTTATTCTATCACAGATAAATATGAATTGCTAGCTAAAAATTTTTTACTATCTATCTTGCTAAAAAAAAGGCAAGTGATTTTTCACTTACCTTGTAATCTCTTATTATTTATTGCTGACTATTCGTTATTCTATATCGTCTTCTTCGTCTTCATCTTCATCGTTTTCATATTCTATATCGTCTTCTTCGTCTTCGTCTTCATCGTCATCATATTCTATGTCGTCATCATCATCGTCATCATAGCCCATATTGTCTTCATCGTCATCATCATCATATTCTATATCGTCTTCGCTAGCTTCGTATTCTACTTCATCTTCCTTAACTTCGTATTCCATAACGTCTTCCTTAGCTTTGTTTTCTATTTCGTTTTCATTAGCTTCGTATTCCATGGCGTTTTCATTAGCTTCGTATTCCATGTCTTCTTCGCGAGCTTCGTTTTCTATTTCGTTTTCATTAACTTCGTTTTCTATTTCGTTTTCATTAGCTTCGTATTCCATGGCGTTTTCATTAGCTTCGTATTCCATGGCGTTTTCATTAACTTCGTATTCCATGGCGTTTTCATTAGCTTCGTATTCCATGGCGTTTTCATTAGCTTCGTATTCCATGGCGTTTTCATTAGCTTCGTATTCCATGGCGTTTTCATTAGCTTCGTATTCTATGGCGTTTTCATTAGCTTCGTATTCCATGGTGTTTTCATTAGCTTCGTATCCCATGTCTTCTTCGCGAGCTTCGTATACCACGTTTTCTTCGTTAGCTTCATTTTCTACTACTGCATCATCTTCAACGTTTTCTTCCCTGTTTTCTTCTCCTTCATATATTTCATTATTATCATAATACTCATACTCTTCATCATCTTCATCATAGTCTCTAGGCATCGTACCATAAATATATTGTTGAATTTTTTGTTGAAGTACAGAGGAAGACTTACTAAGCAAGATTAAACCACAAGGAGAATGTATTTCCAACAAAACACCATCTTTGTCATTAAACATAAAAGAAGTGATATCAGTAATATATTTTTGAAGAGTTTCAGAAGAAGGCAAAGAAACAAGATCAAAAGGAATTTCATCGCGATGCAAGATAGATTGTAGCAATGGCACTGCAGTCTTATAAAAAATATGGACTATCGCTTTCATATTGCAATAATTTGCCATCTTAAGATTCTGACTTGCCATCATTGTTGCTACTTTTTCAGGAATTTGTCCTTTAGGTCCTTCCACAACATTTTTAAATGTTTCAGGATATAGAGTAAAAATCATGCAATCTTCTGTAAACCCTATTGTAGGAGCTATAGGTATAAATTTTTCACTAGATCCTAAAGCATAATAAAACAAATCATAGCCTTTCCATACAGTTCGTCGTCGATGTGCTTCTGGAAGCAATATAAAAACACTGTTGATGAATTCTTTCATTCCAGCTATGTCTTCACAAGCAAAATGTATAGCATAATCAGGGATCAAACCACCTGAACAAAACATTGTTTGGAGATATTCTGTTCCTAGGCTTGCAAAAAATTTATCTAAAGAAATATTATACTTTTCTTCTTGTTCTTTAAGTTGTTCCAAAACATCAGGTTTATATATTGATACAATTTCTTTTAGAGCAGTGTAAATGTTATTCCAATAAAAATGACCATGTTTAAAAACAATATGTTTTGAAGGGAAATAAGTTAATAATTTATTCTCCTTAGATTCATCTGGAAAAATTTTTGAAAATAATCCAGTTTTTCCATCAGGAAAATTCAAATACAATGTTTCTACTACTTCACCATTAGCAAAAGTTGTGGCAAGAGAGATAGACTGTAAATGGTCAAGCCCAAAAATTTTCAAAAAATTCTTTACTTCTTCTTGATAAAAATCAGGAACAAAATTATTTTTTATTATTTCCACAATTTTTGCAACATTACAATACATATGTAGACCAGCACGATTGGCCATCAATTTATTAAGAACTGTTTTATAATGACTATCAACTGCTAAAGAATTTTCTAAAGCAAAATCAGGAGCTAATACAGTTTCTAAATATGCTAGATTGTTAGTCAATACAAAACTAGAACCAATAAAAGTAACGATTACAGGACAAGGAGCCATGGGAATTTTAAATGTAAGAATCCTTTGATCAAAAACACGCCCTTCTTGGCAGTCCAAAGGTAATTGAGGTACAGTCATGTCTAATAATTGAGCAACTTTTTCTTTTTCCTTGCCTACATCCCATGTTATCACAACAGTAGGTATAGGCATAGGCATATTCTCATAAGTAATGTTAGGAATTGCAAAGGAAATTTCACCATCCAACATCCCACGGAATTGTTCTTTACTTATTCCTATTTTTTCCAATGCCACATTCATTTGTTCTCGTATATTACCAAAAGTTTTTACTAAAGTTTGCACTTCTTCATCTAAAAACAATTGATATAAACCTAGTTTTTGCAATTCAGCTATACTTTGAGAACCTTTACCAAGACTAAAATAAATCAAAGTATCTCCAGACACATTCTTAGCAAGGTCAAACGGTGCGACTTCTTGGGCATGTAATGTTATGCTCAAAATAAACATAAAGAATATTGTCAGCATTTTTTTTACCATATGAAACCCCCTAAAAAAATATTCTATAAAAATTGAAAAAATGGGAATTTTATTCTAAATCATTGTATTTTTTATATACTTATTACTTAAAATACAAATTTTCAGCTACTCTTAGTTATACAAGACACTCTATTTTTCAATAATGAAATACAAATTTTCAGCTACTCTTAGTTATACAAGACACTCTATTTTTAACAATGAACTGCATTGCTAAATCATGCACTACATTGTTAAAAAACATGTTTTACATTATAACTTTAGTAATTTATCAATCACATGATCTACACTGATACCTTCTGCAATAGCTTGGTAGCTTAATAAAATTCGATGACGCAGAACAGCATGACTAATTGCTTGAATATCAGAAATTTGTGGTGTATCTCTTCCAAGTAATAAAGCACGTGCTTTTGCTCCTAAAATTAAACACTGTGTAGCACGTGGTCCTACCCCCCACGATACATTTTCTTTAATAAAAAGTGGTGCTTCTGATTCTTGGGGACGTGTTTTTCGACAAAGTTCAACAGCGTATTGTATGACATTATTATGAGCTTTTGTTTTTCTCACTAAGTCCATAAAATGGAGAAGGGTTGTTTTTGTTAAAATGGGAGAATAATGATGTTGGTTGTTACAAATAGTCTGTCGCATGATTTTTCTTTCTACTTGGATAGAGGGATAATCAATGTTTAATTGAAACATAAATCGATCTAATTGCGACAGGGGCAAGGGATATGTTCCTTCTTGTTCAATTGGATTTTGTGTAGCTAGAACAAAAAAAGGCAACTCTATTTTAAAATGTTGACCAAAAGAACTAACACTGTGTTCTTCCATAGCTTCTAATAAAGCAGATTGCGTTTTTGGTGGCGTTCGATTAATTTCATCTGCTAAAATAATATTCGCAAAAATAGGACCTTTTAAAAAATTAAAATTGCGATTTTCTTCTAGGGATGATAAAATTTCCGTGCCTATAATGTCAGATGGCATTAAATCAGGCGTAAATTGTATACGTGAAAATTTCAATGCCAATAATTCCGCTAAAGAACTAATTAAATATGTTTTCCCTAGCCCAGGAACACCAATTAAAAGAGAATGATTGCCACATAAAATACTGATGACAATATGTTCAATAATATTTTCTAACCCGATGATTCGTTTTTGTAAATTTTCTACAAATTTTTTATAAAATAAACTAATATCATCGTATGTTATTGCAGAATCTGTCGGCATACGCACCTCTCTAAAAAGAAAAACCAAAATTTAAGTATATCATGTAAAAAAAATGATGTCAATAAAAAATGATGTCAATAAAAAATGATGTCTAAGCTCAATAAAAATTTATAGATTCATTATTTATAGAACATGAAAAAAAAATTTGCAAATGATAAAAAAAAAATGTATAGTATACATTTACACATTTAAAATGTATACAATGAATTGAATACGTTTAATACTCTTGCTTGCCTCTGAATAGAAAACAGAAACAAGCTTTCTTTGCGAATATTGTAAATGAAGTTTAGAATTTCTTAGCTAGCTGTTGCCGATACAGCTAAATTTGGGA
>Ga0209407_1003582_pt1 | contig 13325 bp, 26 predicted proteins | sample AD_JPNHG3_MetaG_FD_184410 | JGI IMG/M metagenome (GOLD analysis project Ga0209407, IMG submission 184410) | Active sludge microbial communities of municipal wastewater-treating anaerobic digesters from Japan - AD_JPNHG3_MetaG (SPAdes) (version 2) | ecosystem: Engineered > Bioreactor > Anaerobic... | reverse complement strand
CAATGTGATGTTGACTTATATTCACTCATTTTTCTGTTTCTTCTAATCCATATTTTTCTTTAATAGCTCGTCTAATTAAATCGAGATAAGTTAGTGTACTTTCTTCCTCAACAGAAAAAACTCTTGCAAGTCTCTCCAACTCTTCTTTCCATTCTTTTGGTAAAGCTATGTTTATTTGAATATTCATTATCTATCTCCTATTTACATATACAATATACTATCATATTCAGAATTTGTCAAGTATTTTTTAAATTATTTTGCCAATTCATCCCCGATGCAAGCATACGGGGTTTTCTTGGCAGTTCCTTGTGACACTCCACGGAGCAAGCCCCGTGGCTTCTGCTTAGTTTACTAAGCATTCTTTTTCTTGCTTCAATGACGGTTCTATTAAGCCATCTCCACAAGCGTAAATTCCGCTGTGTCCCAGCGTACTTAGACCTATATTTAGGATATTTAGAGATGCGTTTAAATCTCTATCTAATAACCATTTTGAATGGAGGCCTAACTACCGAACAATACATTGAGGATGCCGTAAGAGCCATCATCACCTTTTCTTCCGGTTTATACTTGTCATCCTTGGAGAGAACATATAGAGCCCCAAGAGCATACGGGCCTCCTTCCCCACAAGCCTCGTAATTTTCCATAGACTCTGTAGGTGAGAAATCTTCTTCTATGAGGAAGAGCCTCCCACGGAAACCCACAAGGATTTCTGAACCAGTAAGTTTTATTTTGTTTCTGACCATCTGATCTTCAAGGTCTGGAACAAAAGACCGATAGATATAAGTCTGTGGCTCCTGTTTTATTCCAGCAACAGGAATTTTGAAAAAATGTTTGAGAAAATATCCTATACGGTAGGAACCACAGAATCCAACTATTACATCGGTTTTATTCCTGCCTTGGAGAAGGAAAACCTTCTCTGATTTTCTCAATCTCTGGTCACTCGTACCCTCACCCGTGGCGGCACTATCTCCACCCATATAAATTACATTATTATCAACATATCCTACTACACAACTCATATATCATTCATCAATTGTAAACAGTTTATCGTCAAGACCGATTGGGCCTTGTGTTTTTGGGGTAAAAACTCCTATTTTTTCGTTATAGCAATAAATAATATCCTCGATAATATTAAAATGATTTTCCGGTAAAATAGAACCAATACCCCCGTTTTTTCTCAAGGTAATATCCTTGATATAAAGGGTGGCTTGTCCTATAGAAAATCCGGTAAAGGAGGCAGTAGAAATAATATAATCCTTTCCGTCATAATTGATTCTCACGAGCTTGTAAATCTTACCCCGTGCATATGCAAAGAAGGCAACATATTTTTTCTCATCCGGAAAGGCAAAGGGAACTTCTAATTTATAAAATTGGACAGGAAACAGGTTTTTGTCCTCATTGGAAACTTGCCAATGATTTGGTGGATGTATCATCATTATTTCACCACTTCATTTTATAATAACTTCACAGAAATACATTACGGGCGTAGCTTCAAATCATAAATTTCCTTGTCATAGACAAAGGCCTTCAACGTAGTGGCCTGTTTCATTCTCCACTCATAAAGCATCTTGCCACCATAAACACCAGCACACACTCCAAAAATGAAAGTCAATGTAATAATAAAAAGAAGCTGTCTATATATCCACTCCACAAGATATTTTTTCACATCTTTCGTACTCATAACAACCTCCTTATGATAGTTTTGCTAATTGTTTATACAGTTTATAGGTTTCTTTAGCCTGTCTTTTCGCCATAGAATTGTTCCCACCTTTATACAAGGCAAGAGCCAAAAGAATATCTCCATCCGCATACAGTAACTTCTCTTGAAGAATTTTCACTCCATAGAGAACATTTACTTCACTAAATCTTGTTGCAAAAGGAGTTTGCATTTCACCCTTATATCCTAATGGGGAAATAGCGTTCTTCTTGAATGTTGATTCTGTTTTCATCAGAGCAACAATCAATGCCGGCGAAAATCCGGTATGACCAGATGCGGTAGCAACCGCATCCCTCAATACTGGTATTCGGTCTTTCGGTGCACCGGCCGCCACCAGTATTTTTTCTATCTTCTCTGTCTGCCCGCCCCCACTCAAATCAACCGGAACAGGTAACGAAATATAAAAGTCGTGAATAAAATAAAAGAGTAGGAAGAAGCTTAAAAACAATACAAGATAATGTTTGTGCTGTTTATAATGTATGTTTATATGGTACATTATTTCATCTTCTCCTTGTAATTGTTAATTTTTCTTGATACAATCTCTCCGTGACCTGCTACGGGGCAAGCCCCGTAGCTTCCTTTCTTCATCGCTTTACCCTAACGGGCAACCGTTCTGAAAGGCTTTGTTTTTCTTCGATTCCAGGTCCTTGAAACCGAATGTATCCAAATTTCTTTATGTTTTTCATCCCTTTCCTATTTATCTTTTTCTATCCTCTTTTATAGGATAACATAATTTAAGTAACTTGTAAAGTAGAAAAAAGACCAATAATCTTGAATATATAGACAAAAACAGGGAGAAATCTTATATTGTAATTCTCCCTGTTTTTGTTGTTTTTCCATAGTTTTTCACTAAAAGAATGAGTTTTTTCTCCACAAATTATTCATTACTGACAATATAAAACACAATCAATACCCGAAATATTTCCTCACCTATAGTGTTCTTCTGGACAAGGAAACAAGTCTTTTCAGTAACCGGAATTAATTTTCCATTTAATCTTATAAGGTCATAACAGACGGCCTTATTCTCAAAGGTAGAATAAAATCTTATCTGGATATCTTCATCATCCTTTACAAACCGAAACCAAGCAGAAGAATATTTTGGTTCTTTTATTGTCTGTTTGGATTTCAAATCGGTATAAACAAACTCTCCCTGATCACTCTTACCAATTAGTTCCCATTGTGGAACAATCTGTTGCGCCTCAGCATACACATGAAAAATTAAAAACATTACAAAAACTGTTGCCGCTGTCCAGATAAATTTAGTCATAGTTTAGCTCCATAGACAAAAGAAGTATTTTTCGAAGAGTTTCCACCCTTCTTTGTATTTCTCAATTTCTTCATCGGTGGCAATCCGTTTGCCGTACTTGTCACAGATGTTTTTCTGTACCCGTTCTTTTACTTCCAGATATCTTTCTTTTGATTCGAAAAACTCTTCCTCAAACATAAAAACATCTTGGTTACCAATCTTGACGGCCATATCAAATGTCCAAATAATGTGATCAAGAATTTTATTCCATTCCTCCTCTGTATCAACCAAGCTTGGAACACCGGGCATAGTATCTTTCAAGTTCTGAATACTATCCCTGATAACTCTGGCAAGATAGTGATCAAGGTTCCAAGTATCTATATGGGCCCAGCCCCTTCTACCACGAACAAAAAAGGCCGTAAAGAGTTTAAACGCCCACCTGATGTTCATAGGTATCCCGTAGAAAAAGCCGTAAATCCTATTCCACAATTTTTCATACCATTTGCGCCTATCAACATAGTCAAAAAAATCACCCATATCATACCTCACAAAGTAAATCTATTAGCTCTTTTTTTGAGAGGCTCCTGAAGTCATTATAGTAGAGAGGGAGCTTTTTGTCCAGAACAATCAGAAGCTCTTCCTTTTCCAAACAGCTCATCCGGTTCCGAAGCTCCCTCTTACGATCAATCTTCATATCACAATAATTTTGAAAGTTTCTCCAGCTGTTTTTACTTTTCATTAGTGAATCACCTTCTGTTTTCCCATCTCCATCATATGCTTTAAACCCTTCAGATATTCAACAATAAATTCCGATAGACTTTGGATATCGCCGGAATTGTAAGCCATAATTGTTATGTAAACAACGGCTTTCAACTGCTTTTCTTCCAGACCTTCATCACTTATCTTGTCAAGTACTTCCTCTATTAACTGGGAATTTTTTAATTTGTCAAACATATCATGTTCTCCATTCATCTTTCTCTTCGGGTTTATCATCATCAGATTCTTTGAGAGCCTCAAGAAACTCGACAACAGCATCTGCAAACTTATCCGGAGATAATAAATCAACCGGAAAGTAATAATTAGGTGAGTCATTTTCATCCTTATAGAGAACAATACCGTGCTCCCCGATAAAAATTTCCCACCAATTTTGGTCTTTACACCATTCAAGGAGATGGCTAAAACCATCCCAAGTGGAGAAATCCTGCTCATAGAGAGTAGACACTATTTCTGTAATTTCCTTGCCCTCTCTTTCTATGTAATCCTCATCCATCGCCTCAACAAGGATTTTGTTTCTATCCTCATCAACAAAATTACGATTTACCATATTATTATCCTTTCACGTTCGATTTCTGGAATATCTCTTCTTTGTGTACCCCAATCTTTCAAGGTATAAATCATCATTGTGGGGAAGATCCCGGCCGCAACAAACCCAAAGACCTGTCGAAGGACAGTAATGTACTCTGGTGCAGTACACCAGCTGCATATTTCTCATAGAGACAGAAACAACCCTTCTTTTGTGAGAGGAAAAATGTTCACAATTTTCATTATTACAATATGTGGTTTTTCTACAAATATAAGAATAAGACATTTCAACACCTCTCGATGGAGTAATTATACCATAAAATACAGGTCCGGTAAATAACTATTTTATAATGAAAAGATTATCATCCAAAATCGGAAAAGCATCAGAGTAACCAAAGGTAGAGTAACCAAAGGTAAGGTTATACTCATCCACCGCCTCAAATATCCTATTGGCGTTCATTTCAGAAACAATGAAGGTATTAATGTCTTTGTTAATGAATTTTCCTCTTACATAGAGGGTATCCGGGGCTTTCCACTCTGGATAACTAATAGACCTCAATAGTATCCCGTTTGAGGCATAAAACTTCCTACCAAAATCATACTCGTTTTCCCCGTGCTGCCTGGAATATTCTGCTGGAACAAAAAATTTACCTCTGTGGGTCTGAAAACTTATACCCAAGGTATAGTATGTACCATAATTATTATCTATCGCCCATTCTGTGGCTTTCTTGATAATCTTACCCACTTGGGGACCGGGGGAAAGACCCGTCAACTCCATTACCCTGTGCCCGTCCACGACCTTCATATGGAACTGTTCTATTATAATGATAACCAACCGTATTTCTCTTTTCTCTTTTGACATTATACAAATTCCTCATCAAGTATTTTCATCATCTTATTGTTCTGATCACCATAACGTGCGAATAAAATTCTTGATGTAAGCTTATTGAGCATCCTGACCTTCTCCGGCCCCAACATCTTTTTCAACTTACTACACATAAATGTCAAGCAGATATCTGCTCTGTAGATACGGGGGATTTTGCACCCTGTATTCAAGTCAAGAAAACCATACCTTTCATCCCATCCATATTTTATTTTCAATTTCAGGAAGGTCTCATTTGACATCCAGTAGGATGATCCCATATCACGGTATGCGTTCATATCACCACAGAAACCACAACATCCCATAACTTCCGCTTCGTGAAAAAGAAAATCACAATTTGGGCATAGCTCCGATGTTGCTTCTTTCAGAAGAATATCCATCCTTCGACATTCACTTATATATCTCTGCCAGAAATTCATTATAAGACCTTGTACAAAACAAGTGATAAAAACACACCAATGACAAATCCCATTGTAATCAATGCGACGAGATCACGACTGTCGAGCTTCATATTCTATGATATATTGTAGTCACCTGGTTCTTTGATATATTTTCTCCAAAGCCCTTTTCACTTAACCTCTCCATAATAGACTTGACAAAAGTAAAATAATACCGATATGCAAAAACTGGTCGAAACCAATCATCACAAAAAATTCATGCCTCTTGTTGTTCAGCCAGAACTTTTTGTTCAACCTTGCTGTCACATAGTCAATACTAAAATGTGTAAGGAAAAATACAACAAACACCACAAGGGCCTTTAGTAAACCAAAAATCAGAAACGGGAAGGCAATCGGTAAACTATAGACCAAACAATGTTTCCCGAGCACCCAATTGTTCTCTGATTTCTGTAGAGCCATCGCATCGGATTGAAAAACAAAATCCGTGACCCAATGCATGAATAGTATCAATAAAAGAAATTGTATATACTCTGTCATATTATCACCTCAACTCAAAGTAAAACAGTCCATATTTATTACCTTCAACGCACAGATAATCGGGTCAATCTCTTTCGAAATGATTGAAACCCGTTGATGTAAAAGCCGTACTTTTCCTTGTAACCTTACTGTTATATTCCTATCCTTTTCAGATAATCATCATCCAAAATCCGCTCCCTGTCTTTTGCCGCACCAAAGGTCGTATAACCGTAGAGTTTCCAGTGAGCTTCCGCCTGAAGGTCTCGGTAATCAGCAGCTCGGTGCACCAAACCCGCAGATTCCAGTTCCCTTATCTTTTCAGCACACACTATAAGGAACCTTCTCAATTTCTCACGATCTGTAATCCGGTTCAACCTTGTCCGGAGTTGCCGGGGGGTCATTGTAGCAAATCGCATTCTTTCGTGTTCCATATATACCTTCTCCGCCACTCACATTCACGGTGGATGATCCGGGCCCCGCGTGCGGGCCCCTTATCAATTCTCTTCAAGGGTTTTCTTCTCGTTCACGCACCGTTTTTCCTTCATATTATCAAGTTTACAGAAGAAATCCGCTGTTCTCTGAAAAGCAGAGGATTGCCCACCGTACCAGTTGTAATCTTCTAAATCATTGTTCTTCAAAGCTTCCTGAGCCAGAGCAGAATACTTATCAGCAAGAGCAGAGAACATATCAGCCAATTGTTTTTCCGTGTATTTCATCTTTCCCCTTCTCCAAAAGGCGGAAACTACCCTTTTTATTTAGGGCCGCCAAAATTTTTTTAATGCGGAGGCGGAAACTACCCTTGTCAAAAAGCTTGCGTATTTCTTAACAAAGATCCGTATTTTTACCCCTCAATTACTAAGGGGTAAATAATTTTCTACATTGATTTGAACATCAAAATTTTGATATTTTCGGTTATTCTATGCTGTATGTATATTATACCATAGCACACAGATTGTGTCAATAAAAGTAAAACTGTTGCGTGTCAAGAGTTTGATATAGGCGGGGGAGGTGAACGGGAAATTTCCCCCGCCTATGGGGTGTTAAGTCCTCTCTCAGCTCTTCTTTTCGAATTTCAAGGTGATGATGTCGGGGACATCCTCCCCGCGGGGCGTGTAGACAACACCGGTGATGCCATGGCTGCCGGTTATATTGTAGGCGTGATAGCGCTTGGTGTCCTTGTAGAACTTGAACTGGCCCTTAGCTTCCACCGTGGAGGGTTTTCTGGCCTCTGATACCTGCTTCTGGATTTCCTTGCCTGTCATCTTTGCTTTTTTCATTTTTTTCTCCTTATATAGTGTTGTTTTTATTGGGTTTTATATACTCTGTTCCAGATATTAATATTTCTTTGTCTTAGGCTGCTGAAGGTGTTTTATGGACTTGAGCTCCTCGATGCCGAAAAGGTACAAGCGGACATAGTTCCCGTTTTTCACTTTCCAAGTCAGAGGCCCCACGATTTTAGCCCCCTTGGCATAGTGCAGCTTGAAATATGCCTTAGTGGCTTTCGGCGTCGGGAAGGTCTGGGTGAAAACCTGATATTTGTTCAATTTAGTTTTTACTCTTGGCATATTTTATAAATTTTGTCCTGACATTCTTGGCAGAGATTGGAAATGCCGTATTCCGTATAGGAAAGAGCATCGCGAAAATCCTCTGCAGAGACCTTGTGAGAGCCACAAGCGACACAGGCGCCGGAATGCCGTTCCCGGCCATACAACATCTTGGAAAGATCGTTCAAAAACTTTTCCATTTCGGGTGATTTGTTCGACATTTTTCTATACAGTAAATTTCCATTCCCATGACAGGGTGTTCCAGTGATTGATGAGCCTATAGAGTTTATTCTCGGCGCGCTGACAATTGTCAGCCAAGATATAAATGGTTTCGGAAATTTTCATTTGCGAAGGGATGTTATATCTCTTGTATACGAAGGAAAAACAATTTTTCTTGATCCCTTCCTTGTGATCGAATGTGTAGGCAATGCCGAGTTCTTGAATCATTTTTTCCTCTTATTCCTTATAATTGATAAAAACCCTTTCTTCTACAGACTTGATAATGTCCGGCATATCGTCATCGTGGAACCCCCACTCGAATGCCGTCCTGTGGACTTCCGATATATCGACTACAAGGTTGGTGTCACCATTCTCGTCCACCATAGGGGTAGATAGGTTCTTGGCAATATAGTTCGCCAGATTTTCGATTCGAAGGTAGTATGCTAACTTATTCATTTTTTCCCTTCCTTGATTTTTTTGATTTCCTCTTGAAGTCGTTTCAAGAGATTTTCCTTGTCTGAACCGACGAAAACATCGTCCATTTCAATCGACTTTTGGAGAAAGGTTTTTAACGCCGAAACATGTTGAGATGTCATATTTTTATTCTTTTATGTTGATTTTTTTCAGCCAGCTGGCTGTGGTTAAGTAGGCATGGTGTAATCCCTCGGAAATATTTCGGCATTCCATGTTCCCGTTGTTTTCGAATCTCAGGGCGTCCTTGTCTGCCTTTTCGGCGAGAAACAACAGAATTTCGATGATTTCGTTTTTGGTGTATGTCTTTTTCATAATATTATTATTGGCGAGGAAACCACTTCCCTTTAGGGGAGTGGAGAAATCGCCATTCTCCTTTCAGCTATTTGACCTTGCGGCCGTTCTAATATTTGCAGTTTCTTGTAACTTGCAGATGCGTGTATCTTTGTTCCGTCAAGCAATCTTAAGTCGAAGTATCCGCTTGAACGTCTTCCAAATACAAAACACTCTTTGCCATCGTACAACACTTTGTCGAATAATCTAAACCCATACACCTCGAATGGAGCCTGATTTAACTTTTTTACACCCCCTTTTAATATATTGGCTTTGTGTATCTGACGGTTGTGCCTGCGTATTTTTTTGACCGCATACCACATGTTGGATTGTTTCGCTTTTGGATGACCAGATATGCAAAGGGCATCTATACGGTGCTCTTTTGGCAATTCGTTGGTTATGCGTATGTTCTTGGTGATGTACCCGTATGTTAGTGAGACATTCGAGTATCGCTCTTTTAGTTTATTATAGAATGCCCAACGCATAATCCCCATGAACGCAGCATCTCGAAATGATGGCTGTCGTTTTAGATTAAGCTTGAGTACGCCATCGTGGTACGCTTTGTGACACTCTTCACACAACGTTATAAGATTATTTGGTGAATCGCCACCTGTTTTACGGCTTTCAATATGATGTACATTAAGGATTTTGTTTTTACAGCCTTTCTTGCCATGACACTGATGCCCATCTCTGAACAGTACGTACTCTCTTACATTCCAAAATCCTAACTGCTCGCCCTGTTGGTAGTCTTTGCTCTTAATTTCAGGATTTTGAATTTTCTGTATATCGAAAGAGGCCACTTCAACTACGGTTTTACTAATCGGCAGGATTTTACGGACATTTTCAACAGCCGACAAATGAGCACCAATCTTATTTTGGATACTCGGTGCAAGCCAGCCTTTGTCTTTTCCCCTGTTGTCAAATCTCGCAGGACGGTATCTTAAGCGGTTTCTGCGTATTCTGCGATTTTGTCTCCTCGTCGATAAAAGGTCTACTATGTCATTTCTAATTTGCACCTCCGCAGAATATAGTTCCGCGTCTTCTGTAGATGCGGATAAACCAATGGTCTTGCTTCCCGCATCTACACCCAATATAATTTCTTGAACGGTTTCTCCCGTCGCATAATTAAGTTGAATCGTGAATGGTGTGCACTTTACCACTTTAGCTCTACCATCACGAAGCAGTATCCTTGCTTTGCGCGGAGTGGTTGGCATTAATGGGTTTCCGCGCTTGTTTAATACGTATACTCTCAAGTTACGTCTCCTTTCAGAGTGTGAATCCATCGCCAATGTTATCGCAAGGTTTAATGCTGGTAACACTGTTCTTACCCTCAGAACTGTTTAATCACCAACCGCAGTGCTACAGACTTGGATTAATATCCGTAGGTGCCTATATATTCTTGCATAACGTAGTGTACAAAACACTTAGGCTAGTCAATCAGGCTTTTACAAGCCCCGACCCTTTAGGGTCGTGGGTTATTGACTTTTTTTCTCCCTCTATATAAAGGACATTACAGCGACGACCACGGGGATGAGATGGACCGCCGCGGTCACTATACCGTCGAGAATACAGAAAAGACGGGTATCTTCGGCACTGTCGATTTCGTTAAAAATCATTATATCAACCCCAGCACTCTCAACCATGAAGGTGATCCGTCCGGTCCCGTTCCGTCCGGCTCTACTTTCTTTCCGGTCACAGTCTTGCAACATTCATTGTGCATCCATTTCCAGACGGTGGCTTTTCCCGGTGGTTTGGTGAAACCTTTCAGATATTTGTACATTCTGGTAGTCGCGATCCTGATGTCCCTGTCATTGATCGTGATCACAGTCACCCTGTCGGAAAGGAAGAAAAATCTCGACACCGGACTTCCCTTGACATAAAAGGTTCCATCTTTCAATTTCAGGTTATTCTTCAGATACATTATCGTTTCACCTCAATGTAAACAAAACCGTTTAAAAACCGTGCCATCCAGAAAGCTCTCTCTTTGGTATAGGACCCATACATAAACCGGACATTGAAAATCTCGGTCACTACATAGTAGGTATTCATTTTACATCCTTTCTGTCAGATTGTCAATAACACGGTCAAGAAGAATGACCGCCCCATAACGGATTGAATCCGGGTAAATCTGATCGAACTTGTAAACGGGGAAATTGTACAACAGTGACCCGGCAGAGAGAACAGCCGCAGCTTCGAAGTTTAAACCCATTTCCTTGAGGATCGTCGAATAGTTCTGAAGGTTGTGAACAATCGCCATACAGGGAAGATCACCATTGCGATAGATAATATCCCTTGTTCTCTGTATTCTCTGAATCAATTCATTCATCATTATACAAGCTCCGAAATACGGGCGAAGAAAATCGAGGCACGGTACATAACATCGGAGTAGTAGTCCGCCGGATCCCATCCATCCTTAGATCCGTACATGTACTCCTCATTGATCTTTTCCAAGATGTTCCTGAACTCAACGATTTCTTTCCTCAAAAGGTCCATCTTATCCATTTTCTATCTCCTTTCGGCTAACTTGATGCGAAGGTTCACGGACTTGGACTTGCGGGGCTTCCGGATCACGGTGATCTTCACTGTCGAACGCTCTTTCTTCGTAGTAGGCGAACCATACTGCTGGTTGCTCATCCAGTAGTAGACAACACCCTTGAAGACCTTGCCGTCCACGCGTCGCTTACCATGATAGGACCGGAAGACATTGGGGCTGACGGAAATCCAGTTTCTGCGGACACCACCAAAGGGGCGTTTCACCGTTACCTGAACTTCCAATTTTGAATTGGTGTTGAAATTGTAAAGAAGGGGCTTACCAAATTCCGTCGTACTGTAAGTAGGTTTCGGTGAGAACATTTTCTGACCTTTCTTGATTTTGTATAATAATATTAACATATTATAGGGATAAAGTCAAGGGTTTTTTTGTCCCTCCCTGAAAATATACATCAATGATTTCAATAACTTATAAAAAAAATGAAATTTTTTCCGGTCCAGAAACGGCCGGTAACCGAAAGTGTCAATATATTGACATATTGTCAAAATTTTGACGCTCTAATCGTATTATTGTATCAGGGAATTTTGTGTCTCACTTCTCCCTTATATGAGAATGCATAATAATGTCATTCTACGGGAATAGAATTATGGCAGAATGGTTTTAGTATAATTTGTTTTCCTTGTATGTTACTTAAAGGTCAGAAAAATTGTCGTGGGGCTTTGTGTGTGTAATTGAGGATTAAATTATATCCAGCTTCCATAATGCCACAGCTTTATTCCTGCCACAGCTTTATTCCTGCCACACAGCTTTATCCTTACCACAGCTTCCATAATGCCACAGCTTTATCCTTACCACAGCTTTCATGATACTACAGTTTTCATGATACTACAGCTTTATTCCTGCCACCCTTTAATTTCATTGGCCCCAACCCTCTTTCATCATCGACCTTGACGGAAGTGTCGATGCCATCCCACACTTCATCCAGTGGTTTATTCGTCCATAACAAAAAGTTGTTGTCCGTAAGCATTTATGTATTTTTTATGGTTCCAGTATTTACCGTAATGCCATGGGTCTTTCCATTGATCTGATGTGACAGATACCCAGCCATCGAGGCCATTTGACTTTTCGTAAAGAGGCATTGTATTTTATCATAACATTGTAATACAACTCGGGGTAGTTTCGCCACATACGGATGATTTTTCCATCCACCTTTCCCTCTACCTTCTATAATGTCAAAAGTGTGTGAACGGAGACCCTTGAAACACGGGGTTTTCAAGGGGGTAAAAAAACAGAAATTTCCTAATCGTCTTATCAAGACAATATCAAGGAACACGATGATTTTTATCGAATATTTTTAGGAGTAAATTTTGAATGGTTTTATATGACATTTTTACCTAAAAATTTAGGTTTTTCTATATAATTTCTACATCATTTTGTGATTTTTCCCACTCACGAATTGGCTTGTTTTGGTCTATTCTCTTTTTCCAATAAGAATACACCCATTTCCTGTAAAGGGCCTGTACCCACTCCGTTTCCTTCTCCAATCTTCTGAAAACTATTTATTGTATAGTTTTTACCGGAAAACATTCCATTGTAGGCGAAAATATAATGGATACCATCAAACGGGTTATAAAAACATATTTATGATCCCAATACAGTACTCAGGAAAATGTCACGATATACCGGAGTTTTATTTTTTCTCTTGTAATATCCTCAAACATCTTTTTTATCACTCCACATTCTTATATGAATAGTTTCATTGGAAATAATGGCGAGCCACTTTATAGGTCTGGAAGGTTCTTGCCAGTATATATCCCTTTTGATTACTTCCATTAGATATGGAAGAGAAAGGTCTGTTTCGACTTCTTTCCTCACACTTCTTTCTACATTTTCAATAATAACTTTCATTTTATGAAAATAGTTTCCAGATATATCCACCGATGATAATGAGACCCACAAAAATCAAGCAATAAATTAACCAGTATTTCAAACTCTTTCCTTGTTCCATTTTACTTTTCCTCTTTCTTTTGTTTTGATGGTGTTTTGCTGACCTTTAAAATGATATGACATTTTTTACATTTTTGAACCTCTCCACCTTACGCTTCGCTTAGAAGGTGGAGATTCTTGAGAAGTTTGGTTATGCAACCCTTATTCTCAACGGTGTGTTCAATCCACCATTATCCATTGCTGATTGTATCAGCTTTG
>Ga0209407_1003574_pt1 | contig 13355 bp, 10 predicted proteins | sample AD_JPNHG3_MetaG_FD_184410 | JGI IMG/M metagenome (GOLD analysis project Ga0209407, IMG submission 184410) | Active sludge microbial communities of municipal wastewater-treating anaerobic digesters from Japan - AD_JPNHG3_MetaG (SPAdes) (version 2) | ecosystem: Engineered > Bioreactor > Anaerobic... | reverse complement strand
GTGTACCAGCGCATGGCGCGCATGTAGTCGCCGAACTCCATCGGGTCGCGACCGCGCGAGGCCGGGTCACATGCGTAGATCATGCCGCGGCTGTTATGCCACTCGAAGATCGGTTTGAAGTAGTAGGTTTCGCTGAGCGACACCATGACGTCATTCACATCCAAACGCACCTTGGGCGTTTCCGGTCCAAGGTCCGTGAAGAGCGCGGCGAGAACGGGACGCACGTCGTACCCTTTGCGTTGCTGAAACTCGGCGGCGAACGTATCGCTCCAGAGGTGCTTGTCGCCGGCAAGGCGCAACTCGTCCTGAAAAAAGTAGTTCAACGCGCCGCGGGCCTCGGGCGGTGTGCGTGCCAGAAAGGGGTTGAAGAAACGCTCGATCACACGCTGGCCCGATAACGGATTGAGCGGGTCCAGTGTGTCGGGGCGGCGTTCGGCGAGAACCGCGAGGAGACGCCACGCGCCTTTCGGCAGGGTCCAGGAGGTGGCGTGTGGATCGAGCGAACGCTTATCGACGGGGAGCGGACGGCCATCGCGCAGCGGCAGGGCCGTGACGGAGATCGCGGCGGCTTCGTGCGGCAAGGGGGTGAGTGGTTGCGCGTCGTCCGCTGTGCGGATGTCGCGTGTCCGTAGGGTTAAGCCATGCGCGTGTAGATCGTCGGTCGTGATGCCGAGCTGACGGAAAAGGTTGTCGCGTCCGGGCCAATCCAAGGTATACCCGCTCATCCCGATACCCATGCCACGCTTGGCCGATTCAACAGCCATGAAGGCAAAGATATCCCACCATTCATCCGAAAAGATCGGTGGTTCGACCTTCTCTGTACGCCAGCCGTCCGATCGTGTGTGTGAGTAATTGATCTGGGCACCCGAGACACCGGCCTTGTGTAGTTCGTCAAGTTGCCAGAGCAATCGTTCGCGGTTCAGAGGCTCGCCCGTCCACCACCAGAACGGCACCTGTCCGTAGCCCGGTGGCGGCGTTGTGAAAGCGCGTCGGAGTTCGGCTGGCGTTACATCGCGCTGAGGAAAGCCGGGAGCTTGTGCGGCATGTGACAGTGCTGGCAACATCAGCAAAAAAGTCGCAAGGACAATCGTCAGAGCCGCTAGAATTTGGTGCCATTGTTTAATCTGCATCTCCCGTTCCTCGTATCGGTTCCGTTAAGCGTACCTAGCGTACAAACTTCTACGGCGAATGGTCCAGCGCGATTGTTTTGGCTGCGGTCAAAAAAATGTACGCTTGACCATAGCAGCCAGAATAAATACCATTCCAGTAAATGAGCATAGGGCCTGCCTGTCAGGGCAGGTCTAAAAATGTTGCAGCTCGAAAAAACAAGAGTGAAAAAAACCCATCATGTGTGACAATGCAAATCGATGAGAAGTACTCTCGCATATCAGCCTGAATTATTTGCCGAAAACCCGGATGTCTCCCTAACTCACGCTCGGTTTAACGGGAGGTCTGGTGCGTTCGGGGATAACATGTCGTTGCCCGTCCATCGCTGGTACCGATATTCGGCAGGTTTTTCCGCCGACTGGGTTAGAACGGTTATTCAAGAGCGACATTCGGGCACAGGCCAGTTTTCCGTTCTGGACCCGTTTGCTGGAGTAGGCACGACACTTTTGGCCAGCGAAGCCGCGCGAGTTCAGAGTTGGGGATTTGAAACCCACCCATTTATTCACCGAGTCGCTACGGCAAAATTGCGGGGAATACATTCTGAACTTTCGGCCATCCGCCGCACTTTCGACACGTTTTTGAGCTGCCTGCCTGATGCGGAATCCCCGCAACCAGAAAACGTAGCGCCGTTGTTATCCAAGTGTTATACGCCCGATTCTCTTGCGTCATTGTTTTCTATGCGCGATCTTTTTCTCGCAGAGTTCGATAATAAGACACCCGAGAGTGAATTAATTTGGCTTACTTTGACATCTATTTTGCGGATGTGCAGCGGGGCTGGAACGGCGCAATGGCAATACGTGCTCCCTAACAAGAGAAAGTCAAAGTCTGGAGTACAACTCCCTGTTGCGGCATTTCACGCTAAAGCGTCTGAAATACTGAAGGATGTCGAGTATGCCCAGCGTAATGCTTGGTCTTCGCAAGGCACAATTATCCTCACTGACGCTCGTGCTCCTGTGACCGACTTGCAGATTCAAGCCGATGCTGTCATCACATCTCCTCCCTACCCGAATAACTACGACTACGCGGACGCCACGCGATTAGAGATGACATTCTGGGGCGAAATCAATGGGTGGGGCGATCTCCAAAACTCCGTTCGCCGACACCTTATCCGCTCATGCTCACAGCATGCTGCAGCAGAAAGATTAGTGCTTGATGATCTGCTTGCCGAGCCTGTGCTTGAACCGATTAGGAATGACCTCTCTATAGCGTGTAGAACACTTGCCGAAGTACGCGAAACCAGAGGAGGCAGGAAGTCCTATCACACTATGGCAGCAGCGTATTTTCGTGATCTTGGACTGGTCTTCAAATCATTGCGCCCCCTCTGCCGCCCTGACGGTGTTTTATGCTTTGTAATTGGTGACTCAGCACCCTATGGGGTCTATCTAGATGTTGATGCCTGGCTGGGTAAATTAGCTCTTAATGCAGGCTTCAAGTCGTATTCTTTCGAGAAGATTCGTGATCGTAATGTGAAGTGGAAAAACAGAAAACATCGTGTGCCCCTCAAAGAGGGCAGGCTCTGGATCGAGGGATAACGCATGGCAGAATCTCCGTCTCATAAATTCGGGCAACTGATCGGTAACCTTCTCGAAGAACTTATAGAGCCGTTTCTGACTGAATTTGCAAGTCGAAATGGTTTGTATTTGGACCACCAGAAGAATTCACGTGCGGCACGCAAAGGTAAAAAGGTGACTTGGGAGGATACGTACGGCAATCTCCATGACCTGGACTATGTGCTTGAACGTGGGGGGACTGATGCTGTTTTAGGAACTCCGGTAGCATTTATAGAAGTGGCATGGCGCAGGTACACGAAGCATTCCCGCAACAAGGCGCAGGAGATTCAAGGGGCCGTTTTGCCACTCGCAGAGAAATACCAATGGTCCAATCCATTCCTTGGCGCGGTTCTTGCTGGTGTTTTTTCGGAAGGCTCTCTTGAGCAACTGCGGTCCCTTGGATTCCATGTTTTGTATTTTTCATACGACAGCATCGTCGCGGCTTTTGCATCAGGCAAAATCGATGTCGTATTCGACGAGAGTACTCCTGACGCAACATTTCGAAGGTGTGTTAAGCAAATCGAAAAGTTGTCGGCATCGGCAATGCAGGGTATTAAGGACCACCTCGGCAATGTGAACAAGGCGAATATAGATAAGTTTGTGGCAACACTCAAAGAGCGAATAGACAGGATGGTTGAGCAAGTGGTTGTAATTCCGCTATACGGACACTCTAACAAATTCGCCACGATTGACGATGCGTTGCGATTTCTTGATACATATTCTGTTTACGAAGGTTGTGGTGATTTCCGGAAGTATGAGGTTCTCATTTCGTTCACTAACGGGGATCGGGTTGAAGGCTCGTTTAAGGACGAGGTAAAAGTTCGAGAGTTTTTGCAATTTGTAGCAAAACAATAAATGCCAACCCAGTGGCTGGGAACACCATCGGCGTATAAAAATACCCTGCGTGTCCGTGTCCTCAACTTGTGCTTGTCCGCGCCTTGGTATTGTGTGAAAATCAGAACCCAGTCATATCGTGTGATGGCATACGGCGCGTCACATTGTTAATGGAGGTCTGAACGATGCGAGGATGGATGAAGCTGTGGGTATGCGGAATGGCAGTGTCGATGGCTGTCGGCGCGATGGCGCTGACACCGGATACGATGATGTGTGAACTGCTGGCCAAGCCGGGGCTGGTGGCTGTCACCGATCCGACACCGGAGTTCTCTTGGGGATTCAAAGACGCGCGCCCCGGTGACTTCCAAAGCGCGTACCAGATTCAGGTGGCGTCGGGAACCACGTTTTTCAAAACCGATCAACCGGATCTCTGGGACTCGGGTAAGGTCGCTTCGAGTCAGTCGCTTTACATTACCTACGCGGGCAAGGCGTTGCCTACCGACGCTGAGGTGTGCTGGCGGGTACGCGTGTGGGACAGCCGTGGCAAGGAGGGGCCTTGGTCGCACACCTACTCCTTTAAAACCGCGCCAGTATTGAATGGGGATTCGGCATTGCAGTATCCGCTCGCGCAAGAGCGGGTGAGGCCGGTCCGTGTGACCACTAACGCGCAGGGACGCGTACTGGTCGATTTCGGGCGGGCGGCCTTCGGCTGGGTCGAACTGGTGCCGCCGCGCGATATGCCGCGGGGCGGTCCTTTTACGCTGCATCTCGGAGAAAAGCTGAAGGGCGACGGCGTGGACGCCAAACCGGGCGGGACGATCCGCTATGCGAAGGTGAATGGGGCGTTGACCAGTCCGAATGTCTACCGCGTGCCGTTGGTCGCCGACAAACGCAACACGAGCGGTGGCAAAGAGGGCGCGGCGATTTTGCTGCCGCCTGAGTTCGGTGTGGTGATGCCGTTCCGCTATGTCGAGATCGAGGAGTGCCCGTACACGGTGACAGCCGACACAATCCGCCAGATTGCGGTGTTCTATCCGTTCGACATGGAGGCGGCCCGTTTTGTTTCGAGCGATGACGTGCTCGACCGCGTGTTCGATTTCTGCAAGTACAGCATCAAGGCCACGAGTTTCACGGGCGTGTATATAGACGGCGACCGTGAGCGCATTCCGTATGAAGCCGATGCCTATATCAATCAGCTTTGCCACTACTGCACCGACCGCGAATTCACGATGGCGCGCTACAGCCACGAGTACCTGATGGCGCATCCGACGTGGCCGACTGAATGGAAGCAGCACTCAGTGATGATGGCGTGGGCGGACTGGATGTACACCGGCAACACGGAGTCGTTGGAGCGTATGTATGACGGTCTCAAAGCCAAAAAGACGCTGGAGTTCTGCGCGCGCGAAAGCGATGGTCTACTGGTGACCGGCGGTCCCTCCGCGCCGATGGGAAGCGGACTGCGCGACATCACGGACTGGCCGGTCGGCGAGCGTGACGGGTTTGTGTTCAAGCCGGTCAATGCGGTGGTCAACGCCTTTTACTGCCTGAACCTGCGTCAGATGGCGGAGATGGCCGCAGCGCTGGGCAAGACGGCGGATGCCGAGGCGTACCGCGCGAAGTACGAGCGGACCGTCAAGGCGTTCAACGCGCTCTTCTTCAATGCCGAGCGCGGTTGCTACGTGGATGGCGAAGGCGCTACCCACGCCTCGTTGCACGCCAACATGCTGCCCTTGGCGTTCGGCTTGGTGCCGGAGGCTGAACGCGGGCGGGTGGCGCGCTTCGTCGTTTCGCGCGGCATGGCGTGCAGCGTGTACGGCGCGCAGTATTTGCTCGAAGCGCTCTTCGAGGCCGATCAGGATGACACGGCGATTCACCTGATGACGCGCGATGAACTGCGCGGCTGGGTCAATATGATGAAGGCCGGTTCGACCATCACGCTCGAGGCGTGGGACATCATGTACAAGCCGAATCTGGACTGGAACCACGCTTGGGGCGCGGTGCCCGTAAATATCATTCCGCGTTACGTGATGGGGGTGCGGCCCTTGGAGGCCGGGTTCGGTAAGATACTGATCCGCCCGCAGGTCGGCTCGCTGGAGGCGATCGAGGGCTATGTGCCGACCGTACGGGGCACCGTGCGGGTGGGTGTGCGCCAAAAGCCGGGGACACAGTACTCCGTTACGCTGGAGGTACCTGTCAATACGACCGCCCGCGTCGAATTGCCGTGGTGTGAAGGCGCGACGCTCCGGATGAATGGCAAGAAGGTGAAGGCAGCACAGGTGGAAGGCGGACGCTTTGTGGTGGATGACGTGGCTTCAGGACAGCATACGCTGGAGTGGCGGTGTGAGGAGGCGGCATGCGGCTTGAGTTTCGGCAAGCGGCTCCGGAGGATCTTCCGCGGTGGCTGACGATCCTGGGGGCCGTCCTGTTGATTGCGCTGGGCGTGATCGCGCTGGATGCCGCCGGGGTGCAAATTTGCCTCTTTCGCCGCTGGACCGGTCTGCCCTGCCTGACCTGTGGTGGCACGCGCGCGTTTGCAGCACTCGCGACCGGTGATGTGATCGGCGCATTTCGTCAGCAACCGCTTGTAAGCGCGCTGCTGACGGTGGGGGCGGCCGCTGGTGCCATCCACAGCCTGCTGCTACTCTGCGGCAGATGCCTAACACTAAAGACATCTGAGCGCGAACGTAGAGCATTGTTGTTGGTTGTCGTTGTTCTAGCGGTAGCCAACTGGCTGTACCTGCTATGGCGATGGCGCGGCGCATGAGCCCGCTGTTCCGAAAAGGGGCAGGCTAAATCCTAGCTCCTAAATCCTCCTTGGGAGCCTCAGTCCTCGTCGTCGTCCTTGCGGTCCTTGGCCGCTTCGGCGATGACTTTTTGCGCCACGTTGGAAGGCACGATGTCGTAGCGGTCAAACTCCAGCGTGAAGGAGCCCTGGCCGCCGGTGAGAGAGCGCAATTCTGCCGCGTACTTGAAGAGTTCGGCGAGCGGCGCCTCGGCCGAGATCACCTGGATGCCCTCTTCGGCGTCCATGCCCAGCACGCGACCGCGCTTGTTGGGCATGTCACCGCTGATCGCACCCATGAAGGCCTCGGGGATCGTGATCTTCAGGCGCATGATCGGCTCAAGCAACACGGGCTTGGCCTTGGTCATGGCGTCGCGGAAGGCGCGCATACCGGCGATCTTAAAGGCGATTTCCTTAGAGTCGACCGGGTGATAGGAGCCGTCGTAGACCTCAACGTTGACATTCTGCACCAGATAACCGGCGACCGCACCGGCTAACTTGCCCTCTTCCACGCCCTTGAGCACGGCGGGGATGAAGTTGCCCGGGATCGAACCGCCCACGGTCTTGTCGACGAACCACTCGCCCTCCTCGTCCTCGCTGCGGGGGAAAATACGCAGGTAGACCTCGCCGAACTGTCCGGCACCGCCCGACTGCTTCTTATGGCGGTAGTGGCCTTCACCTGCGGCGGTGATGGATTCGCGGTAAGGCACCTTGGGCGTCGACAGGGTGACGTTCACGTTCGTCTGCGATTTCATCAAAGCGACCGCCACGTCGAGATGCACGTCGCCGAGACCCTTCAGCAGCGCCTGCTTGGTTTCGATTTGCTTTTCGTAATGCAGGGTGGGATCGCTGTCAAGCAGACGGTGGATCGCGGTCGAGAGTTTGTCCTCGTCGGCCTGAGTCTTGGCTTCTACAGCCATGAACATGACCGGTTGCGGCAAGTCGAGATCCGGCATGCGCACCGTCGATCCGGCGGCAACGAGGGTGTTGCCGGTCTTGGTGTTTTTCAATTTGGGAATCGCCACGATATCGCCGGGACCAGCCTTGGTGACGGGGGTCTGTTTCTTGCCGACCACGTAGATCATGGAGGAGATACTCTCCTTGGTGTCGGTGGAAGTGTTCTGCACACTCATACCGGTGGTGAGCGTCCCGGAGATCACGCGGATGTAGCTGAGCTGGCCGAGGAACGGGTCAACCGCCGTACGCCAAACTTGTGCCACGACGGGCGCGTCCGGATCGGAAGCCAGTTCGTTGCCTTCGGTGTCGCGATAAACGCGGGCACCGGGGGCCGGCAACAGGCGGCAGATGCTGTCTAGCATCTCTGTGACACCGACATCCTTGAGCGGGCAGACCGTGTAGATCGGGTTGATGCTGCCTGAATGGATGCCGTTAACGAGTCCCTTGCGAATATCGGCAGGCTCCAGCGAACCCTGCTCGAAATACTTTTCCATGAGGGCTTCATCGGTTTCGGCAGCGGATTCGGCCAGACCGTCGCGGATCTCCTGAAGCGGACCCGGCAGGTCATCAGTGTCAAGGAGATTGATCACCGTATTGGCGTCGGTGGGCGCGGTCACGGGCACGCAGTTCACGCCGAATGCGTCGCGGATCGCGGCGACGGTCTTGGCGAAATCGGTATTGTCCTTGTCGAGCCCGGTGATCACGAAGGCGACGGAAGCCAGACCGCCATCCTGGCAGTATTTCCATGCGCGGCGGGTGCCGACCTGTACCCCGGAGGCGGCATCAACGGTGATCAGCGCGAAATCGGCGGCACGTATGGCACCTTGGATTTGACCGCAGAAGTCCATGAATCCGGGTGAATCGGTGAAAACGATCTTGTATTCGTCATTTCCAAGCTTGTGCGTTGCCGTGAAGCTTTTGGCGAAGATGGTGATCTTGCGGTTCTTCTCTTCATCGGAGGTGTCCGCGACACTGGAGCCGTTCGCGACGAGACCCATGCGGTCGTTCAGCCCCAGTTTGAAGGCGACAGCATCGGTGAGGGTGGTCTTTCCGCTTCCGCTATGTCCGAGAATGACGAAGTTCCGGACGTTTGACACAGATGTTTCACTCATACAAATTGATCCATACACTGGGGCGGCCCTCTGAAGGAGGGCCTCCTGGGTTAAAAAGCTCCGATCGAATATCACCCCCGTGATATTTCTAACTGGAACGTAGATAACTACTATGACAAATCGGTCATTCGGAAGCAAGGACGGAATGTTGTAAACTGGCGGCGCGTGAACGCCGCTCACAGAACGGGGTTTTGCTGGCGACGGCAATATCGGAGCGCGTTTGCCGTTCAACTCAGGCAGGAGATAGGAGAAGACGATGAAGACAAAACACAAAGCGGGTCTGATTGTCGGAGCATTTGTCTGCGCGCTGACCGGTGCTGGGGTGGAGCACTTCAGGCATCGTTTATTGGTTACAACGCCGGTATCTGATAGCGCTGATGTCCAAGAAACCATCCGTGCACCGCAAGCGCCGGTCCGCGTTGTGACCGTCCGTGACGAAAACGCGAAACGCGATGCCGATGCGTTACGTCGGCGCGTGAGTGAGTTGGAGAAGGCTTTGTCCGAACGTGACACGGCGCGCGCACAGCAGCCGGAACAGCCGCAAAAGGTCGAGGCCGAGGCGAACCGAGAGCGCGGTGAGGATCGTGGTCGGCGTCGCTCGTGGGAAGAGCGGATGGAAGAGATGCGGCGCGATAATCCCGAGCAGTATGCCGAGATGCAGCAGCGGCGTGAGGAGTTCCGCCGGGGTATGGAGCGGCGCGCGCGCGACCGCGAAGATTTTCTTGATGCGGTTGATGTCGCAGGAATGACGCCCGAGCAGCGACAGAACCATGAGCAACTGCTGGCCACCGTGGCGCGCGTGAACACGCTGATGGCGGATATGATGGAAAACGGCCGCCCACGCGGCGAGGCGGGCGAAGCCATGCGGCATGAAATGCGCGAGGCCATGATGGCACTGGGGCCGCTCTACGACTCAGAACGCCGCTACTTGCTGGAGGCGACCGCAAAGTCGGTCGGGTACTCAGGTAGCGAGGTCCAAGCATTCACGGAGCACATCCAAATGATCTTTGAGCACACCTCCATGATGCCGCCAGGCGGTTTCGGATCGCGCGGCGGTAGGGGCGGGCCGCCGGGCGGTGGCGGTCGATAATACCGAAAACCCTGAAAACTCCTAACTCCTAAATCTTCCTTAACTTCCTTGGGTACGGCCGAAGGGTTGTGTTATACTGGGCGCGATGTCCATGGAATTGACTTTTTTGGGGACGGGAACATCGGTCGGTATTCCTATGATCGGCTGTCACTGTCCGGTGTGCGCGTCCGATAACCCCCGTAATGTCAGGCGGCGCACGAGCCTGTATGTGAAAACGGATGAGGTGGCCCTGGTGATCGACACGCCGCCGGATTTCCGCCAGCAGATGCTGGATTTCCGTATCGAGCGAATGGATGCCGTGGTTTTTACGCATGCACACGCCGACCATATCTTTGGGTTCGATGACATCCGCCGTTTCAACACCTTGAGCGGCAAGGTAATCCCGGCGTACGGCGATGCCGAGACGCTGGCGGATGTGCGGCGCGTGTTCAATTACATCGGCAACCGTCCTTCGCCGCAGGGCCTGTACCGGCCGCTGGTGGATTTCATCGAGGTATCGGGGCCGTTTCAGGTCGGGGATGTCCGCTTCACGCCGCTGGATGTGCAGCACGGGCGTAAGATGACAGGTTACTTGATAGAGACGGATGCGCTACGCGTGGGGTATGTGCCGGACTGCCATGCAATGCCTGCGGCCACGGCCAAACAACTGGTCGGCGTGGATGTGATGATTTTGGACGCACTGCGGTATCGGCCGCATCCCTCGCACATGTGCGTGGAGGAGAGCCTCGCGTTGCTGGAGCAGATTGCGCCCCGGATTGCATACCTGATCCATCTCTGTCATGATGTGGATCATGACGTGCTGGAATGTGCGTTGCCCTCCGGAGTGCGGGTGAGTTATGACGGCCTCAGGGTGAGGCTGGAGGCGGGTGCCGAAGGCGCTGTATGGACAGAGGAGGATGCATCATGAGAAGAGTGTCGGGGTGGGGATGCGTTGCCAGTGTGTTGCTGCTGGCGATCGCGGCACGCGCGCAACAGTTTGAGGTCAAGCTGACGCTGGCGTATTCGGTGTTTGTCGTGGGTGAACCGGTGGTGCTGCAGGTTGACCTCTTGAACGCGACACGTGACCGGATTGAGGTCGGCGGACCAAAAGCGACCGCGGTCTTGTTGATGGAGGTGACCAGAGGCGGCGTGATCAATGAGCTGAAGCCGTTCCGCGAGGATCCGGTGGTTGCGCCGTTCACGCAGAAACCGGGCGAGACGACGCAGCACCGCTTGGCGCTCGACAAATGGTTTTCGCTTGAACGTGAGGGCAAGTACATGGTGCGCGCGGTTCTCGTGCATCGCGGCATGCGTTATGAATCGACCCAAAAGAGCTTCGACGTGGTGCCGGGAATGTCGCTGGGCGGCGGCACGCAAATGTTTGTGGATCGAGAGCATCTCAAGCGTCAGTTCAAGCTGGTCTTTTGGCACCGTAATCAAGAAGATCGGCTGTTTCTGCGCATCGAGGACGAGCCGGGCGCGCGGATCTGGGATTCGATTGATCTCGGGACGCTGATGCGCGCCTCGCCGCCCAAGCTCGATATTTCGCCAGAAGGCGAGCTGACCGTTATTCATCGGGCGACGCAGGATGCCTTTTTGCGGACGGTGTTGTGGTCGTTGCCGGACGTCATTGAGATCGTTGAGCGCGACTCGTTGATTGATCCTGAAATCTCCGCCTCGCAACGGGTCAATGCACTGTATGGCGAGGGCGCCGCTGAGCGTGATCAGGCGAAGAAACCGTGGTGGAAGTTCTGGTAAGCAGAGTCTGCACGAGTAGGGGGGGCACGGAAAGGACACGTGATGAGGAGAAGCTGGCATTCGTTCGGAATTATGATCGCGGTGGGTGTGATGCTGGGATGCGCGTCAACGCGCCGCGCCGATGAAGCGGCGGACGTGGATGTCCCGCAGGCGGACGCCGCACTGGCGGCGTACGACGATCTCGCGGTGCTGACCGAAGCGTTGTTGCTGGTGCAACGGCACTATGTGGAAGAGGTGCCGTTGCAAAAGATGATCTACGGTGCAATCGACGGCATGCTGCTCGGGCTGGATCCCAACTCCTCGTTTCTGCCGCCCGAGCCGCTGGCCGAACTGGAGGAGGAGACGCGCGGTTCGTTCAGCGGGATCGGAGTGACCGTCGGTCTGGAAAAAGAAGGCGTCAAGGTGATCGCGCCGGTTGAAGATTCGCCGGCGTTCAAAGCCGGCATCCATGCGGGCGATACGATCAAGGCGGTCGACGGCGTAGAGTTGTCCGGAACTTCGATCGAAGAGGCCGTCGAGGCCATACGCGGCGATAAGGGTTCTGAGGTCAAGGTGACGGTGAAGCGCGCGGATGGTGAAACGGTCGATGTGACGCTCGTGCGTGACGACATCAAACTGGACAGCGTCAAAGGCGTGCGTGAACTGGGCGACGGCATCGGCTATTTGCGTATCACTCAGTTCAATGAACATGCGGGTGAGGATTTTGCTCAGGCAATGGCCCACCTGAAGAAAGCCGAGGTCACGGAACTGATTCTGGACCTGAGAGATAATCCGGGCGGATTGCTGGAGTCGGCCGTGGCCGTAACCGAGCAGGTCTTGGAGCGCGGCGCGGAAATCGTCAGCGTGCGCGGGCGCGACAGCAAACGACCACAGCAGCGCTATGAGGCGGGGCCGTGTAAAAACCGCTTCACAAAGATTCCGCTCGCGGTGCTGGTGAACGGCAACAGCGCGAGCGCGGCGGAGATCATGGCCGGTGCGCTCAAAGCGCACAAGCGGGCCGTGCTGGTCGGCGAAACCACCTATGGCAAGGCGTCTGTGCAAAATGTGGTCAAATTGGCGTTGCGCCCCGATTGCGCGGTGCGTTTGACGACGGGTTACTATTACACGCCGGATGACATGATGATCCATGGCAAAGGGATCGCGCCGGATGTGGCGGTCCCGGTTTCGAAGCATGTGTGGCGGCAGGTGCAGATGCGGCGGATGTTTGAAGAGCGACCGGGCGCGACGCGCAACGACATGACAAACACCGTGAACGATGTTCGTGACGTGCAGTTGGAGCGCGCCCAAGAGGTGTTAAAAAGCGCGCGTGTTCCGAACAACGGGTGAGGAGAGAGGCCGGACGATGCTTGTCTTGGGGATCGAAACATCCTGCGATGAATCCGCCGCCGCTGTGGTCGAGAACGGTCGGCGCGTGCTTTCGAGCGTGATCTACAGTCAGGTCCCGTTGCACCAGCCTTATGGCGGTGTGGTGCCGGAGATCGCGTCGCGCAGCCATGTCGAAAAGATCGGCGGGGTGATCAACGCGGCGGTGCGCGAGGCTTTTGAGCCCGGTGCCGCCGAAGGACTGATCGCGCCAGAGTGGTGGTCGCAGATCGACGCCGTCGCCGTGACCTACGGCCCCGGTCTTGCTAGTTCGCTGATCGTCGGACTCTCAGCCGCCAAGGGGCTGGCGTTGCGGCTGGGCAAGCCGTTGGTGGGGATCAACCACATTGAGGCGCATCTGCATTCGGTTTTTTTGACGCCGTCCGCGCCGGCTCCTTCCGAAATCGGACCGTTGCTGGGCCTGGTGGTTTCGGGCGGACACACCTGCTGGATCGATTCTGATAGGCCGGGGCACTACCGGATTATCGGCCAGACGCTCGATGATGCGGCCGGTGAAGCCTTTGACAAAGCCGCGAAGTTGTTGGGGTTGGGGTATCCCGGCGGACCGGTGATCGACCGTGTCGCGCGCCAAGCCGTGCGGCGCGATGCCGTGGCTTTTCCCAAGGGTAGCCCGAAGCCCGGCAATCCAGCGCTCGGCGATATGTGTGCCGAGTTGTGCGTGAGTTTCAGCGGGCTCAAGACCGCTCTGATGTACCGGCTGCGCGAGCAGATGCCGCGTAACGATGCGGATGTGGCCGAGATTG
>Ga0209407_1003569_pt1 | contig 13359 bp, 12 predicted proteins | sample AD_JPNHG3_MetaG_FD_184410 | JGI IMG/M metagenome (GOLD analysis project Ga0209407, IMG submission 184410) | Active sludge microbial communities of municipal wastewater-treating anaerobic digesters from Japan - AD_JPNHG3_MetaG (SPAdes) (version 2) | ecosystem: Engineered > Bioreactor > Anaerobic... | reverse complement strand
CGGAGGCTGTGGATCGAGCCAAGGAACTTGCGAAAAACCAGGAGCTCGGGCAGGTGGTGATCCACAAGAAGGATATGACGATTCAGACCGAGCACACCTACGGAAAGGACCCATATCCGCCCAAGGGATAAGAATGTGCAATGTGATGGAGGCGGCGCTGAATAATGAAGACACCGAAACATTCCCTGCGGAAGATCGTCAGCTTCTTAAACAATCCTGACGAGGACGGCGGTTTCTGGCTGCCCAATATCCAGCGGCCGTTCGTCTGGAGCGAGGACCAGATCTGCCGTCTCTTCGACTCGATTCTGAGGGAATACCCCATCAGCACTCTGCTGATATGGAAGACCAAGGCTGAGGTCCGCCACAGAAAGTTCATCGACAACTACCGCAGCAAGCTCCGGTTGAGCGATTTTTACGTCCCCGAAAACGGCAGGAAGAAATGTCTGGTTCTGGACGGTCAGCAGAGACTTCAAAGCCTGTTCATCGGTCTGTGCGGCAGCTACGAAGGGCGGGAGCTTTTCCTCGACATTTTAAGCGGAGAGGTGTCCGCTCCGGACGACGTCAAGTTCAGGTTTGCCTTTCTCGACGCAGGCAAAGCCGGCTTTCCGTGGATCAGATTCAAAGACCTGGTCTTCAATACCGCCGATCCGCTTACCGCCGCAGAGGACCTGATCGCCAAAGCGGGCCGCGGACTCTCCCCTGATGAACGCCGCAAAATCAGCCGCCACGTCGGCATCGTATTCAAGACTTTTCATTCCGACGACGGGATTTCATACCAGGAACTCGACAGCACCGAAAACGCCGAACTCTACACCGAAGACGACGTTGTGGAGGTCTTTATACGGGCGAATTCCGGCGGCACGCGGTTGGGCAAATCCGATCTGCTTTTTTCCTTGCTGAGCTCAAGCTGGGACCGCGCCGACGAACAGATGGAGGACCTCCTGTCGGACCTCAACCGCCACGGATTCGCTTTCACTCGTGATTTCGTTTTGAAATCATGCCTTACGCTGTTGAACCAAGGCGCACGCTATGAGGTCTCGAAGTTCCGCAAACCGGGCGTGCGTGATGAAATCGAAACCAGGTGGCAGGACATCACGAAAGCGCTGAAAGACGTTCTGGACTTCGTCCGCGGGAAAACTTTCATCCGATGTGACAAAGCCTTGCCGTCCTATCTTGTCCTGATTCCGTTGGTCTATTCCCGCTATCATTTTCCGGATAACTGGAAGGCCGCGCAGGGGATAGACAGTTACCTGCTGCGTGCTCTAATCAGCGGCGCATTCAGCGGAACCCCGGACCAACTCATCGACGACTGCGTCGGAAAGATCAGGGAGCTGAAAGGCTTCGATCTCAATCATCTGTTCGACGCCATCCGTTCGAAAGGACGAAGTCTCGAACTTACCGAGGATCGCTTCTGGCAGATGGGTTACGGTTCCGATTCGATCCATCTGCTTTTCAATCTGTGGTACCGGGAGTTCAATTACACGCCTGCTTACGACAACAACCTTCCACAAGTCGACCACATCTTTCCGCAGAGCGCCCTGAGAAGGATCAAAGCCGTCAGCCCGGAAACGGGTCGGCTCAGCATCGTGAAATACAAACAGGATTCGCGCGACCAGTTGGCCAACTGCATGTTGTTGACCCAGGCGGAGAACGGAGCCGGCGGCAAATCCGATACCCTGCCCGAATTCTGGTTCTCCGACAAGCCGGAGAGTTACCTCGACATGCACCTGATACCGAAGAATAAGGACCTTTGGAAGATCGACCGCTTCGAAGACTTCATTGAAGAGCGCAAGAAGTTGATTAGAGATAAATTCTCGTACCTTCTTGCGCAGAAGACTCAGGATAATCAGATTGCACAAACGGGGCAATGATGGACCCGCGCCATCTATTCATTGATGAACGCCACACCGGCATGTGCGTTTATTGCGGCTCGCCTCCGGATACGCGCGACCACGTTCCCTCTAAGGTCCTGTTGGATGAACCCTATCCGCCGGAGTTGCCGGTCGTCGGTGCCTGCAAAAAGTGCAACTCTTCGTTCTCGCTGGATGAGCAATATCTGGCTTGCTTTTTAGACTGTGTTATCTGCGGTGGAACAGAAACTTCTGGTATGCATCGTTCTAATGTAAAGCGGATTCTGGAAGAAAATCCGACGCTGAGATACAGGATAGAAAGTGCTCGAAAAGGAGATGCAGCGGACAACTTGTTTTGGGAGCCGGAAGCTGATCGGGTTCGAAACGTGATCCTGAAACTCGCAAGAGGGCACGCTGCATATGAGTTGTACCCGAAACTGGAGAAACCGAGCATACTCGGTTTTGCACCCCTACAGATATTGAGCGATGACCAAAGATCGGCGTTCGAGCAGGTCGCCGGCGATGACGAGATCGACTTGTGGCCGGAAATCGGGAGCCGGGCGTTCCTGAGACCGTTCGGGAAATCTCCGGACCGACTCCCGCTCTCAGGTGGCTGGGTCGTGGTTCAACCGGGGTGTTACCGATATTCAGTGTCCGAAACAGGCGGGGTGATTGTACGAATGGTCCTGAGCGAATACCTGGCCTGCGAGGTTGTATGGGAACTTTGAACGGTCCTTTGGAAAGGAGGTGATCTTTGCGACAGGTTTGCGACACAACTTGCGACAAGATCACGACTCGACTTGCGACATTCGCGTCGTGTAGAGTAATTGGGAAATCGACATTGACGCCGCTTCCGCCCCACCGGAAACGGCCTGATCTTTGATAACCCGCTGATATTGAAGGTTTTCAGTTAACAGACGGAGAGCGAGAACGGTTATGAAAAGGGTTGCACACGGGGAGCCAAAATCAACCTGGCGAACTTTTTCGCCAGTCCAAGTTAACGGAAACGCCCGATCAGGAGACTGGCCGGGCGTTTTCGTATCTCTATGTCCTCAAAGGGTTACGCCGCACCCGCCCACAAGGGCCGCGCTCTCTGTTTCAACCCGCATCGATCACGTCACGGCGGCAAACGTACACGTTCTCGCCCGCACGCCGAGAGCAACGGGCCGAACTCTCGGACTCTCTCGTAAACAGCCCTCGCCCCGTTGACAGACCCGGTTGCACCGGACCTATGAGCGATTTCGAACTCAAGTAGCCGAGCTCATCTCGAGGCCTTCCGCCGCGGGTTTTTGTCTTTGACAGGGATCGGCGGATGGCTATACTGGATACCTTGACGGTCAATGCATACGGAGAGCACTATGGCTGTTTCGTTCACAACAAAGACCTACTGGGGCGGCATGCTCAATGCCAGCCTGTGCAAGTTCTTCATCCTCAAGGCGATTTGCGACGGGCCTGCGCACGGGTACGAGATCATTCGGCGTGTCGCCCGGATGACGGATGATTTCTGTGTGCCGACCGAGGGCACGATCTACCCGGTCCTGCGAGAGTTTCAGCAGTGCGGTTGCGTGACCTGCCGCAAGGAGGTCGTCAAAGGCCGCACCCGCAAGGTCTACACCATCACGCCCAAAGGTGAAGAGGCGTTCAAGGCTGGTGCGGAAGTCTGGCGGCAGGGTCTTTGCTGCGTAGAACGCCTCATTGAGAAGAAGTAGTTTTTTTTGAGTCAATACCTTGATAGTCAAGGCATGGTGAGGACACTGATAAGGATGACCAGGCAATGAATTCGTTGTGGGTTTCGCTCCAGTTTTTTGCGATCATATTTGCCGAACTGACGGTGCTTTTCCTGGGGATCAGTACTGTCGTCGGGCTGGTGTTGGAGTACGTTTCGAACGAGACGCTTCGCAGGTGGCTTCACAGGAAAGGCTGGTTGGGCAACTTCCTCGGCGCGGGCCTTGGGGCGATGACGCCCTTTTGCTCCTGCTCCACGATCCCCATGACGGTCGGGCTGCTCCGCGCGGGGGTGCCCTTCGGGGCCACAATGTCATTCGTTCTGGCCTCGCCCCTGTTGAATCCGATCATACTGGCGATGCTGCTGGCGTTGCTTGGCTGGAAGGCCGCGGTGGCCTATGGCGTGGTCACCTTCGTGATGGCGATGGTCAGCGGAAGGGTACTTGAAAGCATAGGGTTGGCCAAGGACGTCAAGCACGTGCGTATCAGCGGCGGAGCGGAAGAGAAGGAGATACTGCCGACGTTCTCCAAGAAGCTCCGACGCGCGTTTATCGGCGCATGGGGCGATTTCCGAGGCGTGTTGCCGTACCTCCTCGTTGGTGTTGCCATCGGAGCGGCCGTATACGGGTATGTCCCCGAGGACATCGTCGTCCGCATGGCTGGGCCACAGAATCCGTTGGCCATCCCTGTGGCGGCGATAATTGGCGTGCCGCTATACGTCCGCGCCGAAACGGTGCTCCCCATCGCGGTGGCCCTCACTGGAAAAGGCATGGGCATTGGCGCTGTGATCGCTTTGATTATTGGCGGCGCCGGGATGAGCATCCCGGAAATGAGCATGCTGGCGGGCATCTTCAAGGCGCGTGTTGTGGCGGCGTTTGTGATAATTGTGTTTTTGGCGGCCGTGCTGGCCGGTTTCGTTTTCAGCCTCATCTAAAGGAGATCAAGACATGACCGACGACAAGAAGAAAGGCATCTTCTCGAAGCTGTTTGGGAGCAAGAAGAGCTCGTGCTGCAATCTGAAGATTGAGGAGGTGACCGAGCAAGACAGTCCCGAGCAGACACCAGAGCCGCCTAAGAGTTCGCTGTGCTGCGCGCCGTGCTGTGGCGATACACCGGCGAAGCGGGCGAAGGAGCAGACGCGGCAGCAACAATCAGAATAACCACAGTCGCTCATAAGCACCGGCACCCGGGCTCTGTACCCGGGTGTTTCGGCTGCGCGCACCGTGTCTCGAACAGACAGTTAACAGACCCGTCCGCACCGGAATCCATCGCATATTTCAGGGCAAACGCATCTTAAGTACTGATAGGAGCGGGAGGTAGCCGATGATTCGGAGAGGCGGTGCCACGGATGACACACACGCCCTTGGGAGTCCTTTGCAGGAGGCTGCGGATGGCTGGCACGAGCGAGGGCAAGTTGATCGCGATGGACGGCAAGACGATCCGGCGGAGTCTGGACCGGGCCAGTGGCCGAGCGGCCATCCATTTGGTCAGTGCCTGGGTTCACGAGAACCATGCGGTCTTCGGGCGGCGGTCCGCCTGAAGCCCGTCGCGTTAGTTGAGACGGGGGAGTATTCCCGGTATGCACCTCTTCGAAAGTCGGCCAGTCCCGCGATGTGGGCGGTCTGCCAACGCATCGCGAGGACGGATGCGATTTTTTTTGTTTTTAGTGTAGCACGATTTTGGAAATCGTGCTATTGTGGCCGCGAATTACCCCCTGTTGTGAAGGAGAATGGATATGCCGCATTTGCTGATCGTGGATGATGACCCTGATTTCGTAGAGGCCATCCAGATTCACCTGGAGCGCTGCGGCCATTCCGCCGAGTCGGCCTCGGACCGGACCGAGGGCATGCGACTTGCTCGGGGCGGACGGTTCGATCTGCTGATTCTCGACGTGATGATGGCCGAGCCCGACGACGGGATCGTCATGGCGCAGCAGCTTCGCAAGGAAGGGTTCGACAAGCCGATTCTCATGCTGTCCGGCATCTCCACGGTCGCCGGCATGAGGTACGGTCAGGACAAGGAGGTCCTTCCCGCCAGTGATTTCCTCGAAAAGCCGGTCAGGCCGGAGACGCTCATCGCAAAGGTCCACGCCCTTTTGAACCCTTAGAGGAGACGGTATTCATGCTCACTACGGAACAGGATCGACTCCTGGCCGAAATCGGGACCCTGGTGGAACGGCACGGCAACCGCCGCAGTGCCTTGATCCCGATCCTTCAGGCAATCCAGGCGCGTCACCATGTGATCAGCGACTTCGCGATGCAGACGGTAGCCGATCGCCTGGGGATTCATCCGGTCGAGGTGTATGGGGTCGTGACATTCTACGCTTTCCTCCATGAGAAATACCACGGTCGGTTCGTGATTCGTCTGTGCCGCACGATCAGTTGCGACATGGCGGGCAAAGACGCCGTAGCCCGACAACTCCGGAATGATCTGGGCATCGATTTCGGACAGACGACGCCGGACGGCCGATTCACCCTCGAGTGGGCCAACTGCATCGGGATGTGCGACCAGGGCCCGGCCATGCTCGTCAACGATCAGGTCTTCACGCATGTCACGCCCCAGAAGGTGCATGACATCCTCTGCGCCTGCGAGAAGGTCTTTGGATCGCAATCACAGCAGACCGAGGAGGTGCACGCACGATGACGATCCGCAATGACATGACGCTGGCCTCGATCCAGACGAACGCGGGGCTGACGGCCGCTCTGAAGATGGATCGCGCCGGCGTGATCGGAGCGATCCGCAGCTCGGGGATGAAGGGGCGAGGCGGCGCGGGCTTCCCCACCGGCGTCAAGTGGAATCTCGCCGCCGCCGCACAAGGGGCCGTCAAGTACGTCGTCTGCAACGCCGACGAGGGCGAGCCCGGCACGTTCAAGGACCGCGTGATCCTCAGCGAATGGCCCGATCTGGTCTTTGAGGGGATGACGATCGCTGCCTATGCCATCGGCGCCGCCGAGGGCATCCTCTACCTGCGCGGCGAGTACACGTACTTGCGCCAGGGGTTGGAGAATTGTCTGGCAAGACGCCGGCAGGCGAATCTCCTGGGACAGAGAATCCAAGGCAAAGACGGCTTCTGTTTCGACGTCCGCATCCACATGGGCTGCGGCGCCTACGTCTGCGGCGAAGAGACGGCGCTGATCGAGAGTCTGGAGGGCCATCGCGGCGAGGCCCGCAACCGTCCCCCGTTCCCGGTGAACACAGGCTTTCAGGGTGCGCCCACCATCGTCAACAACGTCGAGACCTTTGCCTGGGCGGCCGCCATCTGCGCCAAGGGCGCCGACTGGTTCAAAGCCATCGGCACGGAGAAATCCACGGGTCCCAAGATGCTCAGCGTCTCGGGCGACGTGACGCGTCCCGGGGTGTACGAATTCCCCATGGGCACGACCCTTCGCGAGGTGCTGAAGGCCGCCGGCGGTGAGAACGCCAAGGCGGTCGTCATCGGCGGCGCCTCGGGCTACTGCGTTCCGGCCGAGCAGTTCTCTCGCGCCATCAGCTACGAGGACATGGCCACAGGCGGGGCGGTCATCGTGTTCGGCCCGGATCGGGACATGCTGGAGGCGGCGGAGAACTTCCTCGAATTCTTCGCCGACGAATCCTGCGGCCAGTGCACGCCCTGCCGGATCGGCAACGTCCGCCTGCTCGAAGGCGTTCGCATGCTGCAACGTGGCGAATGCTCCACGAAGTACCTGCACGAGTTGTGTGCGCTCGGGCAGACCATGCAGATCGCCTCCAAGTGTGGCCTCGGCCAATCGAGCCCCAACGCGTTCCTTTCCATCGTCAAGCATTTCCGTCACGAGATCCTCGGCCGCACGCCTGCTTCGGCCGAGGCATAGGAGATATGCATGAGCCAGAAGAACCCCTGTACCGAGGGCGACTGCCGCACCCCGACCAGCCAGCGTCCCCAGGTTGTCCCAGCACCCGAGGCCGGCGACGCCATCGGTTCGATGATCGCCGTCACCATCGATGACCACAGAATCAAGGTTCCTCTGGGCACGACGATCCTGGAGGCGGCCCGGCAGCTCGGAATCCACATTCCCACCCTCTGCCATCACGACGATCTGTGCGTGGCCGGCGTGTGCCGCGTCTGCGTCGTCGAGGTCGAGGGACAGCGCACGCTCCAGGCGAGTTGCGCCTACCCCATCACCCAGCCGATCGTCATACGCACACACACCCGCAAGGTCCGCCAGGCGCGACGCCACATCATCGACCTGCTTCTGTCCGAGCACTCCGGCGAATGCTATAGCTGCTTTCGCAACAACAACTGCGAACTCCAGTCGCTGGCGAAGGAATACGGCGTGGACTTCTTCCGCTTCGGGCATCCGGAGAAACCGCTGTACAAGGTGGACCGCTCCAGCTACTCCGTCGTGCGGGACATGAACAAGTGCGTGCTGTGCCGGCGCTGCGTGCGGACCTGTATCGATGTGCAGGAGGTGGGCGCGCTGGAGGCCGTCGGACGCGGCAACCGGACGACGATCTCCACCTATCTCGACAAGCCGCTCGGCGACGTGGTCTGCATCAATTGCGGCCAGTGCATCAATCGCTGCCCCACCGGCGCGCTGCGGGCCAACGACCCCACCGACGAGGTCTGGGCCGCCATCGACGACCCCACGAAGCACGTGGTGATTCAGACCGCCCCCAGTCCCCGCGCCGCCATCGGCGAGGAGTTCGGCATCGAGCCGGGCGTCCCGATGACGTGGGAGATGAACACGGCCCTGCGCCGCTGCGGGTTCGACAAGGTCTTCGACACGAACTTTACCGCCGACCTGACCATCATCGAGGAGGGCACGGAGCTGATTGTCCGCCTGTACAAGAACCTCGTCCAGGGCGATGCAAGCCGGCCGCTGCCGCAATTCACCTCGTGCAGCCCCGGCTGGGTCAAGTACATCGAGCATTTCTACCCGGAATACCTGCCGCACGTCTCGACCTGCAAGAGCCCCCAGCAGATGTTCGGCTCGCTGATCAAGACGTGGTACGCCCGGATGAACGATCTCGACCCGGCGAACATCGTCTCCGTCGCGTTGATGCCGTGCTCGGCCAAGAAGTTCGAGTGTAACCGGCCGGAGATGTGCGACAGCGGCTGCAAAGATGTTGACTACGGCCTGACCACCCGCGAGCTGGCGCAGATGATCCGCGAGGCCGGAATTCATCTGCCTGAGATGCCCAAGAGCGATTTCGACGACCCGTTCGGCACCGCCAGCGGCTCCGGCGTCATCTTCGGCGTCACCGGCGGCGTCATGGAGGCGGCCCTGCGTTCCGTGATCGAATTCGTCAGCGGCAAGAAGGTGGAGAGCTTCTACGAACATGCCGACATCATCCCCGTTCGCGGCTTCGAGGGCTGCCGGTACGTGGAACTGCATATCCCCGAAGAGGTCGGGCCGGTGCCGGAGCTGATCGCGCACCTCGTCCCGGACTGGAACTGGATCAAGGGCGCGACCCTCAAGGTGGGCGTTGCGCACGGCACCGCCAACGCCAGGAAGGTGATGGAGGACATCAAGGCCGGCGGCAAGTTCAGCGAGTGCCACTTCATCGAGTTCATGGCCTGTCCCGGCGGATGTCTCGGGGGCGGCGGCCAGCCCATTCCCACCAGTCCCGCCATCCGGCAAGCCCGGGCCCGCGCCATCTACCAGGAGGACGCCGCCTACGGAAAGGCAGGCAAGGCCCGCAAGAGCCACGAGAACCCCGCCGTCCTGAGACTGTACAGCGAGTTCCTCACCGACGGTCCCTGCGGGCATCGAGCGCACAAGCTGCTGCACACCCACTATACGCCGCGAGGCAAGTGGATCGGCTGAATTCTCTGGCCCCAGCGGCCGGTGGCACAGCATAGACCTTGTCTTCGCGTACGGAGATCTTTGCGGCGGATGTGCCTGTGTGCGTTGGCTGGCCTGTGCGAAGGATGGCCCATGCACGCAGTGGACATCCCGGAGAGTCCGCAGGGCCGATAAAATCCCGAAAATATGGTGTACAAACGCGGGATTCCGATGCGATAATACAACTTGGCTCGGCAGCGAGCCGGGCGAGGTCATGTGCAAGGTGTGGGGTCATATCACTTCTTAAGGAGCGGATTATGAAAAGGCTCATCCTGACTGGTCTCGTCGTTTTCCTGTTTGTCCTGCTGGTCGCACCGACCGCGTTCTCCTATTGGGAGGAGAGGCAACTGACGTTTGATGGGGATCGGAACCACCAGTTGGACAACAACCTCAACTGGTCGCCGGATTGCCGCTGGATCGCATACGACACGCGGGCCTTCTCCGGCGGAATCGCAAACACCTTGACGCTGGAGAAGGTCAACATCGTCAGCCGGGAGATCGTGACGATCTACACGGCGCCCAATCCCGATCCGGCCAACGGCTTCGGGCCGGGCACGGCGGCGGTGAGCTTCTTCCCGGCCGGCGACATGGTGATCGCCATTCGCGGCATCGACGGCGTGCAGTACGGTGGCACCGCCCGGTTCGGCGCGATGGTCAGTCCGACCGACGGCAGCGTGGGCAGTTCGGACTATGTGATCGCCGACGCCCGCGACGTAACCGAGCCGTTCACGCCGGGCGCGCTTCGCGGCGGCACGCATCGCCACGAGCCCAGCGGAGACGGGCAATGGATCGGCTTCACGTACAACGACCGGATCATGGAGGGCCTGGGCAAGAACCTGCGTACGATCGGCGTGACGAAGCTGGGTATCCCGGTCGACGTGGACGACGCTCTCGGCAATCAGGACGGCGTGGGGTTCACGGTGCTGGTGGTGAAGGTCAAGCCGCAGGCGGAGATCGTTCCGGGCAGCGACGACATCTTCCAGGCGTCGGAGGATTCGTGGGTTGGCGAGAAGGGCTATCAGAAGGAGGATGGGACCTGGCAACGCGCGCGGGCGTTCATCGGCAAGACGGTGACGAGCACAGGCGCGGTCCGCAACGAGGTGTACATCGTCGATATCCCGGAGGACATCACGGTGGCCGGAGCGGATGGTCCGTTGGAGGGCACGGCGACGACGTTTCCGATGCCGCCGTTGGGCACGGTGCAGCGGAGGCTGACGTGGAGCGACTCGGACTGCGGCGGGATCATTCGTTGCAGTCTGGACGGCTCGCGGATCGCGTTCACGCGGGGCGGGCAGATTCACCTGATTTCCCCGCTGGGCGGCGATGCGGTGCAGGCGACCTCGCTGCCGGCGGGTGCCACCAAGCCGTGGTGGGACCCTTCGGGTGATTACATCTACTGCGTCTCGGACAACTCGATCTGGCGTACGAACGTGATCGAGGGCGATGCGCAGTTCGGCCAGTCGGAGCGGATCACGGACGCGACGCTGTATCCCGGCAGCGCGCCCGACGCCTTGTGCGTGGCCCCCAACGGCCGATGGATCGCCTTCAATCGGAAAGTGAACCGGCCAGACGGCACCGGCGTCAACCAAGTCTTCGTTGCGGTGGCGCCCGCTGCACAGGAGGCGCAACTGACGTTTGATGGGGATCGGAACCACCAGTTGGACAACAATCTCAACTGGTCGCCGGATTGCCGCTGGATCGCATACGACACGCGGGCCTTCTCCGGCGGAATCGCAAACACCTTGACGCTGGAGAAGGTCAACATCGTCAGCCGGGAGATCGTGACGATCTACACGGCGCCCAATCCCGATCCGGCCAACGGCTTCGGGCCGGGCACGGCGGCGGTGAGCTTCTTCCCGGCCGGCGACATGGTGATCGCCATTCGCGGCATCGACGGCGTGCAGTACGGTGGCACCGCCCGGTTCGGCGCGATGGTCAGTCCGACCGACGGCAGCGTGGGCAGTTCGGACTATGTGATCGCCGACGCCCGCGACGTAACCGAGCCGTTCACGCCGGGCGCGCTTCGCGGCGGCACGCATCGCCACGAGCCCAGCGGAGACGGGCAATGGATCGGCTTCACGTACAACGACCGGATCATGGAGGGCCTGGGCAAGAACCTGCGTACGATCGGCGTGACGAAGCTGGGTATCCCGGTCGACGTGGACGACGCTCTCGGCAATCAGGACGGCGTGGGGTTCACGGTGCTGGTGGTGAAGGTCAAGCCGCAGGCGGAGATCGTTCCGGGCAGCGACGACATCTTCCAGGCGTCGGAGGATTCGTGGGTTGGCGAGAAGGGCTATCAGAAGGAGGATGGGACCTGGCAACGCGCGCGGGCGTTCATCGGCAAGACGGTGACGAGCACAGGCGCGGTCCGCAACGAGGTGTACATCGTCGATATCCCGGAGGACATCACGGTGGCCGGAGCGGATGGTCCGTTGGAGGGCACGGCGACGACGTTTCCGATGCCGCCGTTGGGCACGGTGCAGCGGAGGCTGACGTGGAGCGACTCGGACTGCGGCGGGATCATTCGTTGCAGTCTGGACGGCTCGCGGATCGCGTTCACGCGGGGCGGGCAGATTCACCTGATTTCCCCGCTGGGCGGCGATGCGGTGCAGGCGACCTCGCTGCCGGCGGGCGCCACCAAGCCGTGGTGGGACCCTTTGGGTGATTACATCTACTGCGTCTCGGACAACTCGATCTGGCGTACGAACGTGATCGAGGGCGATGCGCAGTTCGGCCAGTCGGAGCGGATCACGGACGCGACGCTGTATCCCGGCAGTGCGCCCGACGCCCTGTGCGTGGCCCCCAACGGCCAGTGGATCGCCTTCAATCGGAAAGTGAACCGGCCAGACGGCACCGGCGTCAACCAGATCTTCATCGCCGCGATCCCGCTGCCATAGTCAGTAAGGGTTGCGCACGCTCCGTAGCTCTGCGGCCGCAGCTTGACCGCCGCAGCAGACGTAACCTCGCGAGGACTGCGCACGCAGCGTAACTATAGACAGCAACTTATTTTGCGCGTTTCTTCTCGCGGTGGTGCACATTCATTATGACCTTTGCCGGGCGGCCGATGGGCAGGGGCCGGACGCGGCGACCCAGCACGGTCTCCAGCTTGCTCAGGAACGCATCGCTGCCCAGCGGCCGGCCCGTATGGGTCCGCAGGCGCAGCAAATCCACGTCGGCTCGCGTGAGCCCCTCGGCCAACTCCTCACGCCACTGCTCGGGCGACATCTGCCTGCGCCATTCGTCCAGGTCGAGGAAAACGGGGACTGCGCAGCCAGTCCTGAGCGAAGCCGAAGGATTCCGCGCAGCGGGTTGTACCTGTCCCTGCTTTCCGATCTCGCCGGTGTGGGCGGCGGCGCTCGACCATGCGTACCGCCAGGGTTTCCGGCACAGTCCCGCCCGCACAGGATTCAGTTCGATGTACTTCATCGCCGTCCAGAAGTGCCGCACATCGAGCGCACAGGAATAGAATCGCCCCTGCCACAGGTGCCCGCTGCGCCGGTGGAAGCGGTTGATGTATTGCGTGTAGCGAAAGTGCGTGCGGCCCACCGCCTGGGCCAGCGCCTCCTCGCTCTGCGGCACCGCCACCAGATGCACGTGGTTGCTCATCAGGCAATAGCCCTCGATCGCCAGCCCGTACTGGTCCGCCTGCTCGGCCAGAAGTTCCAGATACACCCGCCGGTCGTCGTCGACGAAGAACACATCCTGCCGGTTGTTGCCCCGCTGCGTAATGTGATGGGCACACCCGGCCGCAACTGTCCGTGCAAACCTTGGCATGACGCCAAGCTACCCTCCCCCCACGCTGCCGTCAACCATAAAATAGGTGGCTGTCCCTAGTTAAAAAGGTCTTGACCGCGAATTCACATGGTAAGCGCAACACAGGTATAGAAGAGACATCGCGAGCGGCATCCGGTAGCTTGGAGTTGTTCAACGACTTTAGACTACGGAGTGCCCGCGATGTCGTACAACCATCTTACCAT
>Ga0209407_1003565_pt1 | contig 13378 bp, 12 predicted proteins | sample AD_JPNHG3_MetaG_FD_184410 | JGI IMG/M metagenome (GOLD analysis project Ga0209407, IMG submission 184410) | Active sludge microbial communities of municipal wastewater-treating anaerobic digesters from Japan - AD_JPNHG3_MetaG (SPAdes) (version 2) | ecosystem: Engineered > Bioreactor > Anaerobic... | reverse complement strand
CAACGCCTGCCGCACCAACCCCGAAATACCCAAGGGCCTCCTGTTGTCCATCGCCCGCCTGAGATCGGAAGAGGCCATGCGCCGCAAGTTCGAGCGCTACATGAAAAGTGCCGCCGCCCAGGGTCGTCCCCAGGCGCGGCCCCCGCGCCCCGGCCCCGAGCGGGTCCTCATCATGAAGGTGGATGAGATGACGGGTACCCTGAGGGATCTCCCCTGGGGGGACTGGACGGAGGACGACCGCACGGACCTGGCCAACGCCCTCGTCGGCCTCCGCCGGGCCGCGGCGGGCCTCCTCGACGCCATGGGGTGGGTCGAAGAGGGAGAGGACGAGGGAGAGAAGGCCCCCGTCAATTTGGCTTGACCCGGCGAGGGACAACGTCAAGAACGACCGGCCGGGGAATAAGTATGGGTGGTATCCCCGAATTTGTCTTTACTTCCCCCCCCGGGGGGGATACTATCCTGCACCGGGTCGCAAGGGCTGTTTTCGCCGCAAAGACGGGATGAAGGGCATGGAAAGTATCGGTATCATCGGGGCCGGGGCCTTGGGGGCGGCCTACGGGGCCATGTTCCTCGAGATGGACCCGCCCCTGGAGCGGCTTTTCTTCATCGCCGCGGGGGAGCGGGGCGAGCGGCTGCGGAGGGAAGGGGTCGCGGTCAACGGGAAGCGATACCTCATACCCGTCGTGCCCCCCGAGGGGGCGTCTCCCTCTGATCTCCTCATCGTCGCCGTCAAGTATTACGACCTGAAACGGGCCGTCTCCGACATGGCGCAGGCCGTCGGTCCCGGGACGACGATCATGTCCCTCATGAACGGCATCGACTCCGAGGAGCTGATCGGGTCCGTCTACGGCATGGAAAGGGTCGTCTACGCCGTCAACCTCGGCATCGACGCCGTCCGCGAGGGCAATGCCGTGCGCTACACGACCCCGGGGACGGTCTATTTCGGCGAGGCGAAGAACCCTACCATGACCCGGCGCGTGGAGCTTCTCCACGGGCTCTTCGAGAGGGCAGGCATCCCCCACGCCGTGCCTCCCGACATGATCCGCACCCTCTGGTTCAAATTCATGGTCAACGTGGGGGTCAACCAGGTCTCGGCGGTCCTGGGGGCGAACTACGGCGTCATGAGGACCTCCCCCCGGGCGCGGTCCCTCATGGAGGCGGCCATGAGGGAGGTCATGGCCGTGGCGGGGGCCGTCGGCGTCCATCTCTCCGAGGACGACATCGATCAGTGGTACCGGGTCCTGGGACGCCTCGACGCCGACGGGAAGACCTCCATGCTCCAGGACGTGGAGGCGGGACGCAGGACGGAGGTGGAGATGTTCGCCGGCAAGGTGATCGACCTCGGGAGGCGTCACGGCGTACCGACGCCGGTCAACGAGGGCCTCTACGCGGAGCTGAGGGGCCGGGGGCGGTGAGGGGAAGGGATGAGGGATTCGACACTGCAGGAAAGGGATCGGCGCCTGGCCCAGCGCTGCGTGGAGTGCCCCGTTTGCCGACGGGCCAGGAGGGAGCAGCGGGGCATCGCCTACTGGTTGGTCAAGAACGTCGAGAACGGCATCTGCCCCTACTGCGCGGCCTACGAGAGGGTCTACGGCAAGAAGGCCCACGAGGCGTAGACACGAAAAAGACGTTTATACAGGCACTTGAGGATTGGGTATCGTGTCATCCGATTTCGACGTCTTCGGCCTGGGGCAGTGTTCCCTCGACTACGTCGGCGTCTTCGACTCCTACCCGTCACCGGACACGAAACACGAGTTCCGACGGATGATCGTCCAGGGGGGAGGCCCCGTGGCCACGGCCCTCGTCGCCCTCTCCCGGTGGGGTCGGCGCTGCCTTTTCTGCGGCGTCGTCGGGGATGACGGGTTCGGGGAGCAGATCCGGGCCTCCCTGGAGGCGGAAGGGGTCGATACGAGGGGCCTCTTGGTGAGGGCGGGGGAGGGTTCCCAGTTCGCCTTCGTCATCGCCGAGCCGGTTACGGGGAGAAGGACGATCCTGTGGAGGCGACCCACGGGCAGGGCCGTCGCCCCGGCGGAGGTAGACACGGCGTGGATCGAGGCGGCGAGGACCTTCTACACCGACGGCCTCTTCATCGAGGCCTCCCTCCATGCCGCCGCCGTCGCCCGCCGGGCGGGACGGGCCGTCGTCGTCGACGCCGGGACCCTGAGGGACGGCATGCTCGATCTGGCGGCCCTCTCCGATGTCTTCATCGTCTCCGAGACCTTCTGTCGGGCCCTCGTCGGGGGAGACGCCCCCCTCGAGGCCTGTCGGAGACTGGCCGCCCTGGGACCGTCCCTGACGGGGGTCACCCTGGGGGCGAGGGGTTATGTGGCCCTCGCCGACGGCGAGGTGATCAGCTCCCCGGCCCACGAGGTCAGGGTCGTGGACACGACGGGCTGCGGCGACGTCTTTCACGCCGCCGTCGCCTATGGCCTCCTGCGGGGCTGGGAGGCGAGGCGCTGTCTCGACCTGGCCAACCGGGCCGCCGCCCGCGTCGCCACCCGCCCGGGGGGCAGGTCGGCCATACCGTCGGGGGACGAGATGTTGTCGTGGGCCGAGAGATCATCAACAAAGTTATGAGGGGGGAGATCGTTGCCGGTTAGGGCCGTGAGGGACGTTTCGTGACGGGGAAGACGGGCGGGCCGGGAACCGCCATCCTGAGGGAGGCCGATCTCCCCTTGGAGTCGGTGATGCTGATCATCGGCGGCATGACCATGGTCATCGCGGGCCTCCTGCTCTTCCCCGTGGAGCGGGGGGCGCTCCCCTATTACGAAAACGGCCTCTACGGGCTGCTCCTCATCACCTTCGCCCTCCAGATCATCACCCTCGGGCGGACGCCCCTGGGCGACCTGCCCCGGTCGCGGCCCCTCTTCGCCCTGGGTATCCTGATCGCCGCCCTGGGCATGACGACCTGTTTCCTCCCCCTCGCGACCCCCCTTCCCCGGGTCTTGCTCTTTATCTGCTTCGGCCCGGGGGGTCTGCTCCTCCTTCTGCAGATGTTTCTCGCCGCGGACAAGTTCAGGAATTGGGCGCAATACGGGGGGATCTTCAGGCACCTGATCTTCGCCTGCGCCTCCGTCTATCTCCTGTCCATCCTCATCGGCCTCGTCATCTGGTGGCGGGGGCCGATGACGACGCGGCAGATCGCCTTCGTGGTCCTTTTTTTCGGCGCCGCCATCCTTTACCTCGCCGAGGTGCTCCGGAGGATATACGGCTCCTATCCCGAGGCCCAAAGACGCCCCGTCGGAGAGGTCGGTCTCTCGGCCGAGCGGTCGATGCTCGTCCTGGTGGGGGTCTTCATGATGATTCTCGGCTCCCTCCTCGTCCCCGTGAGCCTGGGTTTGCTCCCCTTCTCGGCGAGCGCCCAGCTCGGCCTGCTGATGGTGATTTTCGCCGTCCAGATGCTGGCCTTCGGGAGTACGCCCCTGGGTCCTTTCACCCGGTCGTGGTTGATGGTGGTTTGCGGGCTCCTCTTCGCGGCCCTGGGGATCGTCTCCTGCATCGTGCCGGGGATCCTGGTGTCGCCCCTGACGGTCCTCGTCGGGGTCCTCAACCTCCTGGGGGGTGCCGCGGCCCTGGCCCAGATGTGGTCCCAGGCCGCAAGACGGCGAAAGGGGCCGCGCCCGACCGTTCCCCCCGTGCTGGAAAGGCTCTTTCTCACCCAACTGACGTTGAATATCCTGGCCGTCATGTTCGGCGCCTCGATGCTCATCCCCGGTCTGGTCCCCGGCGTGGTCATCGGTGTCATCCTGGCCGCCAACGGGGGTGTTCTGTTGTATCTTCTCCATGTCCTGACGGTCCTGGACGGGCTCCGGGCGGGCATGGAGGTTATCGATCAAACTGCATGAAGGAGGGATTATGTTTAAGATCGAAAAGGACAAGACTTACCGGATGCCGGCCCACTTCGGGGGGTATGTCTTCGATCCCGCCGCCAGGGCCGACTACAACGACGTCGTGAGCCTGATCTACCGTTACACGACGGATGGGGAGAGACTGGCCGACTATATCCCGGAGGGTTTCGAGGTGACCACTCCGGAGTTGGTCGTCCAGTACCAGCAGTGCCGGGAGGTCGAGTGGATGGCCGGGTCTTATTACAACCTCGTTTCCGTCACGGCCCCCGTGCGGTTCCAGGGCCGCAGGGACCGTCTGGAGGGGGGCTACGCCCTCGTCCTGTGGGAGAACAAGGCCACGCCCATCCAGACGGGGAACATGATGGGCGTCCCCAAGATCTACGCCGACATCGAGGACCTCCACATCGTCGCCGGCACTTACCGTACCCGTCTCAGCTTCGAGGGGAGCACCTTCCTGGAGCTGGAGACGACGGATCTGAAGCCCCTCGGCGAGGAGGAGGTAAGGGGCCTGGCGACGGACATCAATTCCCTCGGGTGGCGTTACATCCCGAAGGTGGGCGGGCCGGGGGCGGATCTGAGCCAGTTCGTCCTCTTCCCCATGCGCAGCGAACCCGAGAGGGCCTGGACGGGCAAGGGGACGATCCGCTGGACTAAGTTGACCTGGGACCAGAATCCCATGCAGTGGCACATCATCGCGGCCCTTGCCGACTTGCCCGTGATCGAGACGGCCCCCGTCGTGATGACCAAGGGCCGCATGACCCTGATGGAGAACCGGGGGAGGGTCCTCGAGTAGGGATCCCCGGCCGCCGACGGGTCCGCAAAGAAGGAGAATCAAGAACGAAAAGGGGGGTTTGAGAGATGAAGGAATATTACGAAGACAAGGTCGCCGTCGTCACCGGCGGGGCGTCGGGGATCGGCCTGGCGTTGTGCGAACTGCTCCTCTCCCTCGGTGCCGGGGCCGTCGTCCTGGCGGATCTCAACGCCGAGAAACTCAAGGCGGAGACGGCGAGGCTCGACGGGGCCTACCCCGGCAAGGTCCTGGGGATCCAGACGGACGTGACGAAACAGCACAGCGTCGCCTCCATGATCGCCCAGGCGGCGGAGTTCGGGGGCGGCCGGATCGACTTCCTCTTCAACAACGCCGGGTTGGCGCTGGTGAAACCCTTCGACGAGACGACGGACGAGGATTGGAAGTTCGCCTTCGACGTGAATTTCTACGGGGCCCTGTACGGGATCAGGGCCGTGTTGCCCGTCATGCGCTCCCAGGGGGGCGGGCACATCGCCAACACGGCCTCGGGGATCGCCTTCGCGCCCATGGCCTTGCAGAGCATGTACAGCGCCACGAAGGCGGCCCTTGTGGGCCTCACGGGCTCGTTGCGCTACGAGTTCTGGGACGAGAGCATCCGTTTTTCCACGGTCATCCCGGGGACCGTCGCCACCCCCATCTGGGACAAGGCCGGGGGCGCCCCCGAGTCGGCCATCACGCCCCAGGAGTCCGCTCGGGGCATTCTCAGGGGATTGGCGGCCAACGAGCGGGTGATCATCGTCACGGACGCCGACCGCGAAGGGGCGATCAACGCCTTCCGGCCCGAGGCGGCGGAGGGGATGGATCAGTATCTCCTCAATGTCGCCCGGCAGAGAAGGGAGGGGAAGACGGTCGTCTGAACCTACGGGCGCGTCGCCGTGACGTTGAGGGAGAGGGCGATCCCGACGAGAGAGGGGTCCGCCGTCATCCCCTCGGGGGGGTAGGGCGTCTCGGACCGGACGGTGATGTCCTGGAAACCAGCCCGTGCCAGGGCGCCTACGTACTCGTCTTTGAGGACGGCGCCGCCTATGCAGCCGACGTAGGCGGCGACGGAATCTTTTACGGCCTCCGGGAGGGGCCTCGTCAGGACGATGTCGGAGACCATGATCCTCCCCCCCGGTTTCAGGACGCGAAAGGCCTCCCTGAAGACCCGTTCCTTGTCGGGGGCCAGGTTGATGACGCAGTTGGAGATGACGACGTCGACGCTTCCCTCCGCCACGGGGAGGTTCTCGATGTCTCCGAGGCGGAACTCCACGTTTTGGAACCCCCCCGTCTCGGCGTTGCGGCGGGCCCTCTCGATCATCTCGGGCGTCCATGTCCACGCCGATCACCCGGCCCGTGGCGCCGACCCTGCGGGCGGCGAGGAAACAGTCGAAACCCGCCCCGCTGCCCAGGTCGAGGACCGTTTCGCCCGGAGACAGGGAGGCCAGGGCGAGGGGTTCCCGCAGCCGAGACCCAGGTTGGCCCCCTCGGGGGCGGCCTGGAGGTCCGTCTCCGTGTAGCCGATCTTTTCACCGATCTCCACGGGACAGCACGAGGCGGACTGACAGCAGGAAAGGCCCCTGAGGGCCAGTTCGCCGTATCTTTCCCGCACCACCTTCTTGATCTTCCCATCGTCGGCCATGGTCTATGATCCTCCCGTAAATGTCCTCAGGTGCCTTGGAAGGCGGGGCTAACATAGCTCCCCCGGCGGGTTTGTCAAGGGGCGCGATAGGGGTCGAGGCCCCGGCAGGCCGGCCAGGGTCCGAGGCCGACGCGGATCCCTCCCCCGTCTCCTTGTCGTAAAAGGCGAGGGCGAAACGCCCCGTCTCCACGACCCGGAACCCGCCGTTGCCGACGGCGCAAAGGCCCACGAGGATCGTCACGGGGAATCCCCTTTTCCCCCCGCCATGTCCCTGACGAACCCGATGAGGGCCGGGGCCTCGAAGGCGCTGGTGCACTCCCTCTGCCGGGTCTTCAGGGGCGAGATCCGGTGGTCAGACCTTTTCCAGACGGCAGGGGACGTACCGGTGGAGGGGCGTCGCCGCGAAGGGGTCGCGGTGGGCGGCCTTGGTGAGGCGGTTGACGTTCACCCCGTAGATGACCCCCTGATAGACGAGACCGAAGCCGTGGGGTATGATCACCTGCCCCTCCCGCGTCGCCTCCGTCACCTCCGCCTCGATGACGGCCTCGCCGGCCGCCGTGACGACCCGTACCTGGTCGCCGTCGCCGATGCCCAGCCTTTCGCCGTCGGCGGGGTTCACGAGGACCGTGCAGGCCCGCTTGCCCTCGTTCCAGGCGGGATCGCGCATGAGGGTGTTGGCGTTCATCCGCATGTGGCGTCCCGCCTGGAGGATCATGGGGAAGCGGGGATCGGGGCGCAGGGCCTCCTCTTCACGCCCTGGCTCTATCTCCCTCACCCAGTCGTCCATCTCGGGGATGTGGATATGGAGGCGTTTGTCCTCGTGGGCGATGAGGGAGAAGTTGTCTTCGCCGTCGGCCACGGCGATGATGAGGCCCTCGGGGTGGTCCAGGACGGCCCGGAACAACTCCTCGCCCATGGTGGGGCCGGTCTTGAAACCGGCGCGGGCGGCGGCCTTCCGGAAGTCCTTCGGCGCTCCCTGGAGGAGGCCCCAGAGGGCCGCGAGGTGGACCGATCCGAGGCGCGGTCCCAGGGTCTTGGCCAGGATGAAGGGCATGTCGGCGAGGGCCTGGGGGTTTTCACGGAGAAACCCCATCAGGGCCAGGCCGAAGGTCAGACGGTCCTTGGCGGCGGCCTCGTGGAGATCGGCGGGCAGGGGGGGTATGAAGCCCAGGGCCTCGGCGAGGCGCACGTGGATCTCCCCCAGCTCGAGGGGTTCCCCCCTCGCCTCCACGACGGGGCGGCGCATCTGGAAATAGACCTCCGGGAAGGTCCAGGCGAAGAACGTCCCGTCCCAGGACTCGTAGCCCGACCGGGCGGGGAGGACGTAGTGGGACAGGGCCGCCGTCTCCGTCATGGCGAGCTCGCAGGTCACGAGGAGGTCGAGGGCCCGGAAGGCCTCCTCGTAGGCCGTCGTGTCGGCGTAGGAGCGCAGGGGGTTGGACTGACAGCAGAGGACGGCCCGCACCCGCTCGGGGTGGCCGCTGGTGATCTCCTCGGGGAGGACGTTGGGCGGGAAGACCCCCATGAGGGCGGGGAAACCCGTGGCGACGGTCCGCCAGGTCTTCGGGTCCCGCTCGTCCGTGTGGGCGCCGATGGGCATGAGGTGACCGGGGATGACGTTGCCGCCCCGGACGCAGAGGCGGCCGCAGACGGCCGCCAGGAGGAGGTGGAGATAAGAGGCGGCGGTGCTGTGGCGGTTCATGTACACCCCCAGGTCGGTGTGCATGCACCACCTCCTCGTGGTCAGGAGGCGGCAGACCTCCCGGACCCTCTGGAAATCCAGGCCGCACACCCTCACCGCCTCGGGGGCGTCGAAGCCGGCGAAGAGGGACCTGATTTCCTCGTGACCCACCGTGTGACGGGCCAGGTACTCCCGGTCCTCCCAACCCTCCTGAAGGATGACGGCGATCATGGCCCTGGTCAGGAGGGCGTCGGTGCCGGGCCTGAGATCCAGGTGGATGTCGGCGATGCGGGCCGTCTCCGATTTCCGGGGGTCGATGACGACGAGGAGCTTGCCGGGGTCACGGGAAAACTCCCGCAACACCACCGGCGCCCGGGGCATCTGGTGGCTCTCCATGCCGTTCCAGCCCACGGCGAGGATCATGTCCGCTTCCCCCTCGTCGGCGATGGTGAAGAGGTACTGGCGGCCCGTGAACCTCCCCGAGGCCCAGAAGATCCCCGTCAGCTCCTGGCCGAGGGCGCTGTAGTGGTAACGGGAGCCGAGTTTCCTCATCAGGCGGACGCCGAAGGCCGCCTCGAAGTGGCAGGCCTGGCCCCCGCCGCCCATGTAGGCGAAGGAACGGGGCCCGTGCCGCTCGACGATCTCCTTGAGTTTCCAGGCGATCTCGCCGACGGCCTCCTCCCAGGAGATCTTCACGAAGGAGGACCCGACCCTCTTGAGGGGATGGGTGAGGCGGTCCCGGTGGTGCTGGTGGAAGACGACGTTCATGCCCTTGCGGCACACGTAGCCCCGGGAACGGGGGTTGTCCCTGTCGCCCCGGACCTTGACCATCGTGTCGCCCTCCACATAGGCCTCGAGGCCGCAGTTCTGAGCGCAGAGCACGCAGGCCGTCTTTCTCCATTCGCCCATGCCTCTCCCCCGTTCTTTTCGTCCTCCAGGACATACCAGCTATGAATTCCCCCCGCAAGACAAATCGGCGGTGAGACGATGTCGCGCCCCCGAAATAAACCTTGAGATCGGCGGCGGGAGCCTTTACAATACCGACGGAAGGGCGGCTGTTTTCCGGGACGTCTCAGGCGTTTTTCACTGTCCGGTTCGGCGGGTGGGGGATGAGGTATCCTTTAGGGGCGTTGGTGATAGTTTTCCTGACCCTTTTGACCATGGTAGCCGACGGGGGCGCCGGCCGCCGGAGTTCCTGCGTCGCCTGTCACACCGATGAAGGGGCCCTGAAGAGGCTCTGCAAGGTGCCCGATCTCCACGCCGAGGAGGGCGGGTGAGCGGGCCCCCCTCCGCCGGTCTCGGCGGAGACCTACCATAGGGGCTTTCTCGTGGACGCGGGCCTCCTGAAAGACGATGTCCACTTTGCCGGGGGGTGCACCCCGTGCCACGGCGGGGACGACACGCAAACGGACAAGGACCTGGCCCACCGGGGCAAGGTGAAGCGCCCCTCGGAAGACCTTTCCCTGTGCGGCAAGTGCCACGGCGCGACGGCCGCCCGCTACTCCAAAGCCCTCCATTACACGACGGCGGGTTTCCGCCACGTCGTCACCAAGAGGATGAACCACAAGGAGGCGCGGGATTACAACGAGAGGGTCTTCGAGCAGTCCTGCCGGTCCTGCCACGCCACTTGCGGCTCCTGTCACGTCAAGGCCCCGGCCGTGGGGGGGATCAGTATCGGTCTCATCAAGGGCCACCGTTTCGTGAGGCGGGACGAGGGGAAGACCTGCGCCTTCTGCCACGGCGGCCGGGTCTACCCGGAATACACGGGGGATTACGGGGGAAAGGCGGACGTCCATTACCAGAAGGGGATGATGTGCATGGACTGCCACAGCGCCGGGGCCCTCCACGGCGACGGCAGGGCCTACCGCTTCAAGGAGGAGGTCAAGGGGCGTCCCTCCTGCCGGGACTGCCACCGCCCGGGCAACGAGGAGCGCCTCACGACGAGGATCGCCCATCTCCGCCACGAGGGGAAGGTGAGCTGTTACGGTTGTCACTCCGCCGGGGAGTACCGCCACTGCTTCGAGTGCCACGAGGGCGGCGCCCAGTCCAAGGCCGATTTCGTCCTGGGCCTGAGCCCGAAGAACAACCGCACGGTCACGACCCTGCGCCTCGTCCCCACGGTCAGGGACTCCTTCAAGAAACAGGGCGTCACCATGACCCACTACGACCGTTTGCCCAACTACTGGGACGCGCCGGTCCACAACATCCGCAAGCGGACCGACCGCACCCGGTCCTGCGAGGCCTGTCATGAGGAAAAAAGGGGTTTTATCGTCAAGGAGCGGCTCATCAAGAACGGTTCGCGGTCCAACGCGGGGGTCCTCTACGAACCGCGACCGATACCGGCCAAGCCTTAAACCACGAAAGGAGGTCACATGATCATGAAAAAGAGGGGCAAATTTTTGAGCGTCCTGGCGGGCCTGATCTTCGTCGGCGCCCTGGCCGCGACGGCTTCGGCCCGGGAGCTGGAGCCCGTCGTCACCACCGCCTGGCTCGAGAAGAACCTCGACAAGGTCATCGTCCTCGATGTCCGCAAGGTGGAGGAGTATCGAGGCGGCCATATACCCGGGGCCGTCAACGTCGCCTACGGGTCCTGGGCGATCAAGCGCGGCGAGCTCCTCAACGAACTGCCCGCCGATGACGACCTGAGGGATGTCCTCGGCTCCGCCGGTATCGAACCCGCTTCGAAGGTCGTCGTGGTGGGGAAGACGGCCACGCCCGCCGACCGCGTCGATGCCACCCGTGTGGCCTGGACCTTGATCTACGCCGGGGTGTCGGAGGTGTCCCTCCTCTCGGGAGGCTACGACAAGTGGGTCGCCGACGGCAAGGCCGTCTCCACCGAGGCCGTTCGGCCGCGGGCCAAGGACTACCGCGGTCGGTTCCACAAGGACCTGGTCGTGACAAAGGCCGCCGTGGCGGCCGCCCTGGGCAAGGGCGTCATCGTCGACGTCCGGGAAAGGGACTTCTATGAGGGGAAGAAAAAACTGCCCTTCGTCGAACGTCTCGGCCACATCAAGGGGGCCGTGAGCCTGCCGACCTCGACCATGTACGAGGCCGACGGGACTTACAAGGCCAAGGACGCCCTCGCCGCCCTGGCCGCCGCCGCCGTCGGCGCCGACAGGGACAGGGAGATCATCCTCTACTGCGACACGGGCAAGTTCTGCACCGCCTGGTGGTTCATGATGAGGGAGCTGTTGGGATACAAGAACGTCAAGGTCTACGACGGCTCCATGATGGAGTGGGCCAAGGACCCGGCGGCCCCCATGGAGCCCTGACGCCCGAGTCTCGGAAGGGTCTTGTTGAACAGGGGTGAGACGGTGCCCAAGAAGGTCTCCGTTGCCGTCCTGTCGGTCGTCCTGGGGGCGGCCCTGGCCATGCCCGCCGCGGCGGGACGGCACCAGGATGTATGGCTGAGGAACGGGCGGGGGGAAAGGATCACCCCCGCCGTCAACTCCCTCGACCCCTACAGCCCCAGGCGGACCTGCGGCGGGTGTCACGGCTACGGGACCATTACCAGGGGGTACCACTTCCAGCAGGGTTTCGACGAGATGAGGGACGGTTACGACCGCTTTCGTCCCTGGGTCCTCTCACCCGGGCGTTTCGGCCGCGACGCCGTCATCGAGGGCGCCTCACCCCTCGTGGCACCCAAGAGAAACCCGGGACCGCCAAGGGGCGAGGCCCTCTCCACCTTCGACTGGATCGCCCTCGGCGGGTCCCTCTCCCATCCCGGGGGCGGACCCCTCGAGTACGGGAGGGGACCCGATGGGAGGGCCGATTATTCCCGCAACCATGTCGACAAGGAGGCGGAAAACAAGGATCCCGGCGACGGGGATTACACCTCCCGGTCCACGCCCGACGGCCGCAGCCGCTTCGGCCTCACGGGCGTCGTGGAGGGGGACTGCCTGATATGTCACCTCCCGGGATACCGTCTGGGGGCGCGCAATGCCGAGCTGGGCCGGCGCAACTACCGCTGGGCCGCGACGGCGGGGGCGGGCCTCGGGGTCATAGACGGCGCCGTCTTTTCCGCCTCCGGCCCCCGGGCCGACGGTGGAGGGGCGGGCCTCTCGGCGGGGGGGTGGAACGTGAAGTCCCGTCCCGTCGTTCGCTACCGCTGGCAGGACCGCTCCCTGTTCACGAAGGACGGTATGTTCCGGGGCGAGCGGATCCTCCGGGAGGTGTCTTCGGCCGCCTGCCTCCAGTGTCACCGGTCTCCGGAAGCCCGTCGCTCGGGCACCCTGTACGAACCGGCCTTCGATGTCCATCTCGCCGCCGGTTTCGAGTGCATCGACTGTCACCCCCTGGCGGGGGACACGAAGGAGCGGCGCCTGCAGCACCAGATCGCCAAGGGTTTCTCCGCGGACGGGACCGTGAGGGATGACCTGGACGGGGTGGGGATGAAGGGTTGTGTCGAGTGTCACGTCGAGGGGCAATACCGTCCCCCCCGGCCCGGCATGCCCCGGCAGGCCCGCAACCCCGAACGTCGGCACCGGGAGAAGTTTCCCCGGGCCTCTTTCCATTTCGCCGTCATTTCCTGCCAGGCCTGCCACGTCCCGACCCTGCCGGGGCGGGCCGCCTACCTCCGTGATTTGTCGACGGGCGTCGCAAACGTCTTCACGTCCGACCGCCTGGAGTTGGCCGCGGGGGGCGTCGACTGGACCCGGCCGGCGGCGGAGCCGTGGCGGCCCTGGATCGTCCGCCGAAAAGGGGCTCATGGGACCGTCTACGCGCCCGCCGTTCCCCTCGTCACCCAATGGTTCGGCCGCCTCCTCCCGAACGGCGCCGTGAGACCCATCGAGACCGAGGCCGTGCGGAGGGCGTTTCAGAGGGCGGGCGGCCTTTCCGCCGTCGAGGTCGCGGCCGTCGGGGGAAAGAGGGAGCGGATCCATACCGTGGCGACGCCCGGCGACGTGGAGAGGATGATCAGGGCCCTTTCCCGCCAGGGCCTCGGCCCCGTCGTCTTCGTGGCGGACCGCGTCTGGGCCCTCAGGGGGGGGAAGGTCGTCCCCCTGGCGGAGCGGCCCCGGACGGCGGGTCCCGTCTTTCCCCCGGCGGGAAGGGAGGCCGCCTGGTTCGGCGAGAGGCAGGAAGACGGCTCCATCAGACCCATCCCCCTTTTGGACGTCATGGCCGCCTACCGGTCGGCCGGCAAGGGGAAAGGGGCCGGGCGCACCGAAGGGGAAAAGGTATCCCCGCGCCCGGACCGCCGCCGGGATGCCGGGGAGGTCCTGGCGGCCCTCGCGAAGGCCGGTTTCAAGAGGGTGGTGATGGTGGGAGATCGTCTCTATGAGCTCAGGGACGGTCGGGTGGTGGCGACGACCTTCGTGTCGCCGGCGCGGGAGAGGGTCTTCGGCGCCCACCACGCCGTGGCCCCCCTGGAGAGAGGAAAGACCTACGGGGCCAAGGGACACCCCCAGGGCTGTCTG
>Ga0209407_1003562_pt1 | contig 13382 bp, 20 predicted proteins | sample AD_JPNHG3_MetaG_FD_184410 | JGI IMG/M metagenome (GOLD analysis project Ga0209407, IMG submission 184410) | Active sludge microbial communities of municipal wastewater-treating anaerobic digesters from Japan - AD_JPNHG3_MetaG (SPAdes) (version 2) | ecosystem: Engineered > Bioreactor > Anaerobic... | reverse complement strand
AAAGATAGAGAAATTGAAAGATTAAGGAAAGAGAACGCTACTCTTAAAAAAGCGCTGAAACAATTTATCGAAGGGGATAATGACAAATGAGAATTGAATTAAAACAAATTGTGATGCATAACTTCAAAGGGATCAAAGACTTAACTATTAATTTTATTGGCAATATGAATATTTACGGCGACAATGCCACAGGTAAAACAAGCATCTTGGATGCATTTCTTTGGTGCTTATTCAACAAGAACTCTCAAAACGTTACAAGCTTCAATGTGAAGCCATTGCTACCAGATGGCAGCGAATTACACAACCAAGAATATTCAGTCGAACTTGTATTCGAAATTGACGGTGATGAAAAGTCGTTCAAAAAAGTCTTAAAGGAAAATTGGTCAAGAAAGCGTGGAAGTAACGAAACCGAGTTTTCCGGCCATACAACTGATTATTATATTAATTCAGTGCCGGTTCAAGAAAAGCTATACAAAGCCGAAGTGGCGAAGCTTGCGGATGAAGAAATTTTCAAAATGATTACAAATCTGTATTATTTTAACCAGAACCTAAGTTGGCAAAAGCGCCGCCAAATCCTGCTTGAGCTTGTTGGCAACGTGAGCGATGCGGATGTCATTGCATCAAACAAAAACCTAAAGCCATTATTGGCAGAACTTGAAAAGAAAACAGTCGATGAATTATTGGCGATTGTAACAAACTCCAAGAAAAAGATTAATGATCAATTAAAAGCCATCCCGATTAAAATCGATGAGCTTTTAAAAATCGATTATTCCGAAATTGATGGTTTATCAATAAACTCAATTAATGACCGACTTTCTAACCTTGAAATAAAACGCGATGAACTAATCGCTCTTAAGAGCAATGGTGATACCGCAAACCAATTATTACAAATTGAAAATGAACGCTTGCGTATCGAAAACGAAATCGCAAGGCTAAGAAACTTTACTTCAACAAAACAAATTAAGCTCGATGAAATCGCTAGCGAAGGAAGAAGCCTTAAACTTAAACACCAAAGCGCAACCGATCGTATGAACGATTTAAATCGTTCAATCGATAATGCTAAAAAAGAAATCGAAAGCTTAGAAAAGACCATCGATAGCTATATTGAGAAAAAAGAAGAATTGTTACAACAATATTACTCAGAATTCGATAAAGAATTTGTCGTGGACAACTGTTCTTACTGCGGACAACCTTTGCCAGCCCATAAAGCAGAAGAACTAAGAGAAAAGTTTAACTTAACCAAATCAAACACATTAGAAAAAATCGTAGCCGATGGCAAATCACTAAATATCAAGATGAAGGAAATCGAAGAAAAGATTGCCGACCAAGAAGCGATCATTAAGAATTGTGAAAAGGAATTGGATGAAGTTATTGAACAAGCAAAAGCATTAAAGGTTCAAATTGATGCCAAAGCTGAAGAATGGAAACAAGTTAATGCAGAGCCAGAATCAAATCCTAATCAAGCCAAGATTGATGAACTTGATACTAAGCTTGCCGAACTTATTATGCAAAAGCGCGATTTACAAACTAACACAAGTTTTAATCGAGAAGATGAACTTGAAGGTGTAAGAAACGAAATCACAAGTTTAAATCGCAAGCTTGCAATGTTTGATCTCAAGAAGCAAAACGACTTACGGATTAGAGAATTGTCCGAAGAAGAACAATTCCTTACCGAACAATATGAGAAAGAGGACAATCTTCATAAACTATGCGAAGAGTTCATTACAACCAAAGCATCATTATTGGAAGATAAAGTGAACTCACAATTCGAGTTCGTTAAGTTCAAATTATTTGAAACGCAAATCAACGGTGGCATTAAGGAAATCTGCGATGCAACTGTGAACGGAGTGCCTTATTCTGATCTCAATCATGCAATGCAAGTAAATGCGGGCTTAGATATCATTCAAGCGCTTCATAAAGTTTATAACGTGAAAGCACCGGTATTTATCGATAATGCCGAGTCAATCACTCAAATTAAGCCAATCGATACGCAAATCATCAGACTTGTTGTATCCGAAGCAGATAAAAAATTAAGATTTGAAAATGCAATTTAGGAGGAAATGTATGAATCAAACACAAAATGAGGAAAAAAAGGAATTAAAAATTCCGGACATTGGCAAAAAAGCATTACATAATATGCTAGTTCAAGTTGAACAATTTGCCAGCATCGAAAACACGCCATTGACGACAAAAGAAAAAGCATATGCAGCCGACATTGTCATGGCGATTATTAAGCAAGTTGAAGAACGCAAAATTGACTGGAGAGAAGTAGATGTTAAAGACGTTGTTGGTCAAATTAAGCGTTATGCACGACTCCAACTATCAATTACTGAAAACGAATTGTATGTCGACGTTCGCAAAAATGGAAAGACCGGCAAGTTTGACGTTGCAGTTAAAAAGCAATATCAAGGCATCGACAAAGAATTAATTAAATGGTGCAGTAAATCAATCGTTCGTTTTTTAAGTGGAGTTATTTGCCAGGGAGACGAATTTGAAACCGATGTTGATTTCGAAACCGGTTTAGAAAAAGTCGTGAAACACAAAAAAAACAACAGTGTTGACCGCAACAAGTTAGAAAACATTATAGGCGCTTACAAAATCGCTTATGTATTAGAAGATGGAAAGTTGGTGCAATATCCGGTAGTTATCGATAAAAATCGCATCATGAGAGCTTACAATGCATCGCCAACAAACGAAAAACCTATTTGGAAAGCAGATACTCAACGAATGGTTTTGAAAACCGCCACATGGTGCCTTTATAATTATGTCTTAAAACCTTTCATGAGTATTCCGGTTGAGTTAAAACAAGATTGGGCAAAAACGCAAGATGAAATGAATTTTGACAATGTCGTTGAAGCCGGGGTTGTTGCACAAGAAGAAGTTAAGCAACTTGCTAACACTGGCGAAATTGTCGATATTCCACTAGAAGCCGAAGAAACCGATACACTTGGCGAAGTTGAACAAGTAGTCGAATCTGCCGAAGAACCACAACCAATTAAGCAACAAGAACCAACAAAACAAACGGTCGCAAGAAACCGTCCGTTCTAATATGGTAATTATTCCAATCGCAAGCTCTTCATCCGGGAACTGCTATTACATAAGTGATGGCAGTTCCCACCTCCTGATTGAATGCGGAATAAGGATCGATAAAATCGCAAAGTCAATCCCTGTCAATCTAACGGAGTTAAACGGATGCTTAATAACGCATGAGCATAAAGATCATTCACTAAGTGCCGAAAAACTCCTGCGTTATTGTCATATATTTGCTAGCAAAGGCACGCTGGATGAATTAGCAATCGAAAGTTACAAATACAAGCAACACGAAATCAAACACAATCAGGCATTAAGAATTGGAACGTTTGCAGTAATAGGCTTCAACGTTCAACACGATGCGAAAGAACCTCTTGGCTATTTGGTTTATTCAACTGTTACAAAAGAAAAGTTGCTATTCGCAACCGATACGTTTTATATACAATCAAAATTCGCAAAGCTCAATTACATAATGATTGAGTGCAATTACGCAAAAGACATTATCGACAAAAACAACATGAATACAATGGTTAAAAACCGATTATATAGCAGCCATTTTGAATTAGAAAATGTTAAAGAGTTCCTTAAAGCGAATGATTTATCGCAAGTTAAAGCGATTTATTTAATGCATTTATCGGATGGCAATTCCGATGAAATAAGATTTAAACACGAAATAATGGCACTTACCGGAAAACCGGTGATTGTGTGCCAGAAAGGGTGAAATATGAAAACAATGACAATTGTCGAATGGCAAAATCTCGGAGAAAAATTATACGGCAATAATGTAGATGATTGGGAATTCAAATGTCCTATGTGTGGCAAGGTAAGTAAAGTTAGCGATTTCCAAAAATACGAAAGCAAAGGCGCAACTCCATCCTCTGCCTATCAAGAATGTATCGGAAGATACGAAGGAAAAGGAACTCCTAAAAATCAAGATGGTAAAGGTTGCAATTGGACTGCTTACGGACTTTTTGGTATTCCTAATGATAATAAAGTTGTCCTAAAAGATGATGATGGCAAAACGTTTACTACTATATTTCCATTTAGCAAAGAGGAATAACCTATGCCAGAATACGTAAAAATCGAAATGGTCGGTGAAGTTTACTCCCATCCAGAAATAAAGAATGGCACCAAGAAAGATGGCTCAAGTTGGTCGATGGCGAAAATCGCCGTAAGGGCTGATGGAAGCATTAAAAACTGTCTCACATTTTCAAAAGGCGATATTGCCTATATAAATAATTTGGTTCCTGGTGATAAAGTTTTTGTGGTTGGTTTTCTCAAGAAAAGCAAAGGCTCAGATGCCAAGTGGTACGAAAACGTCGAAATAAGTTTCATCCAAGCACAAAGCGGCTTTAATCCACCAAAAGCCAAAGACCGATACCAAGATTATACAGAGGATCAATTAGCACAAACACAAGCAAAACCAGCCACAACACCTTACGAATATATGCCAGAACCACCAGCTGCACCAAAGCCAAAAGCACCAGCTTCACCACCACAATATCAGCAGCCTCATCAATTTAACGATGAAGACTTACCTTTCTAAGTAGGTCCTCACTTACAGCAAAAATTGGAGGAAGAATATGGAAAATTATTTGCTTAATATGCCAATACCTAAATTAGATAAAGCAGATGAAGAAAAAACGGTCAGACCAATTAATGACCCAAAAAAGAAATACCGCTTCTCTTTAGCTAAATATATCCGGGATAGGCTCAAAGATGGCGAAAATCCGGAAGTATTAACAAAACGAGTTAATGCTTGGGTGAACGGATACGATGGTAAAATTGCCGTTGGTAATATGGTTTATGATGATAACGGACTCGGTATCCCAGCTTTCGCTGAATGGTGTGATGATATTACCAATGGTGAAAAGCGCAAAAAGAAATCCGCAAAAATGGTTTTTGAAACGAAGCCCAAACCGGTTAGAAAGAAAAGAACAAGCACCAAGCCAAAGACTACAAGAAAACCAAATGAAACAACAGATGATATCGAAATAATTGAACCTACCAAAAAAGGTAGACAAGCCTATGAATAAAAGAAAACGTAGATTTAATTATGACCTTTGTAAATTCTGCAATCTCGAAGAACAAGAGGGGGGCTAAGATGAAATATCGAGTTGGCGATAAAGTTAAAGTCGTTAAGGATGACAATGATATTAATTTTAATGGTGCAGTTGGCAAAATAGTGAAAATCTTAACTTACAATGATTTTAAAAAATTGCCGTATTGTGTTGTTTTTGAGAAACCAATTATAAACGCTTTAAATAAGCCAGAGCACTATCGTTGGTACAACGAGCACGAAATCACATTAATCGAATAATTGAATAGGGGGAACTATGAAAAAGAAAATCGATCAATCAAGAAAAGCGAAAGAAAAATTTGATTCACCGATATTGCCTTTTCTACAAGGCGATGAAAGAATTGATAAAAAGACATTAAGTTATCACTTATCACAACCAATGATGCCAAAGCCTTTAGATGGAAGAACAGTAAGAGAAAAAATCAGCGAAGTATCGTTATATTATCCGGTATTGTCTAGTTCAAAGAAAAAAGGCTATCGCCTGGCGAGACCATTTAAAGGATTTAGCCTTGAGGAAGCCAAAGATGAACGAAGCGAGGTAAGAGAAACAGCAAACGAAATTATGAGCCGGATTAATTACTTGAAGCGAAAATTAAAGCCGCTAATCGCTTACGATAAAGCAATTAGTAAATATATTGCTGAATTAGAACAGCACGAGGCATCCTATGGCAACTAAAACAAATTCAAAAACAAAAACAGTTTATGTATTCGACTTAGAAAAATATATTGCTGATTGTGAACGCAGAGGATTTACTAAAAAAGATATTCGGGAAAACGTTAAAAAATGGGCCGGCAAATGCAACGGACTGACTGTAGGTGAAATCGGCAACCGATATGGATATGCAATCGTAGTTAATGACTGGTGCAGAGAGGTGGTTTATTCACTATGACAAAATTGGAATTATGCAAATGCTGGCAATCAAAGTTAAGACTTGATGATTGGCAAATAACTTTTTATCCAGAAGCAAAATCTACTGAATTCATTGATCCGTATGGGCAAGGTGAAGTCTCCTATAATGAGGTTATAAAATGTGCGACAATTCGCATCGTGGATGAAAACTGTGTTAACGAAAAAGATTTATACAAACCATTCAATTTTGAAAAAACACTAATACACGAATTATTGCATTTAAAACTATGTTTATTTGATAACAATGGCAACGATTTACAGAGCCGATACGTTCACCAAATAATCGAAGAATTAGCTAACGCTTTCATGGAGGAAAAAAGGCAATGACCGAATTTAAATATGATTTATCGAAATATATAAATAGTGAAATCAATGCCCAAGATGCCAAAATGCTTATGATAAGCTTCTATAGCGCTTATGGCCAAGAACTAGACCAAGCATTACTTAAGTTCCTAAGGGATAAAACAAATGGCTGATGTTAAATGGATAAAATTAATCGTAACAGCAAGAAATAGCAAATCAATGAAGCAAATTAAGGCATTACCACAAGGAAAAGAGATTGCTCTACTCTTTTATGAATTAATGCAGCTTGCAGGAGAAGTAAACGAAAATGGTTTTTTATATTATGAGCAAGATATACCTTTTACAGAAGAAATGCTAGCAATTGAAATGGGCGAAAAGATAGAGTTTGTTAAATATGCAATTACCGCATTATGCAAATTTAAAATGGTAGAAGTAATAGACGACGTGTTTAGACTTACTAATTGGGAAAAATACCAAAATATAAAGGCATTAGAAGACTTAAGAGAGCAAAATAGATTAAGAGTAGCAAAGTACAGAAAAAAACAAAAAGAGTTATCAGGAACTAATGAAGAATGTAATGTTACTGTAACGTTACAAGAAACGTTACCCTCTATATCTATATCTAATTCTAATAATATAGATTCTAATATTAATTTAAATAATTATAATGATAAATTTAATAAATATGGCGAGTACGGTTGGGTTAAACTAAAGCCAAGTCAATACGATAAGTTAAAAGCAGACTTCCCGAGTGTTGACATTGATAATCAAATTAAATTACTTGACGAATACGTGCAATCAAACGGAAACAAGAACAAATATAAAGACTTTAACCTCGTTTTAAGAAAATCCATTAGGGAAAATTGGTTTAATGGCAAACGCTTTAGCACCACCAAAAACGAAAAAGCCGTTCCCGATTGGTTTGATAAGCATCTTGCGGAAGCGAAAAAACGGGAAGAAGAAAATCGTAAAGCAATGGAATCAGAAGAAAATTTACGCTCTTTAGAAGAATTAGCAGAATTTTTTAAGACTAAGAAAAAGGCGAGGTAAAGATGAAATGAAAGAAGCAATCCTATTAAGCGTTAAACCGCAACATTTAGCAAATATTTTGAATGGCAAAAAGACAATTGAGATTAGGAAAAATGTGTTGCCCTTAAATATTCCTGTTTACCTGTATTGCACAAAAGGGAAACCATATCTTGTTAATTTTGGTGATTATGAACACCCATATAAAGCGGGAGGCATTGAGTTAGGTTTTGAGTTAAAAAACATTGAAAGACATGGTGCAAAAATACTTAACGGTAAAGTCGTAGCAAAATGTGAGTTTATGGAAGTTGAAGAAATTGCTTGTGAAAGATTGGATGCCGGAGTTGGTTATAACACTATTTATTATACCGAAACAAGAGATAGTCACGAGGAATTATGCGACCTTGCTTGTTTGGACATAAGCGACCTAAAATTTTGTTTAGGAGAAAAAGACAATGGGCAAATAGTCGGTTACGCATATCATTTCACAAACCTAGAAATATTTGATACACCGAAAGAGTTGAGTGAGTTCAATCGATGTGATGGTTTCATAGATTGTTGTAAATGTAAATATTACCCACTAAGCAATAATATGGGAGTAAATTGCAAGTATAGACCATTAACAAAAGCACCTAAATCATGGTGCTATGTGGAGGAATAAAAATGAAAATTAAAGGTTTTGATAGTAATTTAGAATGCCGAGGTATGCAATTTGAAGTAGGAAAAGAATACAAAATCGAGTTAAACGGTAGAGAACTAGAGTTATGCACTGATACTTGTTTCCATTATTGTGATTCATTATCACAAGTTCATCAATACTACCCAGTCAATGAAAATAATCGCTTTTGTGAAATTGAAGTATTAGGTGAAGAAATATCAGATGGCGAAAAATATGGAAGTAATCATATTCGTGTTGTCCGCGAAATTATTGGTGAAGAACTAAATCAATTAAAAGGCTTGATAAACAAAAACACAGGTTTATTTAATAGTGGATACTTCAACAGCGGAAACTTCAACAGTGGAGATCGCAACAGTGGATACCGCAACAGTGGATACCGCAACAGTGGAGAATTCAACAGCGGAGACTTCAACAGCGGAGACTGCAACAGTGGAGACTTCAACAGCGGAAACTTCAACAGTGGAGACTTCAACAGCGGAGACTTCAACAGTGGAGACTACAATAGTGGATACTACAACAGTGGAAGCCGCAATAGCGGAAACTTCAACAGTGGAGACTACAACGGTGGATGGCGCAACACTGGAGGCTCCAACAGAGGAGGCTTCAACAGTGGATACTCCAATAGCGGATACTACAACAGTGGATACCGCAACAGTGGAGACTACAATAGTGGAATATTTAATTCTTGTGATTTTTCTAACGGTGTGTTTTGTTCTATTGAACCAAAAATTCATATATTTAATATACCTACCGATATGACAATGAGAGAATTTTTAAAAAGTAGATTCTATAAGGCTATCTATTCATCTGCCTTTAAACTTACGGAGTGGGTGGAATACTCAGAAGAAGAAAAAGCACAAGATGAAACCAAACGCTTAATCGGCGGTTATTTGAAAACATATTCATATCAAGAAGCGTGCAAAAACTGGTGGGAAAATATGACAGAAGAGAACAGAGAAATTATCATGTCAATGCCTAACTTCGATGCCGAGATATTCAAAGAAATAACAGGAATAGAGGTAAAAATATGTGGATAAGAAGTCAAGATAGAGAGATGTTGATAAAAGCTGTTTGTATATATTTGGGTAGTGAAAAACACGAAAAAGACTGCATTTGCGCTTCTAGTGCAGATGGGAATAAATGGTATATTGGCAGGTATTCAACCAGAGAAAAAGCATTAAAGGTGTTAGATGAGATACAAAAACTCATTTGTGATTATAAAATTAGGGGACTCTTCCAAATGCCACAAGATGATGAGGTGGAAGAATGAAACTAAAAAACGTAAAACCGTTAGAATACAACGTAATAAAAATGGTGGATGGCTTGTTAGAAATAACAACATTCAACCAAAAGACAAAACAGCTAATTATATACAAAGTCGATGATTTAGTATTAAGCAATGATTTACTACTAATCGTTGATGATAAGACACTTAATATGATTAAGTTGTTATATGAAGACGGAGGCATATCAATAAAAATTGATGGCAATACCGTAACAATTAAGGGCAAAAATGCGACATATAAAGCATCAATGTTAGAAAAGAAGTCATTGCCGATAATCAATGATGACGATCTAATATGTGTTAAAACGAGTCTAAAAGCACTTAAAAAGGCAACTAAATTCGTTAGCAAGTCAGAAACTAGACCAGCATTGACAGGAGTATTCTTACAAGAAAATGGCAAAGTGTTAGCAACTGACGGTTTCAAAGCGTATTTATATAATCCAAATGACTTGCCAACGGAAGAAAAACCAAAACAATACATATTACCGATCTGGTTTATTGACGCTATTCTATCAAATGAAAATATAAATATTTTTAAAACGCTACAAGATAACGTAACAATCAAAGTATCACAATTTAATGCAGTTTACGAAAACGAAGATATGACGATTTATACTTATTTGATTATTGGCGACATTCAATTTGAAAATCTATTTAACACAAACACAACAAGCGAATTAAGAGTAGACAAAGCGGATCTAAGGAAGGAACTAAGTATCATGTCAAGTCTAGCTGAAAAGAACGCAATCGTAAAGTTTAATGTAAGCAAACGAAACCTAATTCTATCGACTAATAGCGAACTAAACGCTTATGAAACGGTTATAGCGTTAGATAATGGTTTTAGCACTAGCGATATATTAACGGGCTTTTCACTTGAATATTTACAAACGATAATTGCAACGTGTGATGAGGAAATTAGCATTATGTATTCTGGTCCGTTAAACTTGTTTCATATCAAGTCAAAGGAAGATAGATTTATATTGTTGCCGGTAAGGATATGACAGAAACAAGACAAAAGAAAATAAAAATTGAGTTATTCAAAGAACAAGAAACATATACAATATACAACGGTTCTATGTTGGATATGTTACAAGTCATAGAGCCTAATAGCATTGACGCAATCGTTACTGATCCACCTTACGAACTAAACTTTATGAATAAAGGATGGGATAATACGGGAATAGCGTTTAATCCTAATACATGGAAAAAGTGTTATGAAGTATTAAAGCCCGGTGGCTATTTATTAGCCTTTGGAGGTAGTCGAACGTTTCATCGAATTGCTGTTGCAATCGAAGATGCGGGTTTTGAAATAAGAGATACCATCATGTGGATTTATGGCAGTGGGTTTCCTAAAAGCATGAATATTAGTAAGGCGATAGAAGCAAAAGAAAAATATGGCAATTCTGGAACTAGAAACAAAAGAAAAATTGAACAAGATTGTGATAGTGAAGAATTTGTTGTGAAACAACCTAATAATGGCATCTTAGGTGAAATTATTGAAACCACAAGAAAAGAATATATCCCTAGTCATGATTTGGCTAAACAATGGCAAGGGTGGGGAACAGCACTTAAACCCGCGTATGAACCGATAATTGTCGCAAGAAAGCCAATCGAAGGAACAGTGGCAGAAAATGTAATGAAGTGGGGAGTTGGTGGATTGAATATTGATGAGTGTAGGGTTGAAACATTTGAAGGAGAATTAACACCACGAAATAATAAGAAAGGACAAAATGGAGTTTTTAATTCAAGCGGTGGATATGTAGAACCTAATGCAAATGGTCGCTTCCCTGCAAATGTAATTCACGATGGAAGCGAAGAAGTAGAAGGTTTATTTCCACAAGAGGCTGGTGGTGGTAGTGGAACTTATGATTTTACTAAAACAAGTCAAGAAAACACCACTTATATAATTACAAATATAAAAAGCGGACACCATTTTGGTGATAGTGGCTCAGCAGCACGTTTCTTTTACACAGCAAAAGCAAGCAAGAAAGACCGTGATGAAGGGTTAGAAGCGTTTGAAGCAACAGAAGGTCATGCAAAAGGAAATGGTCTGGATAGGGTTTGTGAATTTTGTGGAACACCACAATTAAAAGCAGAGTTATGCAAATGTCCAGTTAAATCTTGGATTGCTAAACCAAAAAAGAATACTCACCCCACTGTAAAACCATGTGAACTCATGCAATATCTTGTGCGTTTAGTAGCACCAAAGGGAGCAACAATACTCGATCCATTCATGGGAAGTGGCTCAACAGGAAAAGCTGTCATGTTTGAAAATAGGGAACGAAATGCTGATTACAAATTTATTGGAATTGACCTTGAGGAAAAATATTGTCAAATAGCAATCGCAAGAATTGATTATGCATTAAATAAGTTTGAGTATGATTACATAAAGGAAAAACAAGAAGCGGAAGCAAGAGGACAAGCTAATATATTTGATTTTTTGGAGGGTTAATATGTTAGATAAACTTGAACGCTGGATTGAACTTTTATCACAATCTGGTAATAATACGAAACAAATCGTTTTAGAGGAAATGAAAAACGAAAGATTTATTTTAAGAGAGGTTTTTTATGAATAAATATCAAGAAGAGTTAGAAACAATTAAAGATGTATTAATGAGTGATGAAACGCTAAAAACTCTTACACCACGAGAAGAAAAAGTTATTAGATTACTTTACGGCTTAGACGACAATCGTGCCCGCACACTAGAAGAAGTTGGCCGAGAATTAGGTGTAACAAGAGAACGGATTCGTCAAATAGAAGCTAAAGTAATCAGAAGAGTTCGGTATCAAATGAAGGCACAAAAAGAAAAATCCATAGTAAGCAAAGTTGACATCTTTGACTCATTATTAACAATCAGTTCCTTTACAAAAGAACTGGCAGAAAAAGTAATGTACTTGGATGTAACAACAAAAAAAGAGTTTATTGCAGAAATAAGGGACTTGATTGATGAATGCATACAGTTATTGAAAATATCAGGCGAAAACACAAAAGCAAAGGTTCTAATTAAATTACTAGAATTTAAGGATAAATATTTAGATGAAACGAAGGAATTGTGGTGGAAATAATGAAAAGTCCTACAATGCTTAAATACCTTAAAACACTACTCGATGAAAATGTTAAATTGCAACAACAATATTCTAAAAAGATAGCCGATAGTGATTTTAGAAAAAGCAATCAAGCATTAATAGAACGATTATTAGAAATGACTATTGAAAATAAATTGTTACAAGACCTGATTTATAGAATAGAAATTCAAGAAATAAGAAGTTTAGATTAAAAGGAGGACGAATTGAGAACATTTTATATAGTAATTTTATTTGTTATTATATTTGTAATGCTAATAGCTTACTTAAGAGCATATTTAGATATGAGAAAATAAATTTATATATTATAAGTAGGTGATATTTACTATTTTCGAAAAAGGAGGCAATAATTATCGTTGTAGAAAATATCAATACCAACGTTTACTTTTTCAAAACCTATCGAGATTTAAAGTTATCCCTCGAAGCCGCAAAATCCAAAATTAAAGTCTGGCAAAAGGAATTAGATACTTTAGTCTATGATAACGGCCCTAAAGATATAAAAGCTATTGATCCAAGCGAAATCAAGGCATCATATACTAGACCGCCAGTAACAGAAATCTATCAGCGAATTGCAGAGCTCTCAACTTGGATAGCAAATGAAAAAATAATCGTTAAAACCATCGAACAAGAATTGGACAAGCTAGCAGAAAAAGCCGAAGAAATGGCATGCTTATTTGACGATGACTTGGAGCTGACGGTGTTTAATTTGAGATTTATCAAGGGCATGAAGTTAAAAGATATTGCCGATGAAACGGGGTATTCGCACATTTACATAAAGGAAATTAGCTCTGAAATTAAGCGGAAATTAACCCAAAATATAACTTCCTACCAAAAACCTACCGCTTCAAAAAGTCAAGCGTGATATAATGTAAAGTGAAAAGGTATGTGCTTTTCAAACGCGCTTTCATGCATTTGCCGATCTCCTAAATGACATCATAATTATCCTCATTCTCAAAGATACCTAAATATGCGGTGAGCTGATAGG
>Ga0209407_1003540_pt1 | contig 13421 bp, 9 predicted proteins | sample AD_JPNHG3_MetaG_FD_184410 | JGI IMG/M metagenome (GOLD analysis project Ga0209407, IMG submission 184410) | Active sludge microbial communities of municipal wastewater-treating anaerobic digesters from Japan - AD_JPNHG3_MetaG (SPAdes) (version 2) | ecosystem: Engineered > Bioreactor > Anaerobic >... | reverse complement strand
CCGGCGGCCGAATCCGAATCGCGCGGCGGAGCCGGCCCGCCGTGGAGTGGGGAGGGGCTGTCTGGGGAGCCGGCACGACGTCGGAAAAAATCCGACCCTGCCGCCCCCCGCTCTGTTCCTTCATGGATAGTGCCATGGCTGGGGAGGGCAACGGGTAAGACGAATCATGATCGCCGGTGTTTCCATCTGCGAGTCTTGTGTTCCTGTTGCCGCCGGATGTCAATCCCATTGAGTCCGACTGAGAGGGATTAACCTGACGCCAGACGGACGCTGACGAAACTGGAGTGCTTGCAGCCATCAACGTGCCGCGCCTTTGTTTTCCTCTCCTCAGCTCACCGCTCAGGTTGCTCCAGCACGTAAACGGCGGCGCCTTTCCGGAGCGGAACGCGCACTGTGCCGCCTGTCGCGGAAAGCGCGGTGCGCTCGCCCATGGCGTTGACGCGGCTAACCCGCTGGCTCGTCACCGGCAGTTCGATCTCCGTGTCCCGCAGCGGACTCCAGGCGGCAATCAGGCCCTCCTGCCGGTCGCCAGAGGTTTTGAAACGCCACGCGAACACGCCCTCGGCGGTCGCGAGGCGCTCTGCGGGCTTCCGGCCGTCCAGCAAGCGGGTCAGTGTGGCGTAGGCGCGATAGGCGGGTTTGGGTCGAAAGTCATGATAGAGAATGCCCATTTGGTGCTCGAAATAGATCGGGTCGTCGCCGTCGTTGCGAAAGTTGTACCAGAAGGTGCGCGGTTCGACGCCGGAAACGATCGCGCACAGGTAACTGCGCACGATCAATTCGGCCTGGGCCCGCAACGAGTTGGGGGCGAAATCCTGCTTGACCGTGTTGTGCGGCGTGTGGGTGGCCCAGCCCATCTCCGTCAGCCAGACCGGCCGGCGCCGGCCATCCGGGAGCTTGACCTGGTCCGACACGGCCTCGAGCTCGGCGATAAAGGCCTGATCGTTAAGCTGGCGGCGGTAAGGGTGAATGGTGAGAATGTCAAATGGCGCCTGCAACTCCAGCATCCGATCAATGTATTTTGTGTCAATGCCGGCTGTGGAAAGGCCAAGCACCTGAGCCTCCGGGTCCAGCTCCTTGATGGCGGCATAACTGCGCTTTAACAACTCCGCGTAGAGGTCCTTCGGTCCCTGCCAGAAAAAGATGTTGGGCTCGTTCCAGATTTCCCACTGCTTGATGTCCTTCCCGTAGCGGCGCACCAGGGCCCGCGCAAATTCGACGTAATCGCGGATGCCTTCCTCCGTGTAGGGCCGGGTCCAGCCGCTCCAGTAGCCAATGATGCCGTACACCGTGATGCCATTCCTTTTGGCGCACGCCACCAGGTGGTCATAAAAGGTCCAGTTGAATTCCCCGCGCCGCGGCTCGATCCGGCTCCAGGAAAAGTCTTCGCGAGACCATTTCACCCCGGCATCCCGCGCCAGGTTGGCCGCGCGTTCCATCAGCGCCAACCCTGCGGCGTCGCCGCCATAGCGGTTGAGGTAAACGCCCATGCCAAATGGCGACTCGGGTTTTAGAGCCGTGTCCCCCGCCTCCTCCAAGGGCGCCACCCACGCGGGATGCGCGTCCGCCACTTCCTGCCCCGGTATCTCCAGGCGGAATTCCGCTTCCAGGAACTTGCGATCCCCCATCTTCCCGGGGTCCACCGGCAGTTGAAACTCCGCCGTTTCGCACCGCGGCGGCACCGTCACTGCCGCGGTTCCCTGATTGATTTCCACCCCCTCCCAATCGCGAAGCGTCCAACGCAGCCGGCCTGACAGCGGCGTCTCGGAAAGGGCCCTCATCCGGGCGACAAACTCGAGACGGGCTCCCTCGCTCCGGCTTTCTCCCACCAGCAGGCACAGTTTCTCCTCCGGGGCCGAAGCCTCGATGATCACCTCCTGCAGCTTTAGGCTCGCTTTATCCGCGTTGCCGCCGCGGGCGATCTGGATTTCGGCCAGGCGAAGGGGGCCGTGAATCTTGCCGTCGTTCTCGCCTCCGTGCCACTCCCAACCCGGCCCGGGCGGACCTTCGGTTGCCAGCTCCGGTCCACCCTCCCCATTCCATTCCCCAATGACCTTGTGAAAAGTCATGAAATGCGTTCGCATCACCAGCCGCACGGAGTGTCCCCTGGCCTGACCGCCTGCCCGCACCCGAATTCGGTCCACATTCCCGGGCAGGACACGGTCCGGCACCGCCAACGAAATGGACTGTGCGCCCTCGGTAAAATCCAGGGTGAGCCGTTTCGCTTCAAGCCGGCTGGCGCCGCGCGGGCCATCGCTTCGCAGATGCCATCCTTCCTCCGGTCCGAACCGGTAGGCCGGGTACGCCACCCGCGCCGTTCGCACTTCATGCCGTAACAGGCGCAAATCGTCGAACCACAACACGCCCGTTTGCTGCTGGCCATGGTCCAGCACCAGCGCCAGGGTCCGCGGTGGCGGCTGCGGTTTTCCATCATTGGCGCCACCCCAATGACTGGCCCATTGCCCAAAGGGAATGGTCACCTCCGCCCATCGCCCCGCCGGGCACTCGACCGGTTTCTGGAAGGTCTGGCCGCCGGCATCCGTGTAACGGAACTGCACTTCATGGCCCTCGGGACGGTGCAGCCAAAGCCGCAATGCATTCCATTCGCCAGACGCCGCCTCGCCCCCCTCCGGCATCCGCAGCAACGCCGACACGTACCGTCCGCCGCCCGCAAAATCAAAACGCAACTCGCCTCCAAACCGGCCGGAGTGCGCCGCGGCTTCTGTCCGCGCAAAGCTGCCTTTGGCGCCGGGAAACTCGGCTCCGTTGGAAAACGTCCAACGCTGTGCCGGGTAGTCGGCTTCGAAATCTTCCAGCTTCAGTTCTGGATCGCCCGCACGGGCCGCCTGGCTGGTCTCCAGCAGCAGCCCGATTGAAAACAGCCGCACCAGCAGTCCCGGCCAGGCAACCGCAATTCGCGAAGGAGTGACACGCGCGTTTGACATGGTGTCAAGTCTGAGCCCGCCCTCTGTCCCGAACAAGCAGTTTTGTCGCGCCGCGGCCGCCGTTGCCGGGGGCTGATGAAATCAAAACGGGCCGAGCCGTTGGCTTGGCGGGCTGCGGGGCCCCCCTGTGGGGCGCGGCCTCCTGGGGCCGCCCGGGCGGCGCCTCGGCGCCTACGCCCGTTTCGCCGCCCGACTGTCCCGGGAATCCAATTCCTGCTGGAGGACGCTTCCGAGCCGGGTGATGCCCTCGCGGATCTCATGCTCACTGGCCGCGCCGAAACTAAGGCGCATCTCGTGGTCAGGGCGGCGCCGCGCGGGGTCCGGCGCGTAACAAAGCTGTCCCGGCACATACAAGACATCGTGAGCCACCGCCGCTTTGAACAGTCTCGAGGCCACCCCCGTCCCAATCCGCCCGGGCAGGCGCACCCAGAAATAGAGGCCGCCCGCCGGGGGCCGCCACTCAGCCTGCGGGGGAAACTCCTGTGCCAGGGCGTGCTGCATGATTTGGGCCTTTCGGGCGTAACGCCGGTGCAGGACATCGAGGTGGCGATCATAAATGCCGCTTTCCAGAGCCGCGGCCAGCAGATGCTGCGGCAGGTTGGACGTCCCGAAATCATGATTGCCTTTGATGCGCAACACGGCGGTTCTCACCGGTTCGGGCAGCAAACCGAAACCCACGCGCACACCGGTCGCAAAAGGCTTGCTGTAGGTTCCGGCATAGAGGACGCGGGACGCCGCGCCGCGAGACGCGAGGGCCGAAGGCGGCGCCTGGCCGCGGAACCCCAGTTCCCGGTAAGCCGCATCTTCCAGCAGATAGATCGGGTGGCCGGCGGCGCCCTCGAACTGGCGCAGCAGCCGCAGTGCGCCGCGTTTCTTTTCCAGGGAAGTGGTGGTGCCAGTCGGGTTCTGGTGGTAAGTCACCAGGTAGAGCAGTTTGAGTCGCGGCAGCTCCCCCTCCCGCTTCAGACGGTTGAGCACCGCCTCGAGGTGGCCCAAGTCCAGGCCGTCCCCTTCCAGCCGCACGCCGCATCCGCGCACGCCGTGGCTCTGGAGGATGCCCAGGTAAACAAAGTAAGTGGGGTCCTCCACCAACACAACATCTCCCGGGTCGCACAAAGCCTCGGTGGCCATGTAGAGCAATTGCTGCGAGCCGTGCGTGATCACCACCCGCTCGGCAGAATAAGCCCCGGCCGGCGGCGCGCCATCCAGACGCCGCACTCGCTCGGCCGTCAGCCGCCGCAGTCGTTCCTCTCCGGCGGTCGTGCCGTACTGCAGCGCGGCGCGGCCCGGCGCTCCGGATTTGAGAATTTGCCGGGCCAGCAGCCGCGTCTCGGAGACGGGGAGGCTGGGGCCGCGCCAGGGCGGCCTTCATGAGCCAGGAAATGGGGGGAGCAGCGGTGCGGCGGCCCAGGGCGGAGAGAGCGAGACAGTTTGGCTTCATGCGCAGCCGCCATTGAGCCGCGTTTGCCACCCCGGCGCAAGCGCCGAAAGTTCCCGCGCCGAAAGTTACACGAACTGCAGCTTGGTCGTCGCCGCCTCGGGGTCCCAGCCGCGGGGCGGCTTGCTGTTGATGGCCGAGACGTCCTTGATGGAGACCTGCCGTCCGCGCGTCTTCGGGCCTTTGACCTCGATCTGGGCCGGTTCGCAAGTCTGCTGGTTGATCTTCTGGTAGGGCGCGGGCTTGTATTTGATATACAGCACCTCGGGGGTGTCCGGTTCGAAGAACAGCACCTTCGACTTGGGCGGAATGCAGTGGTAGATCTTGTTCAGAATGGTCCCGCCAAAAGTGAAGCGTTTGAGATAGGTGGCCTCGCGGTTGGTATAAGCCAGCGTAAACACCCGCTCGCGCTCCGGCAGGCCGCAATAGACCAGGTCGGGGCCGACAAACAGCTTTTCCGGCAGCTCGACGACCTGGTAATGGCCGTCGCGGAACACCAGCAGCAGCTTGTCGAACTTGGTGCAATCCACTTTGAATTCCTCCCCTGACACCTTGTGGCCGACGTAGCCGGATTCGCGGTCGTAGGCCACCTTGAAGGCTTTGAAGGCCGCTTCCCGCGCATCCACTTCGTCATAGCGGCTGGACTTGGTCAACCGCGGGTATTGCGGCCCGTACTTCTCGAGCAACGCCTCCAGGTGGCTGATGACGTAGCGCGTCAGATTCTTCAGATTCTTCCGCGTTTCGGCCAGGTCGCCCTTGACCTTCTCGGTCTCCTCGCGGTGCTTGTTGATATCAAAGAGGGAAATGCGGCGAATCCGCACCTGCAGCAGCCGCTCGACATCCGCGTCGCTCAGCTCCCGCACCAGTTCCTTGCGGAAGGGCTTGAATCCCTCGTGCACCGCGGCCAGCACCGCCTCGTTGGTCTTGCATTGCTCGATGCGCTTGTAAATCCGCTCCTCGATAAAAATGCGCTCCAGCGTGCGAAAGTGCAGTTCCTCCTGCAGCTTGTGCTCCCGCAGCTCCAGCTCCCGCTTCAGAATCCCGACCAGTTGCGCCGTGTTCTCCCGGAGCACTTCCGACACCGTCATTTCGACCGGCCGATTGCCCTTGATGACCACGATCCGGCTGGCGAGGGTCACCTCGCAGTCCGTGAAGGCGTAGAGCGCGTCGGCCAGCTTTTCGGCGCTGACGCCGCTGGGCGCCCGCACCTCGATCTCCACCTCCTCCGAGGTGAAGTCGTTGACCGACTTGACCTTGATTTTGCCTTTGCGGGAGGCGTCCTCGATCGAAGCGATCAGCGAGTCGGTCGTGGTGGTTGGCGGGATTTCCTTGATCACCACCGTCGAGTCGTCCTTGATTTTGATCTTGGCGCGGACTTTGATCTGCCCCGCCCCGTCCCGGTACTCGCGCGCGTCCATCAAGCCGCCGGTTTGGAAATCGGGCAGGCACTTGAACGGTTGCTTTTTCAGGATGGCAATTTGGGCCTGCAACAGCTCCGGAAAATTATGCGGCAGAATGCGGGACGACATGCCCACGGCGATGCCTTCGGTCCCCAGCATCAGCAGCAACGGCAGCTTGCTCGGCAGGGTCACCGGCTCCCTATTCCGGCCATCATAGCTCGGCACAAACTCGGTGATCTCGTCGTTGAAAAGCTCCTCGCGGGCCAGCGGCGTCAGGCGGCACTCGATATACCGCGGAGCGGCCGCCACATCCCCTGTGAAAATGTTGCCGAAATTCCCCTGCCGCTCGATGAGGTAGCGTTTGTTGGCCAGCACCACCAGCGCGTCGCCGATCGAGGCGTCGCCATGCGGATGATATTGCATCGCATGGCCCACCACGTTGGCCACCTTGATGAACCGCCCGTCATCCTTCTCGTGCAGCGCCCACAGAATTCGACGCTGCACCGGCTTCAGCCCGTCGGCCAGGTGGGGAATCGCCCGGTCTCGAATCACATACGACGCGTAATCCAGGAAGCTCCGGTTCACCCGCCGATGAAGCGGCAGTTCGATCCGCCCGGGTTGAAACGGCCGCGCCGGGGCCGGAACGGCGACGTTCTCGGCCTGCACATGGGTGTGGCCGTTGCCATTGCCTTTGACCTGGCCGTCGCCGTCGCCGTCGCCATTGCCGGCCGGCCGCGCGCCAGCCGCCGCGCCGCTGCCCGGCGCCACGCCGTCCATCGGCAACTCCGGTTGATTTGGTGTATTCTTGCGTTTGCCTGACATTGCGAAAAAACCTGACTCACAGCTTAGCCCCTGCCGCCCGGGCTCGCGACTAAAATCCTCGGGGAGGCAGGGAGCGCGTCGCCGGACCCCCGCGAAAGCGTCCCGCGCAAAATTGCTTTTGGCGGCCGAGGGTTTATGTTTCCCGACTATGGCTAAGAACGACAAAACGCCGGTGGACCCGGAGTTGAAGCAGCGCATCCTTGATCTGATCCGGTTCAAGGGCGGCGGCTACAACGAGGAACACGTGGCGGACATCATTGAAAACGCCCTGAAGCTGCTGACCGATGTGAAGGATACCGGGGATGTGCGCGTGATTCAAACCGCGGTGCGAGAGCTGCGCTACGCGTTCCGTCTGTTCGCGCCTTACGCCGGCATTCGGAAGGTGGCGATGTTCGGCTCGGCGCGGACCCATCCCTCGCGCCTCGAGTACAAGCAGGCCGTCGAGTTCGGACGCAAAATCGCCGAGGCCGGGTTCATGGTCATCACCGGCGCCGGGGGCGGCATCATGCACGCCGGGCATGAGGGGGCGGGCCCCGAGAAGAGTTTCGGCGCCAACATCCGGCTGCCGTGGGAACAAAGCGCCAACCCCATCATCCGGGAGGACAAGAAGCTCGTCACCTTCAAGTACTTCTTCACCCGCAAGCTCACCTTCATCCGGCATTCGGACGCCATCGCCCTTTTTCCGGGCGGCTTTGGCACGATGGACGAAGGGTATGAGGCGTTGACGCTGATGCAGACCGGCAAGAGCCAGCTCATGCCGCTGGTGCTGATTGATCGGCCGGCCGGCACCTATTGGAAAACGTGGGACAAACACGTGCGCGAGCATCTCCTCCGCGACCAGTTGATCTCGCAGGACGACCTCAACCTGTATCGCATCACAGACAACACCGACGAGGCGGTCAAAATCATCACCCGTTTCTATCGAATTTCCAATCCACCCGCTTCGTCAAAGACCTGTTTGTCATCCGGCTGAAGTACCCGCCGAGCGATTCGGCGATTGCCGCCATGAACGAGGATTACGCCGACATCATCACCGGCCCCCCGATCCGGCGGATCGAGCCCACCCCCGAGGAGATGGAGGACAACGACCACGTGGATTTGCCCCGCATCGCGTTCGGGTTCAACCGCCGGGATTACGGCCGGCTGCGTCAATTGATTGACCAGCTCAACAGTCTGTAAGCCCCGGCCCCGCTCAAAATCCCGCCCAGTGCCACCCTTCCCGGTAACTACGCCGCAGATACCGGTTGGCCTCAGCACAATTCAGGACGCGCATGCGGGGGGGGTCCCACTTCAGCTCCTGGTCGGGCACGCGCACGGCGACGGTGCCGAGCAGAATGGCTTCGGTCATCGGGCCGACCTGGGCAAAGTGCGACTCGGTGGGCTCGCCGCCACGGCAGGCATCCACGAAATGGTGGTAGTGATTCCGCGGCGCCAAAGCCGGCGCCTTGACTCCTTTGAACCGCTCCTCGGGCAGCAACACCGGCGGATAGCCGTGCGGAATCAACAGCGACCCTTCCGTGCCGATGATCATCGCCGACTCGGACGGGTACTCCTTCAGATCGGCCGAATACAGCCTGCGGACATGCTCGGGCGGATAAAACTCCCCGTCAAACCAGTCCACCACCAGCTCCTGGCCCACCACCTGCTCATTGGCCGGAAAGGTCCAGGTGATATGGTTGGCCTGCGGCCAGGTGTCCGCCCGCCGGGCGGGCGAATCCTTCCAGGACGGCTGGACCTCGGCCACGACCGACCGGGGCGGCTGTAGGCCCAGCCCTTTCCACACGGGGTCAAACAGGTGACAGCCAATGTCCCCTGACCACCCGGTGCCAAAGTCCTGCCACGCGCGCCATTTGACCGGATGATAAATCTCCGGCACATAGGGCCGCAGGGGCGCCGTCCCGATCCACAGGTTCCAATCCAGATGCTTCGGCGGGGCTTCCCCCTTGGGCGGACGGGGTCCCGCCAGCCGGTAATTCTCGACGGCGCCCGGCCGGTTCGAACACAAATACACGCGCGTCACCTTGCCAATCCGGCCCGAGCGCAACCACGCCACCGCCGTCCGCTCGTGAACGCTCGAGGCCGCCTGAGTGCCCAATTGCGTCACCACCCGGTTCTTGATGGCCGCGTTGGTCAGGGCCCGCACCTCCGCCACATCGTGACACAAGGGCTTCTGACAGTAAACGTGCTTGCCCTTCAGCACCGCGTTCCAAGCCACGGCAAAGTGCGTATGGTCCGGCACCGCCACGTTCACCGAGTCAATCAGGTCCCCTTCCTTGGCCAGCAGTTCGCGCCAGTCCGAGTAGAGCCGTGCCCCCGGCACCGCCTCCGCCGCGCGCGCCAGGTGATTGGCGTCCACGTCGCACAAGGCCACAATCTGCGCCTGCGGGTGCTTCAGGAAGTTTTGCAAGTCCACCCAGCCCATCCCCCCAACCCCGATGCAGGCGTGATTCAACCGGCCATACGCCGGGAAGCGCGGCTGCGGCGGTTGCAGCCGGGCGCAGGATACCAGCCCCGGCCCGGCCAGGGCGACCCAACCCAGGGAACGCAAAAATTGGCGCCGCGAGCACGGCTCCCTCCCCGGCTGTTGGTTCCTCCGCGACATCCCGGATAAGAGGCGCTTGGTCATGGTCACACCATGCGGGAGCGGCGGCCGGAATTCAAGCCTTTCAATTGAGCACTCCGCGCCGGGCTTGCGGCTGCCAGGACAGAGGAATAGATTGGTCGAGACGCTCACTTGTATGAAGACTCGCCGCGCCGATTCGCCGGCTTTTACTCTAATCGAACTGCTGGTGGTGATCGCCATCATCGCGATTTTGGCGGCCATGCTCCTGCCGGCGCTGGCGCGGTCCAAGCAGAAAGCGGACCGGATTGCCTGCCTCAACAATCTCAAGCAGGTGGCGCTCTTCGTGCAGCTTTACACCGACGACAACAAGGATGTGTTCCCGGCGCATCGGAATCAAAACGAGGGCGACAATGTCGTGACGGCCCTGACCAACTGGTGGGGGGCGGCGGTGATCGGTTATGCGCGCAACCAATCGAACCTCTTTCGCTGCCCCGCCATCAAGGGAATCCAGTTGGAGAATGGAGTCACCTGGGTCTGGGCGTTCGACGCCCACTAGGTCGGCTACGGCATCAACTCCTTTTTCAATTGCCTGTGGCCGTACGGCGGCGGCAGCGTAACCATTTCAGGCATTACTTTCGCCACCAAGCCGTGGTTGAAACGCACGGCGGTGGTGAGCCCCGTGGATAATTTTCTCATTGGCGATGCGATGCCGAAGGCGGATGGCTACTGGAGTTCGAGCTGTTGGTGGCCCAACGCGTGCATGAATCCGCGCGCCAGCGCGAGCAAGGGCTTCGAAGGCGTGGACCAGTTCCGCCACGGAAACATCGGCGTGGTGGTGTTCACCGACGGCCATGCCGAGGCGCGCAAGGACGCCCAAATCAACCCGCCCGTGGACCCGGGGACGGGCGACGCGCGGGGGTTGATCAATTCGCGATATTGGGACCCTTTGAAACGGGGCGGGGAACGGTAGGGACGTGGAGGGCGATGGCAGACCGGGCGAATACCGAGGAGGGGAACCCGGAGCGGGGAAATGTGGAAGGGCGGGAAAATGGAATGACCGAGGATTGGTCTTCCTTCCGGCTGGTCATGCGCACGGGTCTAAGGAAGCCCTCCTTATCGTACTCCAGGCGGTCAATGCAAACCTGCCGCGATCCGCGATACGGTCCGTCTCCCTGGACCCCCTCCCAGCGGTGATAAACCATCAGCCACTCCCCGTTGAGCGGACTCTGGATGATTGAATGGTGACCGGGACCCTTCCGATGGTCATCGCTCTCCAGCAGCGCGCCGCGGTAATCCCATGGCCCCGTGGGCGAGTCCGCGGTGGCGTAATGGATGGAATACGAGGAATCGCTCCAGCGGCCGTGGCTGTAAGTCAGGTGATACCTCCCGCCGTAATAATGCATGAAAGCGCCCTCCGTGAACCGGCGCGGGGTCGCGACCTTTATCTCGCGCGCCAGGCTGATCAGATCGTCGTTGAGCTCGAACACGCGCAAGGTGGCGCCCGCGCTGCCTCCGGCATACAGGTAGTAGCGTCCCGACCGGGGGTCGGCAAAGACCATGGGGTCTATCGCCTCGAAGCCGTCTCCGCCGGTCAACAAGGGCCGGCCGCAATCCTTGAAAGGGCCGACCGGGTTGTCCCCCACCGCCACGCCGATGCGGGCCGGGGTCTCGCCCTGCGGCCCGACGGAAAAATAAAAGAAGAACCGGCCGTCTCTTGCCACCACTGCCGGAGCCCAGGCGTAATGCACCGGTTGCCCGTCGTCTTTGATCCAGCGAACGTCGTCGAACTCCAGCACCGGCCCGTGCCGGGTCCAGTGCTTGAGGTCGCTCGAGCAATAGGCATAAAAGCGGTCGTGGCGATACCCGCCCGCTGAAGTCGGGTAAATCCAGACCTTCGACCCAAACACCGCCGCATGCGGGTCCGCCCCGCGAAACAGGGGGTTGGCAAAAGCGGTCGCATCCCCCGCTGCGGGCATGGTCCCGCCCCTTCCTGCCGCTGGCGCCGCCAGCGCTCCGTCCGCTGGCTTGCCTGCCGAATCCGACGGGGGCGCCTGTTTCCCGCGGACGTCTGCCATTTGCCCCAAGCAGGCTACCGTCCAAAGGGCCGCCAGCGCGAGCCTTGGCATTGCGGCCGCCCAGCCGCTTACTGTCCTGTTCGCAGTCCTCATAATCTTCGATTGTCCCCAAAGCATTACCACAACCGGGGCGGAAGCCAAACCGCGAAGGACAAGAGGGAGGATTCGCAACTGGTGATGCGAGCATTTTGAAGCCGCGGCCGCATGCCCGGCCGCCCAGGGTGGCGCAGCGCTGTGCGGGAGCGGTGAAGGTTTCCGACTTGGCAGCCAACCGCGGCATTCAAATCCCAGGCGCCGGTTGGAACAAGGGAAAGGGTCACCGTCGGTGGTCGAGACCGGATTGCACCCACTTGCGGGCCAGCCACAACCCGAGCGGGGAACTCAGGGCGATGCAGCCGTAGATAAACCACAGAGCGCCCGTGTGCATTTGCTCCGGCGGCGTGTCCGGGGGACAAAACCGGCTGAGCATCCAGCCCGAGTAAAGGCCGGTGGTGCCTTTGGCCAGCAACCAGGGGATGTTGGCCAGGCCCATGTATTGGGCAATCCGGCCGGGCGGGGCCAGCTCGGACGCGTACTCCAAAAACCGGGCCGACCACAAGGCCTCCCCAATCGAAAAAATCACCAGGTAAGTGATCAACAAGCCCAGGCTCGGCCCGCCGGCCAGCAGAAAGGTCGGCAGGGCCGAAACCAGCGAGCCAAGGACCATCATTGTGTAAACATTCACCCGCCGCGTCAGCGCGGTCGCCACGGGGACTCCCACAAAGATGATGGCGGGATTGATCCAGTTCACCAGCCATTCCATCCGGTCCGCCACCCCTTGCGGATAAGCCCGCAGAATATACTGCGGCATGGTCAGCCACTGATGCGCAAACAAAGTTCGGACCGGCAGCAACATGAAAATAAAAAAGATGAACCGGGGATTCGAAAAAGGGCCGCCGGCAAAAAACTCCTTCAGGCGCTGTCCGAGCGGAAGAGTGGGTTTTGCGGGCGAATCTGACGCCGTATCCGGACGCACTTTGGCCGCCTCCGCCCGGCGCGTCATCAGCATGAGGAACAGTATGAAGGTCAGAGCGGTGATCCCCACGCAAGCCCAGTTGACCGCCTGGACGCCCGTGCCCGAAAAACGCGAGAAAAAGGTCAGAACCGCCTCGCCGGGGGCGCCCGAAGGCTTGCCGTCCTTGAGGTTTTGGACTGCCGGGCGCAGCCAGGCCGACAGCGCGCCGATGCCCACGATGCCTAGGTTCATCAAGGCGTAAATCAGCCCGTACCCCATCGAGTTGGTTTTCAAGTCCGTGTATTGCTTCACCCCGGAATAGCAGACCGGCTGGAGAATCGAGGAACCCATCGCCACCACCACGACCGACGCGATAACCGCCACCGCCGCGCCCGTGGAGCCCAAACCGGCGGCGCTGCTGTAAAGCACCCGGCCCAGCACGCTGATGCCCAGCGCAAACAGGATGGCCCGCCGCAGGCCAAACCTTTCCGCATAACTCCCCACCCCGAGCATGAACAGGGTTACCAGCATGGTGAACACCGAAACCGTGATGCCCGCCCGCGCATCCCCCCATCCCAGGTCCGAAGACAGGTAGGTGGTCATCAGCGTCAGCACCCCAAAATACGCCATGCATTCCACCACGAAGGCTCCCACCACATACCAAAAGGCGCGCGGCAGTTTCAGCAAGTCCCTGAAGGACTCCCAGAAGTCGGTGAGGCGGCTGGCGACAGCGTCGGCCATTTCCGGCCAGTCTAGCCCGGCCGTCCTCCTGTCTCAAGGCCAACGGCTTGACCGCCCGAGGCTTGAGTTTTTGGGGGTTCCCATCCTCGCCAAAAAACAGCGGTGAACAACGGGGAGCGGGCTTTTCAAAAGCAAGCCGGTCCGCACAAGCGATTTTGGCGCCGGTGATTTTGAGAAGGGTAAATCAGGGCGAAAAAATGGGAGACGGAACGGCGTCCGTGAAATGTCTCAAGCGGGGAAACTGGCGCCGACCCTGGCAAAGAGCTTTTCCAGCGCGGAGCGCAGTTGGTCGCGGTTGAAGGGTTTGTTCAAAACGGCGTCAACGGGATTGCCAGGCCCGGGCCGTTTGCCGTAGCCGGTGATCATGAGGATGGGCTGCCCCGGAGCCACGCGTTTGATTCGGGCCGCCAGTTCGTTGCCCTTGACGAAGGGGATTTCGAAAT
>Ga0209407_1003536_pt1 | contig 13428 bp, 15 predicted proteins | sample AD_JPNHG3_MetaG_FD_184410 | JGI IMG/M metagenome (GOLD analysis project Ga0209407, IMG submission 184410) | Active sludge microbial communities of municipal wastewater-treating anaerobic digesters from Japan - AD_JPNHG3_MetaG (SPAdes) (version 2) | ecosystem: Engineered > Bioreactor > Anaerobic... | reverse complement strand
CCCCTCACCCTTGCCCTCTCCCGCCAGGGGAGGGGGTGTTCATTCCATCGATAACCCCGTCCCCAAACGGGGTCCGTGGCTCGTAACGACAGGTTTCCGGGGCGGCGGAGGCGCGGGGAGCGTCGCGCAGAGGAAAAGCGCCTAACAGGGAGACTGAATTCCGATAACTGCCTGAAATGATGAGAAATCTTGTTTTTTCACCGTGAGCCGTCCAAGAAAAGGGCCGCCGGCCTCCTCTTCCCGCCCCGCTGCCGTCCTTCCCTGCTTCCGTTCTGCGCTAAAGTTTCTCCGCTGTCTGACGATAAAACAGGTGCAGTAGTTGCACAGGGTTTATATGTTGCTGTAGGATAGCAGACCAGGCCCGAACCGAGAGGTGCTTCATGGCGAAAATGTTTTTCTCCACGTCCGAAGTGGCGGATCTCTTCAACGTCAACCGGGTGACCATCTACCGCTGGGTGAAAGAGGGGATGGTGAAGGGGTACAAGGTGGGCAAGCACCTCAAGATCCCGCTGGCGGAGGTGGAACGGCTCAAGCGGGAGTTCGGCTTCGGCGACGTTCCCCTGGAGAGGCTCCAGGGGGGCGAGGGCCCGGCCGAAGAGCCGGGCAAGGCGGACCCGAGGGGCCCTGCTTACAAGAAGCTCGTCATGGTCATCGACGACGACGAGAACATCCTCACCTTCATCCAGAACGCCTTTGAAGGCCTGGGCCTCAACCGGCACTGCAATCTCAAGACCTACGCCAACGGCCTCGAGGCGGTCCTGCAGATCGGCGAGGAGAAACCGGATCTGATCCTGCTCGACATCGTCATGCCCAACCTCAACGGCCTCGAGCTTGCCGAGAAGATCCGCAGGATGCACCGCGACATCAAGATCATCATCCTCACGGGCTACCCGGAGTATCTCACGGAGGACGAGCGCGGCAAGTTCCTCGACTACATGACGAAGCCCGTCGACCTGAGGAAGCTCTACGAGACGATCGTCAAGGCCCTCGACATCCCCGCGGACAGGGCCAACGGCGCCCAGGCGCGCTCCTGAGGCCCACCGGACGGAAGCGGGGGCGGTCGGTCAAGGGTTCGGCCGGAACGGTTCTCGATCGGGTTGACGATCCACGACACAAAAAAGGGAGGCGGCAGGACATGCAGGCGGAGACGATCGAAAGACAGGAAAATACCGCGGCCGGCATTCCGGCAAAGGAAGGAAAATACTTGACCTTCTCGCTGGCGGGCGAGGAGTACGGGATCGGGATTCTGAAGGTCAAGGAGATCATCGGGATGATGAACATCACCCCGGTCCCCCAGACCCCGGAGTTCGTCAAGGGGGTCATCAACCTCCGGGGGAAAGTCATCCCCGTGGTGGACCTGCGGCTCCGGTTCGCCCTGGAGGCCGCGGCCTACACGGAGCGCACCTGCATCATCGTCGTGGAGGTGGCGGGACAGAGCGGCTCCGTCATGATGGGGATCGTCGTCGACGCCGTCTCGGAGGTGCTCAACATCCGCGGGGCCGACATCGAGAACACGCCCGCCTTCGGGGTGCGGCTCAACACGGATTTCATCCTCGGGATGGCCAAGGCGGCCGGCGGGATCAAGATCCTGCTCGACATCGACAGGGTGCTCAGCAGCGAGGACCTCGTGGCGGTCCGCCGCGCGGCCTGAGGGTGCGCATGCCCTCGAGGGAGCCGCTGAAGGGCCATTTCAACGATTGCTGAGGGAAGGGAAGGGACACGCAGCGCCCCCGAGGGGCGATCCGCGGACGTCATCACACCGCATGATGCTCGAACTGCGCGACACGGAATTCGAAAAGATCAGCCGCCTCGTCTACAGCCACTGCGGCATCCACCTGCACGACGGAAAGAAGGAGCTCGTCAAGGCGCGGCTCAGCAAACGGATCCGCGAGGGGAACTTCCGGTCCTTCGCGGACTACTACGAGTACGTCAGGACCGGCGAGGGGACCGACGAGTTCATCGCCATGATCGACTCCCTCTCGACGAACCTGACGAGCTTTTTCCGGGAGGACGGGCATTTCCGGGCCCTCTCCCGGATCGTCCCGGAGATCCTTCGCGAGGGCGCGCGGCGGGGCCGGCCGCGGGTCCGCCTCTGGAGCGCCGGCTGCTCGTCCGGGGAGGAGCCCTACACGATGGCCATCACGGCCCTCGAGGCCGCCCAGGGGTTCAATGCCGATATCCGCATCCTGGCCACCGACATCTCCACGCGGGTCCTCAGGAAGGCCGCGCAGGGCATCTACCCGGCGGACCGGGTCAAGACCGTCCCGCCCGATTTGCTGCGGAAGTATTTCCAGGTCGGCCAGGGCGGCTGGGCGGGGCACTACCGCGTGAAGAGGGACGTGCGGGACCTCGTGCGCTTCGAGCGCTTCAACCTCATGGAGCCCATGGTGGCGGGGGATCCCTTCGACGTGATCTTCTGCCGCAACGTGATGATCTACTTCGACAAGAAGACCCAGGAGGGCCTGGTGAACCGCTTCCACGGCCGGCTGGCCGGGGGCGGCTACCTCTTCATCGGCCACTCCGAGAGCCTCACGGGGCTCAACCACGCGTTCCAGTACCTGGAGCCCAGCGTGTACCGGAAGTAGAAGAGCATGGCGGAACTCGTCGTCGGCATATCGGACCTCAAGGTCAGCAACAACCCCGCGGACTCGATGGTCACCTACGCCCTGGGCTCCTGCATCGCCGTGGCCGTCTACGACCCGGCGGTGAAGGTGGGGGGGCTGCTGCACTTCATGCTCCCCGACTCGACCCTGGATGCCGAGAAGGCCAGGGAGACGCCGGGCATGTTCGCCGACACCGGCATCCCGCTGCTGTTCAAGTCCTGCTACAAGATGGGCGCGGACAAGAAGCGGATGGTCGTCAAGGTGGCCGGCGGGGCCAGCATCCTCGACGAGTCGAACTTCTTCCGGATCGGGCAGAAGAACATCATGGCGATGCGGAAGCTCTTCTGGAGCAACAACGTCCTGATCGACGCCGAGGACACGGGCAGGAACTGCAACCGCACGTTGAAACTCGACCTGGCCACGGGCAAGGTCTTCGTCAAGCGGTCGGGCGGCCCGATGGAGGAGCTGTGAAGATCAACAAGCGCATCCTGAAATCCATCCGGGCGCTGCCGCCCTTCCCGGTGACGATCCAGAAGGTCATGGCCCTGGCCGGCGACCCCGACTCGTCGCTCACGGAGCTGGCCGCCGTGATCCGCCTCGACCAGGCGATCACCGCCAACATCCTGCGGATCTGCAACTCCGCCTATTTCGGCCTGCGCCGGCCCGTGGACAACGTGGGCGACGCCATCCTGCACATGGGCAGGAAAAACGTCCTGCGGGCCGTGATGGCGGCGGGGCTCTCGCGGTATTTCCGCACCGCCCGGGGCTACGACGTCAGGGCCGCGGAGCTCTGGGAGCACGCCGTGGCGGTGGCCCTGATGTCCCAGATCTGCGCCGCGAAGCTTTCCGGCGCCGACGACCCCCGGCTCTTCACGGCGGGGGTGCTGCACGACATCGGCAAGACGGTGATGGGCGAGTTCGTGCTCGAGGCCTGGCAGAAGATCCAGGACCTGGTGGAGAAGCAGAAGTACGCCTTCCTCGAGGCGGAAGAGGAAGTCCTCGGCGTCAACCACGCCGAGCTGGGCGGCGAGATCGCCCGGATCTGGAAGTTCCCCGACGAGATCCTCAAGGCCATCGCCTTCCACCACCGGCCGGACCTGCTGGCAAACGGCGACACCGTGCCCTGGATCGTCTACCTGTCGAACCAGGTCTGCCACCTCATGGGCATCGGCGTGGGCACCGACGCGCTGGCCTACCGCGCCGTCGGGGACGTGGCCGGGCGGTTCGGCTTCAGGCAGCGGGATCTCGAGGACATGATGGCCCGGCTGCACCGGAGCATGCAGGAAGCCCGGGAGCTGGTCAGCATCGTCTCCGGGCACGGAGGGAACGGGAAGGGTTAAACGGAGGGTGCCATGTCCTTCAACCTGCTCATCGTCGATGATTCGAGTTCGATGCGGTCCGTCGTGAAGAAGATCGTCGGCCTGTCGGGCGTCGGGGTCAACCGGCTGCTCGAGGCGGAAAACGGCCGAAGGGCCCTCGAGGTCATGGGCGAAAACTGGGTCGATGCCGTGATCCTCGACATCAACATGCCGGAGATGAACGGCCTCGAGCTGCTGCGGAAAATGAGCGAGGATGACCTCCTGAAGAACATCCCCGTGGTCATGATGACCACGGAGGCCAGCGAGTCGCACATGAAAACCGCCTTCGAGCTGGGCGCAAGGGGGTTCATCCGCAAACCCTTCCTGCCCGAGGAGGTCAGGAAGATGCTCCTCGGGGTGCTCGGGTTCGACGAAAAGGGGGACTATGGAGAACGTGAAAGAGATCCTGGCGGAGTCGATTTTTGAGGTCTTCGAGCGGATGTTCTTCATCTTCCTCGAGCCCGGGGCGGCAGCCCCGGTCCATGACTGCGAGGCCGCGATCCGCTTCGACGGCCCGCGCCGCGGGGCGATGCGCCTGCGCTTCACCCGCCCGGTGGCCCGGCTCATGGTCCGGAACATGCTGGGGCTCGACAACGGGGCCGTGACGGAGCCCCACGTGGCGGATTGCGTCAGGGAGGCCGCCAACATGGTCTGCGGGAATTTCCTCGTGCACTGGGATGCCTCGAAGACGTTCACCATGTCGCTGCCCGAGTATTCGGTGCGGCCGGGCCCGCCTGTCCCCTCGGGTGAGGTCGTGTCCTTCGATTTCGACTGCGAGGCGGGGAAAATGGGTGTGGTGCTCGAACTGCAGGCGTAAGGCGCAGGGCATAAGGCGTAAGGTCATAGGAAGAAGGCATGATTTTGTGTTTTACCTGAAGCCCTGCGCCCTGAGCCCCGACATCGAAAGCTCTCACGGTATGGAAAACAACAGGGGAAAGAGTTGGTTTGAAGGGCATTCGAGCGGTGAATAGAATCAAGGTCCTCATCGTCGACGATTCGGCCGTCGTCCGCAAGATCTTCTCGGAGGAGCTCTCGAAGTTCCCCGACATCGAGATCGTGGGCACGGCGCCGGACCCCTACGTGGCCCGGGACAAGATCGTCGCCCTGAAGCCCGACGTGGTCACCCTCGACATCGAGATGCCCCGCATGGACGGGATCACCTTCCTGCGCAAGCTCATGAAGTACTACCCCCTGCCCGTCATCATCGTAAGTTCGTTGACGCCGAAGGGTGGAAAACTGACGCTCGAGGCCCTCGACATCGGCGCCGTCGAGGTCGTCGCAAAGCCCGGAGCGGCCTACACCGTGGGCGACATGAGCGCCCAGCTGGCCGAGAAGATCCGGGCGGCCTCGCGGGCACGGATCGTGAAACAGCAGGGGGACGGGCCCGGAAACGGGGGCCCGGCGGAGCCGGTCCGGGCCCTGGCCCGGACGACGAACCAGGTCATCGCCATCGGCGCCTCCACGGGGGGCACGGAGGCCCTCAAGTCCGTGCTCACGCGGATGCCCGTGAACTCCCCCGGCATCGTGGTCGTGCAGCACATGCCGGCCAATTTCACGACGGCCTTCGCCGAGCGACTCAACGGCCTGTGCGCGATGACGGTGCAGGAGGCCAGGGACGGCGACTCCGTGATCCAGGGAACGGTGCTCATCGCCCCCGGGAACTACCACATGCTCCTGCGGCGCAGCGGGGCCCGCTACTACGTGGAGGTCAAGGACGGTCCCATGGTGCACCACCAGCGGCCCGCCGTGGACGTCCTCTTCAAGTCCGCGGCCCAGGTCGCGGGCGCCAACGCCATCGGGGTGATCCTGACGGGGATGGGCGCCGACGGGGCGGCGGGGATGCTGGAGATGAAGAAGGCCGGGGCGCGAACCATCGCCCAGGACGAGAATTCCTGCGTGGTCTTCGGTATGCCGAAGGAAGCCATCAAGCTCGGCGGCGCGGACCGGGTCCTTCCCCTGGACCAGATCGCCGCGGAACTGGTGAGGATGATGTGACATGGATCATGCTGAACTGAGGCGCGAGATCGACGACATGGCGTCGAACTTCCTCTTCCTGGAGAAGAGGGAGATCGACATCCCGACGGCGGGGCAGTTCCTGAACCAGCTCGAAGCGGTCATGAGGCACGCGGAGGCCCTCGGTTCTCCCGAGGCCCGGCGCCTGGCGGGCGGGCTGAGCCAGCTCCTCGAGAAGGTCGTCCTCGAGTCCGTCGACGCCGCCGCGGGGTTCGGGCTCTTCGAGCGCGGCATCGTGCTGCTGCAGTCCGTGGCCGACGGCTACTGCAACGCGGGGCGCTACGACGGCAGCATCGAGGGCTTCATGCAGGAGCTTGCCGACGGCCTGGGCATCCCCCTGGAGGCAGCCGCCGGCGAGCCCGCGACGGCACCCCCGGGGGAGGTGTCCCCCGAGAGCCCGGCGGCGGCCGGGGAGGCCCGGGTCCAGGACGAATCGCTCCTGCGCGACTTCATCACCGAGGGGCTCGAGTACATCGGCGAGATCGAGGTGAACATCCTCAACCTCGAGCAGGAGCCCGAGAACAAGGATTACATCAACGCCATCTTCCGGCCGTTCCACTCCGTCAAGGGCGTGGCCGGCTTCCTGAATCTCGTCGACATCCGCACGCTGGCCCACGACCTCGAGACGCTGCTGGACAAGGCCCGAAACGAGGCCCTGCCCGTCACGCCGGAGCTCATCGACCTCATCCTCGACGGCTCGGACACCCTGAAGGCCATGATCGGCCGGCTCCGCGACGGGCTGGAGGGCCGGGAAGCGACGGAGCTGATCGACACCTCCGACCTCGTGCGGCGCATCAGGCTCGCCGAGCAGGGCGCCGATCAGCCGAAGCAGCCCAAGAAGCTCGGGACCATCCTCCTCGAGGAGGGAGTCATCAACGAGGAGGAGCTGCAGGCGGCCCTCGAGCGCTCCCAGATCCCGCCGCCCCGCAAGCTCGGCCAGACGCTCATCGCCGAGGGGATCGCCTCGCCGAAGGACGTCTCGCGCGCCCTGCGGAAGCAGGCCCAGCAGGTGACGGACTCCAACACGATCCGCGTGGACATCAAGAAGCTCGACGACCTCATCGACATGGTGGGCGAGCTCGTCATCACCCAGTCGATGATCCGGCAGAGCGAAACCCTCCAGTCCCTCGGCGACCGCAAGCTCGTGCGGGACATCTCGCAGCTCGCCAGCATCACCTCGGAGCTGCAGCGCTCCTCCACGGTCCTGCGGATGGTCCCCATCAAGCAGACCTTCCAGCGCATGTCCAGGCTCGTGCGGGACCTCTCGAAGAACACGGGCAAGCTCGTCAACGTCGTCACCGTGGGCGAGGACACGGAGATCGACCGCAACATGGTCGACGAGATCTACAACCCGCTCGTCCACATGGTCCGCAACGCCGTGGACCACGGGATGGAGATGCCCGAGGAGCGCATCCGGGCCGGCAAGCCCGAACGCGGCACGATCAAGCTCAAGGCCTTCCACCGGGGCGGCAACATCGTCATCGAGATCTCCGACGACGGCCGGGGCCTCAACCGGGAGAAGATCCGCGAGAAGGCCCTCAAGAACGGGCTCATCGGGGCCGGCGACGCCCTGACGGACCAGGAGATCAACCGCCTGATCCTGCTGCCCGGCTTCTCGACGGCCGACAAAATCACCGACATCTCGGGCCGCGGCGTGGGGATGGACGTCGTCAAGCAGGCCGTGGAGAAGCTCCGCGGCAAGATGGACATCCAGAGCGTCGAGGGGAAGGGGACGACCTTCGTGACCGCCTTCCCGCTCACCATGGCCATCATCGACGGCATGATCGTCAAGGTCGGCAACGAGCGCTACATCCTGCCGACGGTGGCCATCCGCCAGCTCATCCGCCCCGACCGGGCGGCCTACAACTGCATCGTCGGCGAGGCCGAGACGATCAACGTCATGGGGCGCCTGCTGCCCCTGGTGCGCCTGCACCGGCTCTTCGACATCGAGCCCGTGCACGCCAACCCCTGGGAGGCCACCCTGGTCGTGATGGAGGGCGAGAAGCGCGCGAAGTGCCTGCTCGTCGACAAGATCCTCGGCAAGGAGGAGGTCGTGATCAAGAACCTCGGAGAGCGTCTCAAGCGCGTCAAGGGGGTCTCCGGCGGCGCCATCCTCGGCGACGGCAACGTGGGGCTGATCCTCGACCCCGAGGGGCTCTTCGAGATGGCCGAAGCGAACTGACGCCTGCGGGCCCCGGGACCGCAGGGCGGGAAGGATGCCCGGATTCGGAGAAAAAAACCTGATTGCGGGGGAACCCTATGAGCGTGGACAAGAATCTCAAGATCCTCATCGTCGATGACTTCGCCACCATGCGCAAGGTCATCCGGAACCTGCTCAAGCAGGGCGGCTTCGAGAACATCGTGGAAGCCGAGGACGGGGCGGCGGCCCTCAAAATCCTGAAATCCCAGCCGGTGGACTTCATCATCTCCGACTGGAACATGCCCAACATGAGCGGGCTCGAGCTGCTCAAGGCCGTCCGCGGCGACGACGAGCTCAAGGCGCTGCCGTTCCTCATGGTGACGGCCGAAGCCCTGAAGGACAACGTCGTGGCGGCCGTCAAGGCGGGCGTGAGCAACTACATCGTGAAGCCCTTCACCGCCGAGGTGCTCAACGAGAAGATCGAGAAGATCGTCAAGAGCCTGGCGGCATAACCCGGCAAAGGACCATCCTCCATGGACGTTCGATTCATCAACCCCTTTCTCAACGGGACCGTGCAGGTCCTGAAGACGATGGCCTTCGTGGAGCCCAAGGCGGGGAAACCCTTCCTCAAGAAGGACAGCCTCGCCCGCGGCGACATCTCGGGCATCATCGGCCTGACCGGCGCGGCCCGGGGGTCGCTGGCGCTGAGCTTCAGCGAAAGCTGTATCTTGAAAATCGTCTCCAACATGCTCGGCGAGGAGATCAAGACCCTCAACGGCGACATCAAGGACGCCGTGGGCGAGATCACCAACATGGTCTCCGGCGCGGCCCGCAAGGAGCTCGAAACCCTCGGGTTCAACATCACGGCGGCCATCCCGACCGTCGTGGCCGGAAAGGACCACTCGATCAGCCACGTGCTCGGGGGGCCGAGCATCATCATCCCCTTCGAGACCCCGCAGGGGCCCTTCGTGGTCGACATCTGCATCGGCGGCGTTTCCGGGGGGCAGTAGGCGGGGCAGAAGGTGAGAGGGTGAGAAGGTAAGACAAGGAGAGAACGGAAAAGGAAAGGATCGGGGCCATCCCCGATCCTTTTTTCTTACCCTCTTACCCTCACACCTTCTTCCCTTCTGTATTTCAGCGCGTGACCTGGTACTTCCGCACGACCTCCCGGAAGGCGGCGAGCTGCTGCTCGCCCATCACGAAGGTGTAGCGGTTGCCGCCCTTGAACGTCACCGTGATCGAGCCCGATTTCGCCAGCTTCGCGATCTTGTCCTCCTCGGCGATCTCGTTGTCGGACCACTCGGTCACCCCGCCGGCATCGATCATGGACTGCTTCTGCGGGTAGATCGTCTCGATCGTCAGTCTCGTGCCGTTCTGGCCCTGCAGGGTCACGGACTCGTAGGAGAGGTACTCCGGGGCCTGGTACTTCGTTCTCACCTTGAAGAACTTCTTGCCCGTGTAGCGCTGGATGAAGTAGAGCTCCACGGTGAACTTCCGGTCCTCCCCGACGCTCTGCGTGAGCGCGCGGGTCGAGCGGTACACCTTCCACGACTTGATGGGGTCGTCCTCGATGAGGATGTGCCGGCTGATCTCGCGCTGGGCCTCGAGCTCCCCCTCGAGTTCCTGCCGCAGCTCCTCGCGCAGGGCCAGGAGCTTTTCGTCGAGGTCCTTCGTCAGGAAGGCAGACTTCATCTCCCGGTCGATCAGCTCGATCCTGGCCCTGAGGTCCCGCGTCGACTCGACGGACTTCACGATCTTCTGGAAGTTGTGCAGGGCGAGATTGCGGATCTCGGAGATTTTCTCGCCGGCCTCGGCGGCATGCGTGCTGGTCGGGAAGCGGTCGACGAGGGTCTGGAATTTCTCCAGGGCCTCGCCGTAACGCTTCTCTTCGTACAGGCTCATGCCGGTCTTGTAATAGAAGTCCGACAGGTTCTTGAGCTGTTTCAGCTCCTCGGCGAGGGTCTCGCTCTGCTGGCGCGCGAGCAGCAGCTCCTTGTTGAGCCGGTCGTTTTCAATCTGCAAGTCCTCGAATTTCTTGTAAGAAACGCAACCCGGCACCAGCAGTGCGCAGGTGAGAAGGAGGATCACTCGATACATAAGGGCTCCATGAAACCATTGGAAACCATCCACAAGAAGGATTAACAGTGCAACAAACGTTATAATGGGTGCATCATAACGACATTGAAGGCGAATATCAATGGGTTTCAGGGCCGGATTTGTCCCGCGGGGCGTGCACTCCGGCATGTCGGGGCTCTCACGGGCCCCGGGCCGGTGATGGAAAGGATTGTGAAAATCCAAAAAGATTGATAGGTTAACAGACCAAGAACGTGCCGCCCGGCCCCGGGCTGCATATCCCATGGCGAAGTTCGCGGAAGACGCCGAAAAAAATTTCAAGGAGGACAGGATGTCGAAGACGAAGAAAAACCTCGAGGACGCCTTTGCAGGCGAGTCGCAGGCCAACCGCAAGTATCTCGCCTTCGCGAAGAAGGCCGAGGCGGAGGGATTCAAGCAGGCCGCAAAACTGTTCAGGGCCGCCGCAGAGGCGGAAACGGTGCACGCCCATGCCCATCTGCGCGAACTGGGCGGGATCCGGTCCACGAGGGAGAACCTCGAGGAGGCCATCAACGGCGAGTCCTACGAGTTTCAGAAGATGTACCCCGGGATGATCGCCGATGCGAAGGCCGAGGGCGCGTCGGGCGCCCTGCGGAGCTTCGAGTTCGCCAACGCCGTCGAGAAGATCCATGCGGGGCTCTACCGAAAGATGCTCGAAAACCTGGGCAAGACGCCCGATACCGACTACTGGGTCTGCCAGGTCTGCGGGATGACCGTGGAAGGCGAGGCGCCGGACGAGTGCCCCGTGTGCCGGGCGAAGAAGCAGATGTTCAAGAAGATCGACTGAAAACAGGCGACAGGCATCAGTCCGGAGAAGGGCGGCCGCCCAGGCCGCCCTTGCCGTTTCCGCCTCGCATTTCCGCACCCTTCCTTTTCACCCGTACCGTGCTTATGTTGACCCTGGATGGGCTGCCGGATTTTGGGCTTGACTTGGCAGAACCGTTGTGAAAAAAGGCCTTCGAAACATGCCGCCATTGCCGAGGAGAGCAGGATGGGCAACAGAAACACCTCCACCATCGATCAGAAGCGAACCCTGCTGGGCGTCTGGTTCCAGGCGGCACGGCCCTTTTCCCTCACGGCGTCCGTCCTGCCCGTGGTCATCGGCGCCGTGCTGGCCGCCTCCGCCGAGGGACCGGTCGACTGGCCCCTCTTTCCCCTGATCGTCGCCTGTTCGCTGCTGTTCCACGTCGGGACGAACATGGTGAGCGACTATTTCGATTACCGCCGCGGCGTCGACCGGGACGAGACCTTCGGCTCCAGCCGGGTCCTCGTCGAGGGTCTCCTCACCCCGAGGCAGCTCCTTGCGGCGGGCATCCTCCTGTTTGCCGTGGGCTTTTCCCTCGGCCTGCTGCTGGTCGCGGTGCGGGGCTGGCCCATCTTCATCCTGGGCGTCATCGGGCTCCTCGGGGGCTGGTTCTACACGGGCGGCCCCGTCGCCTACAAGTACGTGGCCCTGGGCGACATCCTGGTCTTCGTCCTCATGGGCCCCCTGATGGTCATCGGGTCCTATTTCGCCCTGACGGGCGGCTTCAGCCTGACGGTGTTCTACGCGTCGCTTCCCGTGGGCTGCCTCGTTGCGGCCATCCTCCACGCCAACAACCTTCGGGATATTCCCCATGACGCCAAGGCGAACATCCGGACCATGGCCATGGTGCTCGGCGTGACCGCCGCCAAGGCCGTTTACGCGGGCCTCGTGGCAGGGGCCTACCTTGTCGTGGTCGTTATGGTGATGGCAAGGCTCGTCACCCCGCTGGCCCTCACCGTGCTGCTCACCCTGCCCCTGGCGGTGCGGAACGTGAAGGCCGTGCTGGCGAGCGTCCCGGGCAAGCCCGAGTCCATCGCCACGGGCGACGTCATGTCCGCCCAGCTGCACCTGGCCTTCTGCGCGCTGTTCGGGCTTTCGATTTTCGCCGGGACCTTCCTGGGATGACCTCCGTCGTCTGGCTCTGCGCCCTGGCCGCGTTCTTCTGGTTCGTCATGTTCTCGCCGTGGACGGCACCGCGGCTGAATTTCTGGCTCGTCATGGCCGCGGCGACGGCCGTCCTGTCCGCGGCGGGTCTCCTGCTCCAGAGAGGGAGGCTCCGCGAGATCTATGCGTTCAGGCCCTCCCACGTGCTCATCGGGCTTGCGTCGGCCCTGATCCTCTATGCCGTCTTCTGGGTCGGCAATCTCGTCTCGACGCAGATCTTCCAGTTCGCAAGGCCCGAGATCGCGGGCATCTACAGCACCCGGGCGCAGGCCTCCCCGCTCGTCGTCGGGCTTCTGCTTCTTCTCTGGGTGGGGCCCGCCGAGGAGGTCTTCTGGCGCGGGTTCGTGCAGGAGAGGCTCTACGCGAGGTACGGGACGACGGGCGGCTACCTGGTCGCCTCCCTGGTCTACGCGGCCATCCACGTCTTCGCGTTCAACTTCATGCTCTTCATGGCTTCCCTCATCTGCGGGCTGTTCTGGGGGGCCATGTACCTCAAGTACCGGTCGGTCTGGCCGGGACTCGTCTCCCACTCAGTTTGGGATGTGCTTATTTTCGTGGTGATACCGGTGCAGTAAGCCTGAGGACGTTGTCCGCGAAGGCAAGAAGGCACCCGAATCCAGCGATAAGAAGCTGCAACAACGTTAGAACGTGTCATCGCGAGCCACGGACCCCGTCTGAAGACGGGTTATCGATGAAAGAAACAGCGTCGATCCGTCATTGCGAGGAGGCCCGCAGGCCGACGCGGCAATCCCTTGAATTTATAGAGATTGCTTCGCTTCGCTCGCAATGACCAAAGGTGAGAAAGAGAGGGATCGGGAATCGCATGCCCGGTCCTTTTTTTTCCCGGCCCTCTTACCCTCTTATCTTCTCGCCCTCTTGCCGATAGCGCAGGCTCAGCGCGAGCAGCAGGCCGATGACGGGCAGGGCCATGACGGCCTGCAGGGCCGCGGGGACGCCGAAGTGATCGGCGACCACGCCCAGCAGCGTCACGCAGATCCCCCCGGTGCCGATGGCAAACCCCGCCATGAGACCCGACGCGACCCCCAGTCCCTGCGGGATGAGGTGCTGGGCCATGACGATGGTCACCGAGAACGTGGAGATGAGGATCATGCCCAGAAGGCCGAGGACCGCGAAGAGCAGAACCCCTTCCGTGACGAAGAACAGGGGCATGAGCAGCGACGACAGCAGCATGGAGAGCACCAGGTAGCGCTTGTGTCCCCAGCGGTCGGCCAG
>Ga0209407_1003527_pt1 | contig 13460 bp, 9 predicted proteins | sample AD_JPNHG3_MetaG_FD_184410 | JGI IMG/M metagenome (GOLD analysis project Ga0209407, IMG submission 184410) | Active sludge microbial communities of municipal wastewater-treating anaerobic digesters from Japan - AD_JPNHG3_MetaG (SPAdes) (version 2) | ecosystem: Engineered > Bioreactor > Anaerobic >... | reverse complement strand
AAAAATTTTTATACCGCACTTTAGCACATTTTGACTGCGGAGCAAAGGGCAAATCACCGCTCTTCTAAAAATGGTACATCTTCGGGGATTCGAACCCCGGACCCACTGATTAAGAGTCAGTTGCTCTGCCAACTGAGCTAAAGATGCACTGTAAATTTGGGTCATATTTTTTCAGAGGAGCATAATGTCAAGCAAAAAGGGGAAATAGTAAGATGGAATACGGAAGGTCAACCTTCTGAGGTGCAATTTGACAACGAAAACTGCAAAGTGTCGCATCGTAGGACATCCTTGCTCATCCTTTTAAATGACCAATTTAGAGGGTTTTTGACAGGCCTTCTGCACATCAGAACACCGAAAATTGTAAATTGTAAAACGATTTCTGCAAATTGCTGCTTAAAAACTTATAGCTGGTTACAGGTAGAGTACATTTATTCAATCACAATTACGACTGTTCCTTTTTCTCCCTATTGTGATAGAACACTAATGTAAATGTCACTTTCATTGAGTATCTGCAATTACATACAATATTAATTGTAGTTTCTATATCATTTAGTGTGAAAGCTCCAGCGTACAGATGCCTTGCTTTGGTGTATCACTAACTAAGTACCAAGGCTGTTCGGGTTTGGCAATATCTGCCTTTTTTATTGATAAGCCATACTGTGCGAATCTTCTGGCAAGCTCTTCTATAGAAATCTCATCTTTTAATCTAACAGTATAAACCTTAAAATTGACAAGATACCAGTGGCCATCGCGTATCCCTTTACTTCGAACCAATTCTCTGTCTGATTTTTTAAAGGTAATCAGTAATTTTTCTCTGTTTTTCCGGTTCTTTGTTCATTGTTCCATAGAGTTGCTGTCCACATTTTGGGCGGAAAATATGCTTATCTCTATGACCTATCATCTTCACTTCTGACTGTCCTGTATCCTTCCTAATTTGAGGTCGAATTGACCATCACAGTCACCCCTCTTGTGGCAAATCTAACCTATTTAGCTCATTCTATAAGCTTCGTTGTAATTAACTATGTTACTTCACATAAGAAAGCAAAAATTCATATGCTAGATTGATTTCGGTTGTTTTCTGTTTGGCAAACTCGATAAAGTCTTTAGGCAAATTGTTATACCTATCTGGATGATATTCTTTAATCTTTTCGTTTCTGTACCTAGTCAACTCAGTCTTTGAAATTGACGTTACATTATCTGGGATTCCCAATATTTCTTTAGCGTGTGCAACAGTCATGGATTCTTCTTCGCTTGGAGCAAAAAGCTTACCATATCTTGCATATAGTGACTTAAAAAGCTGACAATCAGTCTCACTAAGATGATACAATGTTCGCAAAAGCAGTACATTGATTTCATCGACGTTTGGAAAATAACTTTGTACATTCTGCTGGAGTTGAGCTTCAATATCTGCTCTGGAAAGTACTGTGTTTAATGATACGACGGTTTCGTTCTGTTTAAAAGGATTAACCAACTCAAGGATATCCTTATATGCTGTTTTTTGATCTTTTCTAATCCTCATTTTGTAAAGTATCAGGAAATAATTGAGGATAGAAGTGTGATCTGTAAGCTTATCCGCTTGAATATTGGGAACACAATTTACTATTCCGCACAGGCTATAATCTGCCAATTCTAAGATTTTATTTAGATCTATACCCAATATGCTTAATAAAGCTTTGTTGACAACTGGCACTATAATGACATCTTCCAAACCAATACCACCGGTTAGGACTGCTGCAACCCAACCTCCGACTTTTGCTACTTTCTGTACACCTGCTGCTTGAGACAGCACTCCTGTTATTCCCATAAAGGAATCTAAATAGAGTTTATAAGCTTCGACATAATTTCCCATTTCGAACAAGTTCTCAGCGCTGATAAGTTGTTGCTGGTAATCCATAATGATATCTCCTTTAGACCTATAATACGGTGTCTAATGCCTTTTTATAGTAGAAAATTATTTTACCTTGAGCTATAGCGATTTGCTCTTGTTTATTCTCATTATATTTAAAACCCCAACTTCCTATATTCCATGTCAGTCTGGCACCAGTAACTACCAAAGTAATTGTCGGATCGCGAAGTGGGGTGAGACAATCTAAAAGAACACTACCCGCTATAAACAAAGCGCTTTTCTTAGCGCTTTGCCAGATGGCCTCTTTTATAGTAGCATTAAGATCATCTGTAGGATTTCTCCAATTACCCCCATGATGGCTGAAGTGCGCATTAGTGGAATAGGGATTGATATTGTCTGGATTAATCACAATTTGTAAAGTCTCATTTGACTTATCGGCTCTTAATAAACTTAAACTGCTTTCATGATGCATCTCAATATCACTAAAGTTGCCCTTAGCGACCTCTATTATCTCACTGTGAGAAAAGAGTCTAAACTCTACATCGCCATTATCTCCTTGTATGTAGTAATCTAACCCTTTATTATCTACATACTCGCTTATATGAGCTAGTCTTGATATTTTTTCTTTTGCATAATCGATAGTCGAGTTTCTTAGATTACTGATATCTTGATCAGAAACCACATTACAAGTAAAATTATCCACTATGTTATTAATACAATTATTGACTCTAATACATAATCTTGTATATTCAGATAATAGTGCATTTACCTTGTTGGCAGCCCCCATCATCATCAGATCATACTGGATCAAGCTTGCAGTTAGGACAACTTCCTTGTAATACAAGTTCATCAAATCATCTTTCATATTTGGTGCAATCACAGCTCTCTTTCTTGTGCTTTGAGCATTTCTTCAGTTAACCAGATTGTTGAACTTCCAGAGTCTACACACCTTATGAGCAGGGAGATTTTTCTCGCTAAGCCATTTATAGACAGAATCTTTGGTAACCTCAAGATAAACACTTATCTCCTCGAATTATAACCACTGATCTTCCATAATAAGCTCCTTTCCAGATGAAATCACAACTGGAGACCCCATCAGAATCAGCATAAAATGGGATCATATCAAGACAATACCAATATAAAGAGCAGGATTATTATGTCAATAGTTAAATCGTAAAACAGACAATTTCCTTGGAGTGAGAATTAAGATAAAGAAAAAGGGAAGCATACCGTCATATTTGCTTCCCTTCTCCTGATCTCACTTTTAATGAGAATCAGGAATGCGCAGGTGTGTATCTTGTTGATTGACGGTGCGCAAATTAGTAAACTTTCTGACTCTTTTTTGTTTCAAGTTCGGCTCGGATATTGAAGTTGCTCCACTTAGTAAACCAGTGGCGCCGGAATACAATTGCATCAATGATATCTTGCAAATCGGTATCTAATCCAAATGATTTCAGAATATTGATTTTCTCTTCATTTCCTATATATGGACAAGAAATCAAGTCAAAAAGAAGAAGAACAGACTCTGTATTTCTCTTATTAGTCATCAGATCATTTGCCGCTAATCTCTTAGTAGCTATCTTGATTACGGTACTCCGAATGTTACTATATCGTTTCTTATCTCCGATGTAGAACAATATTACAGTAATCTGAAAATAATCCAGGTCACATTCAGTATTTTCCGAATTCTTGTCTTTTCTCAGCCCTAGATACTTTTCCAGTGTATCCTCTTCAAACCAGTATTGCTTCCCCAATTCCTTTAGTACTACTAACAGGTATAACGATTCAAGTTTAGCATACTTTTTCTTAACATTGAGTTTCAGAACATCGGTCGTTCGATCGAAGATAAGCTTATAAACACGATGTTTACTTAAGCAAAACGAATTCTGCCTATTGTTCAATACCTCTGTTACAGAGCTTATTATTCTACATAACTTTATCGTCGAATTAACTCTCGGAGCCATTGAGTATATGTAATAAGCGATATCGATCAATTCGTTGAGTATGTCCATGCTATCTCGCACAAAATCTTCTTTATTCCCCAGATTTTTACTGTCTATCAATATAATCAGTTTCAAGTAGCCAGAGATTCTATTTGATAACATTCCTAAAGTGTATGGTAGGACTTCTTTCAACTCCGTTCCTGTTTCTTTAACTATTATTTTAAAATTCACTTTCGCATTAGATGTGTGTATAGCTTTCTTGATCTCGCTTATTAATCTTCGAACTTCATCGTCATTAAAACTGGATTCATTGTTTAGCAAAGATACCAATTCATTGATCGGAGTATTCATTTTGTCAAGCAGGTAGCTAATTTTTGATTTGAATATCGTCATTTTTGTAATGATGGGTCTTTCGAGCAATTCTGATTTTGAGTGATTGATAGAAAGCTTAAATTCTCTTAGTCTTAGCTCGAATTGATCAACAATACAATCTTTTATCCATTGATCATTGAAGAACAGGAAATAGTCGTCTACATAGCGGAACAGCTCATAGTCTTGCTTATATTTTATCTCTTTTGGTAATCCATTATGGACATCTCTATCAATTCGCTGCAGAATCAATTCAGCAAAAATTCTTGAGAATTCAGGGCCAATCACAATTCCATTAGTCTCATTGTAAGAAAGGGCTTGCATAAGAGAATCAAATCTGCCTGCAAAAGTGCCTTTTGATTTCCCTATTTCTCTTTTAACTGCCTCTTTGTTGTAGATAGCCCATGAAATACTATGTGTATAGATGCTATCAAAACACTTGGAAATATCGAACTTGAATAGATAGTCATACTTTGTTTCGCATCTATGATACTCTTTTGATTCGTAGAATTCGTGTAGGTTCTTATAGCGTGAATATAAGAAGAAGTTATCGAGATAGAAATAACTTTCGTCATCGCTTGACTTGTCTTTCGCATGGAATACTTCAGCATTTGTTGAGACCTTAGACGGATATCTTATTGAGAATGGACTTAACGAACAGAAATACATTATTAAATGTTTATATTTATCTATATAATCCATAACTCTAAGCTGGTTTCTCGGATGCACTATTGCTAGTTCCCGATAGTCGATATCCTTGTGGACAATGCGATACAAGTAAGGTATTGTAATATCACTTTTATGGTTTTTCGGCCCATTAAGAAGAATTGATAAAACTAAACTCACTGTGTTATCTGCCCTCTTCAGATCACCATTGAATACTTTGTCCGTAAGTTCCTTACATATTCTTGAATTTCTATCGTAACAGATTTTTCCTCCAGCATCAATTCGCACTTTCAATCTGATAATCAAATCATAGAAATGCCTGTTTGAAAACGATAATGGAATTTCAAATGGGAGAACATCTGACAACAGCACGCTCTCAATCTTCTTCCTATTCTGATTCAGAGTTCTCTTCATTTTATGCCATTCCAGCATTCAGAGATTTTTTCTAAATCATATTGAGTTAAGATAGTAAACTTTTTCTCTTTGAAGCCATTTTCAAAACTTAAGCTTTTAAAACGATTCCTTAGAGTGTCTGAAAGCTGCAGCTTGTTTAACCTATTTTGGAGTTTACGATCTAGTTTCTTGAGTCGGGTGAAGCTGTTTACCAGAGTGTTCGAGAAATATATGCCAATTAAAATGTTGGATTTCCTGTTTTGTAGTTTAGTATTACCAGCAAGGTAACTCAAACGTTTGAAAAGCCTACGATCTTCTTTTCTTTTATTGGATGCTTTATTGGCAACATATTCCTCAAAAGCAGCATTCATACGAGCTAGAATTAGTTCAAACTTATGATTTGAGAGATCAATGGTTAGTGATTTATCATTCAAATTAAAGTTGTACCCAAGAAAATTGAATGTTTTAGACCTACTTTTGTCTATGCGATTTGTTAATCCATAAGCTTTAGATTTTGATTTGTTCTTTTTTAATAAGTAATCGCTAAATACCTTATCTATCTTTGCTTTATAAGTGCAAACGTTGCAAAGTGACCTCGGAACAAAGACAAAAATCATATCATCTACGTATCTTCGATAGAATACCAGATCCTCAAGCCTAGATACACTTCGATCAAATTCACGCATATAAATTTCAGCTATATATGCACTTACTCCTATTCCTCGTGGTACACCCAGCCTTGATCCGGATAATGAATAATACTGATCCATTACCTGAATCAATAATCGTTTATTAAATCTTGATAGTAAGTTCTCTTTTCTGATATGATTCAACGCCGCTTCTGGGATGCTTTCATAAAAGTTCTCCACATCAGTGTGGTATATAAATTTCGGAAAATTGTCATCTATAATGCCAGCAAGTTGACTGACAATCTCAGATCTATTAGATTGTTTTACTTTGTACAACTTCCTTAGGCAATACTGTAGATGTTTTATAGCGAAGTAACTTTCAGGTTTATCATCAATAATGAATATTGGCTTATTACCTATCAAGTCCTTCCTATGAATAGTTATACTATAATTTTTATCAGTTATCTTAGATATAATCTTATTTAGATGCTGATCAATCTCTGCATCTCTTTTGTCTCTGATTTTAACTATTAGCTCATCAGTTCTCTTGATAATGGATTCATTAGCATTGCTCTTGAGGCTACCTTGGATCTTTTTCCTATAAATTAATAAAGAGTCGATGCGTTTATCAAGTCGCGTAATTTCTGGCATAAACTTACTCACAAGATAGTTACCTTTTCGATTTTCCATCAATATGATATTTCGTAAGTTTTGGATAGTTACTTCTTGATCAAACACTATGTTTCACCTTTAATTTAATGATAGTAAGGCAAAAGATTTTTAAACTTACCATAATAAAACAATTTTCTATGCTTCTCTAAATGAGTCAATTGTTTTTTCATAGTATTTACTTATGCGTCCTAACTCAATAATCTATAAAATCCAATCATCTTTAACCTCCTGGTACCATTTTACTTGTATAATTACAAATACAGAATATCTTATCTCCAGAGTTTACAAGCTGGAATTAAAGATGAACCACATTCATGTTTACGAGACACTGACTGCTGAACAATTAAGGGTCAGAATTATTCGCAGCAAAGACATTCAAGAGCACAACCGCTGGCAGGCATTGTACATGGCCAAAGCGTAGGAATTCTCTGTCCTATAGATAGCTAATATTGTTGGAGTATCTAAATACTCAATCCACAAGTAGCTATATAAATTCAATCATTTTGGTGAAGAGAGCGTGTATAGCTTTAGTAGAGGGATGCAATCGCACTTTATTTCTCAGTTGGCAAGAGGAAGAAGAGCTTCTTGCGGAGATTAGCAAACAGGATAAAGAGGGTTTGCTGGTGGTTACCAAGACGATCAAAACGGAAATAGAAGCCAGGATAGGGCGGATTGTATTGAAAGATTATTCCTATGACTTGCTACCTCGTCATGGCTGGAGAAGAGTAGTTCCTCGACCTAAGCATCCCAAGCAATATACTGAAAAAAGGAATATCTTAAAAAACTCCCGTAATAATTGGCAACCACCTCCCCAAGTTCTCAACCCAACGATGCAAGAGCTGTTCAGGCCTCCTTCCAAGACGAAGCCCGCTTTGGAAGAATCGATATTCCTGTCGCATGTTGGGCTCCCAAAGGTCAGAGACAGACAGTTTCGAAACAGATTGTAAAACAATATTTATATGCATCCTCAGCGGTGAATCCTTTAAGTGGAGACATCTTCTCTATCCTATCTCCCAGCTGCTATACAGATATTATGTCGTTATTCATCGAGAACTCCTCCATTGAATACCACGATTACCGAAACACCTGATTATAGATGAAGTTGTGATGACATACTACCAGCTACCTGAAACACTTCAATAATGTCCGATACATCTTCTTGCCTCCATATAGTCCAAAATTGAATCCAACAGAACACATGTGGGCAAAGATCTGGTACACGAAGCTCATAAACAGAACCTACGATTCTATAAAGGAAATTATAAGTGACCTGATTGATTGCTTCGAATACATTGATGACAACAACGTGATGGTCTCAAGACTCACTAATTTCAAATGGTTTAATTTGGATGTATAAAGGCGAATTAGTATTATACTGCATAGCTCTTTGTACTAGATCATCAATGATGCATGCCCCAACCAGCTGTATTCGCTGTGTACGTGTAAGTGAACGAAACTCATATATCTGTCCTCTTTGTACTTTCATCACTCAAAGACGTATTGCTGGAAGTTAAACACTAGACCCATTGATAGATAACACAGTCGAATGACCTATCATAATTTCCATTGGACTGATAACGCTATACATAGTAGCTTTATCAGTATCAAACAACGGTTCCTTTCTCCACGCTTCATTGGGAACATAATACCTGGGATCGTCTTTTGTCCCCATGCAATGCTCATAAACTGAATTAACAAAATCCTCGTGCGAATCAAAGAATTTCCTTTCCAACTAATTGGTCTTGATAAATCACAAATATAATAAAACAATCAGAATACCATTCGTTGCCAAAAACCAACTCCAGGCAAAGCGGATTGATAGTTGATATGGACTATTTTCGTTAAGGTTGAAGTCTAATCAAGTGATAGATCTTAGTTTTATGCTAGCGCCTTTGATTACATCTATTATTTTTTCGGTGGCTTCGGTGGCTTAAAATCTGCGTTTCTAATCTGTTTATTCCTGAAAAATATGCAATTGTGCCATTTTCTCTACCCGTTTGTTAGGATCGCTTCTTCCCAGCCATTTCTGAAACAAAATAAAGCTTTCTTCTCCAGCACTAAATATCAATTCAGTAAAATTATTGTTACTTTTAAAATTTTCCCACCCGGAAATCGGCACTTCCGAAAATACAAAGTAAAGCGTTTCAATGCTATGCTTTTTATCTGGACTTGTAACAGCTGTTAGAGTTTGTTTCCAGGCAGTGTCTTTTATAATTAAAGATTCCGGATAATGCAAAGTAGGATAAACTACCAAAACGCTGTTATCCGGCAAAAAATCAAAAATATACAGATATCCATCCTGATTAGGTGTAAGCTCTAAGGTAAACTGTTCGTTATTTTTAAGCAATGTCTCGCTCAATTGAACTTTCAGGTCCAGCTCCGAATTATAAATTGTCTTTAAAGGAAGGATAGTTGCCCTATACTTCATTCTATACTCAAAAAAATTGCTTTTTTTAGGGAAAGAAGGATAATCCTCCAGAATTTTCTCCTCAATAATTCGCCCCGAAGAACAACAGTTCATAAAAACGCTGGAAGCAACTTGCTCATCATAAAAATTATTCTTTTCCACACTGAAGCTGGAAATAAAAGTGGTAAGCGAAATATCTTGCGGCAATGCTCTTTCTAAAGCCACCTGACGAACTTCCTGTAATGTTTTTATTCTTGCTTCGGCTACAGAAATAGTAAGAGGATAGATTTTTACAGTATCCACTTCTATGGTTACATATTTCTCTGCGCCAAACAAATAGCCAATGCTCATTAAACAAATTATCAGCTCCAGAAATTTTTTTACCATTGCAAAATAACCCTCTCCGGTTCTGCACTTTGCAATTGTGGCTCCTGTTCGCGTCCCATTCTGCGTGCCTGAGTATTTACCTGTTCACTCAGATAGTCGTTAAGTTCTTTTTGGGTAAGCTTGTTATCTTTATTGCTATCTGCCTCGCCCCGTAAACCTTTCATCAAATAATAGGAAAATAATCCATGTTGTTTATCGCTATAGCCGGAAGATATCTGATTTCCTGTTGCTGCTGAAAAGACAGCTATATGAGATGCAACAGAAGGTATCGTAGTAGTGATGAAAACTGGTCTGGCACTTGCTAAAATAGTTTCATTATCGCGGTTTGCACCTGAAAAACAGCTATCCAAAAACAAAGTAATCTGCTTCACTTTTAGCTGCGCTAAATTGGCATAAAGCTGATCAAGACCGTATCCAGAAATAGCTGCATAATTGGGATTTCCATCTGCTGGTAATAAATATGCTTTATTCCCTGCTGGATCGGGAGCTCCATGTCCGCTGTAATAAATATAAATTTCATTGCCTGGTTTGCCGGCATTTTTAGCTAACCAGCCACCCGGATCAAAAACCGTCTTAAATTCGCTCAGTGTTGCCGATTCATCTGTTTGAAAGTAAATATTTTCAGTTGGTATTCCTAATACCTTATTAAAATACTCTTTCATAAATTCTGCATCGCGCTTGGCAAAAGGAACACTACTCACATTCCGATAATTCTCTATCCCAAAAATCACTCCCCACTTTTTATTATCTGCCTTAGATAACACTGGGATATTTTGTTCCACATCAATAGATAATGCTGGTGCATTTTCAATATTTATCTGTCTTTCTTTACCCGATATGATAATGGATTCCGCTGTCCTTTCCTGACGGTTGAAAGCCAAATTTAGAGGTTGATTAAGCTTATTAAATTGAGAATGAGCTTCTAAAATGTCCAAAGTTAAATTTAAATTCGTAGCTGTCTTGGCAGTTACTAAAGTATAATGTAAATCTTTATATTCTCCGGCTGACAATTGATTAAACTGGTTTTCTGCATTGCTGCTAGGTAAAAGAAATATATCCTTACCTAAAATTAGCTTTGTATTCACATTCTTTGCGAGTCCATTACCTTTATTCTGTATACGAACCAAAAGATCAAATTGTTCTCCAGGCTCTATTTTCCCATTTTTGTTCTGGTCGTCTATTGCTATATCAGCAATCTGAATATCGGGAGGAATAAATGATTTAGTGCTAAACTGTATAATCTTATCTTCAGGTGGAAAGCCATTTTGCTCTGTAAAATTTATCTTTAATTCCACCTCAGTAGTAGAGATATTCTGTCCAGCTTTTAATTCCACAACTTTACTGTTTGTCTCTCCTGCTTTAATCTCTCCAAAGTAAATACTTTTAGGATAGCTTATTCCTGCTATAGAACCTAAATCTAATTTCGCTTCCACCATTCCGGCATTCCCTTTACCTTTATTACTGATGGTAATATTTAATTGGGCTGTTTCTTCTGCATCTAATAAATTATTGCCGCTTGGTTCAATGAAACTTACAGTAGAACTTAAATCGGGCGGAATTAAAGCTATACCAACACTGGATGGACTTATAGTGGGGGCTTTATCAGTTGAATAAAATACATTCCCTTTCCCTTCAATGCGTGCTTCCAAATAATCCCATTCACAATTTTCATTTAACTGACGGGTTACATAAATCTTATAATTTTTGAAATTATTCTTTACTTCAGGTGCAATACTTAAAGGAACAGACATCTTGATTGTTTTGTCCTTTATTCTTAAAGGAAACTGTTGTTGATCCGGTTCGTAAGTTCCCAAAGTTCCGGATATAATAATTGTTTCTCTACTTTCTTTCAATAGATTATTAAATTTTTCCCTTAATTTGCTCATCATTTCATTATAAGCTAATTGTGAATCCTGTATTTTCTTTTCATACTCTTTTCTTATTGCCTCAATTTTTATATTGGCACCCCTTTTTCTTTGTTCAAATGCTTCTGTGGTCTCAAACTCTCCTTTAACAAGATGCTGCAATTCTGCAATTTTAGCATCTCTCTCTGTTTCAAGTTCTTCTGCTGAAAAAGGGGTATCAATCCAGGACTTTACCGCTATCACTTCCTCCTGAATATCTGTAAAATCTGCAAATCCTATATTATACCATATAATAAAACTAAAACTTATTAAAATCAATAATGATTTCTTCCTCATTTTAATCCTCCTTTCTATATAGATCACAGTTTCCTTCTGTTCATTTCATTTTCCCCTCTTCTTATGTAAAACGACAAAAGACAAAAAAAACAACAATCAAGGGGAATTCCTACAAACACGCAAGCCAATGAGGCTATAGCTGTCAGTAGCATATACATAGCTACGATTTGCAACAGTAGCATGATAATACCAGTGACCTCCACGTGTCACACGACTGGTACCGCTACTTGCTCCCTGGGGATTGGTACAAGGTCCTGAAGGATAATCTCCATAAATATCCCAACACCATTCGCCAACATTACCACTCATATCATATAATCCTAATTCATTTGGTTTTTTTGTACCTATTTTATGAGTTTGTATGGCATTATTTTCAAACCATGCAACTGTATTCGCATCATTGCTACCTGAAAAAATATATCCCTTACTTTGTATACCACCTTTTGCAGCGTATTCCCATTCTGCTTCCGTAGGTAAACGATAACCATTTGCTTTACAGTTGAAATTGATCTTAGTATGATTTCCGTCTAATTTATTCCAGTTCTGGGGCCACTTATCAGGATTTGAACCATAATCAAGATAACTGTAACAAGGAGTAAGCCCTTCCTTAAAACTTTTTTTATTACAATATGCTATTGCATCAAACCAGCTTACGCTCTCTACTGGTAAGTCATCTCCTCTATAGTATGAAGGATTATCACCCATTATTTCTTTCCATTCCTTTTGGGTTACTTCATATTTATCTATATAAAAAGATGATAATTTTACTGTATGAACTGGTTTTTCCCTATCTGAATCATTTGAACCCATTAGGAAAGTTCCCCCTTCTACAAATACGAAATTTGTTTTCTTTAAGTTTAAGGTAAAATTCCATTCCTCATCTTTATATCCTAATATTCCTGCGTGCCAAAACGGAATGGGAAACAGGGAAAGAGTAAAATTCCATTCCTCATCTTTATATCCTAATATTCTCGGATTCCAGAAAATAATATTATCTTTACCCACAAAACAAAGTTCAGATATTCCTCTTCCGCTCATACCTTTGGGATTTTTTAATTCTTGCTTACCATTAGATGCGGTTAATTCAATTGTAAAACCATCATTTGTTTTTCCATTTATATCATAGATAATCTTATAATATCCACAATCAGGGTCTTTACTCCACCTCATATTACTAATTGTTTGAGCATTTATCTGCACTGTTAATAGGACTATGAATAACATAAGAATTCTTTTCATATCGCCTTCCCTATCTTTCATTCTCTATTTTGTTTTATAAAATACCTTACTTTATTTGTCAAGTTTTTTCTTCCTCTCCATCCTTTTTAATCTTTTACTTTGCGTTCTCACTAATTTTTTCAAATCGGCGTTTTTGCTGGCCTGCGATATCACGATTTTTTCAAACTGAAAGAGTAGGTTCTCCATTGAAGTTATCCGCCTCCATATAGCCATTGCGTCCAAGCGATCTTCATCTTTTGTCAGCATAGCCGTAAACGCGGACTGAACAGATGCAAGGGTAAAGGAAACTCCGGTGAGACAACAAAGGGGTATCTGCCATCCGTATATAGGTGCTTGGACATTTCCAAAGCCAGTCCATCGTATCTCGCCACCAATCAAAGCCTTATTCTCACTTTACCCTGGTGTCACAACTTGTAGCTTTGGGTGTCAGTTTATATGAGTTCAATCCACATACAAAAGGAAAATGGTTTGGTAACTTCTTTTGGGGCAACAAGAAACATCATAGCTATAGATAAATTATACCTATTAATTTGCCGGATAGGAATTCAGTAATCCTATTGATTGTATAAGCAGTTACAGTAGAAGAAAAAGAGGCAATTTTAACCTTTTACAGGGTAACAACAAGAGAACATTTCCCTTTACTAAAAAACCGCATTAGAAAAAATGACTATGGCATTACTTTTGAAAAAATAAGCAAAAAACAGGAAA
>Ga0209407_1003526_pt1 | contig 13461 bp, 16 predicted proteins | sample AD_JPNHG3_MetaG_FD_184410 | JGI IMG/M metagenome (GOLD analysis project Ga0209407, IMG submission 184410) | Active sludge microbial communities of municipal wastewater-treating anaerobic digesters from Japan - AD_JPNHG3_MetaG (SPAdes) (version 2) | ecosystem: Engineered > Bioreactor > Anaerobic... | reverse complement strand
TAGAATATTGTCAAGAAAACGAACAAAAAAACCAACCGCCTCAAGGGCATCAGAGTAGGTTAAAATCATAATGCCAGCATACGTATACTCACAGATTAAAGACCCTGAAACAGGATTGGAAATATGTGTTCCACAATTGTTTCCGTATGCATCAAGCACAGGAAATATATTGCCTGAAGAAATTGAAGGATGGGTAAAAACAGGAGCAATTCCTCAGCAAGTATATGAAACACATCTCCATGATTTGAAAAGAATGGTAGAAATCAGGGAACGCATAAAAAATGGAGAAGAAGTTTTAGTGTCGGAATTGCCGCCACCCACATGTGGATTATCCGATTTCATGCTAAAAAATAAGGCTAGTCTATATGGAGAAAACGTACTAATAAAAATATTTTCACAAATAAACGCAAACGATCACGATATCGTTTGGTTATCATTTGTAAAAGAAGCAATTACCTGTATCGCATCGCAAGGGCCGTTACAAATTCACATTCTAGTAGCAAAGAAAGTTTTAAAGAACAGGTTTTCGATTGAAGATTCTCGAATGATCGGATTACTCGCAGGAGAACTTGTTGATAGCTGCCACACAATATTAAAATTTCCAACTTTTCAACATAAAGCATTTAATAAAAATCCAGTTGATATAGAAGACCTAAACGATCACTTAAAAGACAACAAAAAGAAAATCTTGAAACTAGATGCAGAATTCATAGATTATTTGAAGACAATAGGTAGAAACGGAAAAAAACTTGCAGAAGATGTCGAAGAAAAAAGCCTTGAACTCTATCGGTATTACGAAAGCATAAATTATTCTCCAGAATACAGACGTGAAGTATGGGCGTTGTGGGCACCAAGCACTAATGAACAAACAACCTTAGCGCTGGATTATTTAGCAGAGGTTTTATGGGAAGATATATGTATTAAATTATGGAATAGAGAAACAAAAGGTACTCCAGCGCTTGTTAAACCGATAATTGAAAGAATTATTCCGCTAACAAATCCAAAAAAATCTAATAAATTCATTGAATCAGAAGGTAATATAACTTTATATGGACAAAATGGAGAAACTTTATTAATGGCGCCAGCTGTTGATATAAACATGATTACTCCATTTAAAAAAGGTGTAAAAGAATTAGGAACTTTGACTGGTCACAAAATGCTCAGATGGCAGGTAAACACTGGTTTTGAAAGATGGGCAAAAGGAGAAAGCGACCCACGTTTGATCGAAATAGATGGTGGATACTCAAAAATAGCAGATTCTATAGGGTGCAAACACCCAAGCGAGATAGCCAAAGTAAAAAACATTCTACATGCACAAGCGCATGGATATTTCAAATTCGCAGACGGCAGCCATGGAAACATGATTATATTGAATATTTTGAGTATGTATCAAAATTCAGAACCTTCAAAAATTAGAATTGTTTTAGGAGACATGCTTCTTCCTACCTACATTCATCAAATAGAAAGAAGCGAGAAAAGATTCATTCCAATAGGTGATCTTCCGCCATTAGATGGGGCATCTCCAGATACATTTGCAGCACAAGCCCAACTACAACTTCTTGTCTTTTGCGAATTTTCCAATCAATCTGTTCGTCTCTTGAAAGAAGGGTCTGTGATTTTAACCGATGATTGGTGGATAGAAAAAGCCATTGAATCTGGACTGAAACCAGACAAAATAAAATCTATTATTGAAAGATGGTGTCAACCAGACATGTTTAACTGTTTTCTTGAACGACAGGGCAATGAATACAGACTAGCTTCCTACTACGAAAGACAACAAAAATTCCTTGAAGATCAAGGTCAAATAAGAATCAAAAACTCAGAGAAGGGAAAAAAATCTGTAGAAGCCAAAAAAATGAAAAAGTGATTGAAGGTTACATAGGTCTCCTCTTGAAGGTTACATAGGTCTCCTCTTGAAGGTTACATAGGTTTTGCTCCTTCTCCGAGACAAAAGAACGAAAAAAGTTGAACGATAACGATAACGATAGTGTTAGTTAGCGATATCGCTTTCGCTTAACGCGACGCGAATCGCCTTAAGAAAATAAGAAACGCCGAAAGAAAGAGAAGTCGGCAACAGAACTACATAGCTCCGATTAACCTTTTCCTTCGGCGCTTCCTATCCTTGGAGACACATGGCATACAAAACGTATACTGAGCAAGTTCAGGAACACATCAAAGTACTCAATGACAATGGGTTATGCGTATACGAGCTCAAGCTTGACTCTTCAAGTTGGATTCGTTGCCATGGCCATGATGAGACAAAAGGCAGAGGAGAATATTCATACATATCTAATACAGAGCAACTTAGAAGAGGGCTACTCGGAATTAGGACATCATTCCGCGGGCCAGGTGGTGTCGGTAGCCATAAGACATACGGTCTTCCATCTTCAGGCAACGAGAACATCAGCATCGTTAATCACCATTCAAAAGAGAGTCAGGAAGAACAAGAGTTAGCTGCTCGCAAAGCTTATGGCTTTTGGAATCACAGCAATGTTCAAGGCAAGTCTGATTATTTGACGCGCAAAGGCGTTGGCAGTTACGGCATAAGGTTTCGGTTTAGCGATCAGTATGGCAATGTCGCCGTCGTTCCGATGTTTGATGAACATGGAAAGCTATGGAGTTATCAGCTTTTGAACACTGATGGGACAAAGAGACATCCGAAGGGTTGTAGAACGGAGGGATTATTCCATAGACTTGGCAATCTTCATAATGGCGAGCGGATTGGAATTGCAGAAAGCTACGTTACAGCAGCGACATGTATGGAGCTTAGCGGAGTGCCAACGGTATGCGCGTTCACATCGGAGAACCTTGTTGCTGTTGCGCAATCTATCCGCCTTCTCTTTCCAAATTCTCATATCATTCTCTTTGCCGATAATGACCGACACCTAGAAAAAACAGGAAATACGAATAAAGGTGTTTTAAAGGCTCAACAAGCGATCGAGGCGATTAAACGTGATTTTACCTTGGCGATACCAAGATTCGATGAAATAGAGCCGTCTAAAGAAGCCTCTGATTGGAATGATCTTGTCAGATTGATTGGAATTGAAAATACGAGGTTGCAATTGATGCGTGGATTGACTTTTTAGGTAGGGTGTCGCGCACGCGCATTAAGATCACTGAAATTCATCTAACCTTCGTTGAATACATTATTTATTTCTTGATTGATAGCCTTCATTTCCTTCAGTAATTGCCGCTCCATTTTCCGCTGTTCTTTGGCTCTTTTCGTGGCTTTTCCATGGGTTTTTCGCTTGAAGTGGTTCCCACCGTGCATCCGACAGCGCGTATAACCCGACCCTTTCGTTGCTGGCATTTCGCACGGTTGCCATCCCTTGCTGCGACATTTAGCCCCGCACAGGATGGCTCCTTTAACTGGCATGGTCACTTCTCATTGATGACGGTTGCGACATAGCGTTGCCTGTCCCGTTGTAGTTGTAATTGACCGTGATGTTCTGCGTTCCCCCGCCCCGCTTCTTGGTTAGTAGCTGCATGGCCTCATTTGAGAACCTCAGCATTCGAAGCCCTATGCTCTCATCTGCCTCGTAATCTGAGCCTAGCTTCCGCAGCCCTAGCAAGTGTGAAATGACGATTTGAGCGGCGCAGAGAGTTTCGATGGAGTCTTGAGGATTCAGGCTTCTCATGAGCGACGCAACCATCTCGATTTCCGCTTCAGAAGGCTCGGTTCTTCCCATGACGAGTTCTCTTGGAGCGATCGCCTTTGACGCTTCGATAACCAGAGCTTCGACAACCTCTTCGCTCTCGGCATGGAAGGCCTGCATGATGGGGACGAGGGCTTGAGGTGCGTTGACCTCGATGGTGGGGGATGGGTTCTTTTTTCGGGACTTAGCCATACAATACCTGAAATACTTCTAATACCAGTAATAACCTGATTGACTGCATTTTTCCTTTAACTTCTCATCTTGGTCTTTGTGCTTGCTCATGGCTCTAACTGCTTTCTTTATTGCTGGCTCATCCCCTTTTTCCTTGGCGTCATAATACCGTCTGAAGAGCTTCATATATTTTTTGTTTCGGCTTTCTTGGAGCTTTTCCATGGTATCGTAGTCATAGAAGTCGATAGCATCTATTTCAATATCTTCATCCTTCATCAGTCCTCGGCGGTTCATTGGGTTTCTCCTTCAATAGTTATGGGTTCCTCTTCCTTGCGGCCTGTCTTGATATTGACCTTTGAGCCATTGAAGATCTGCCCCTGGTTGACGTTGTACTGGACGTTGATGAGTTGGGCTCCCTTGGTTCGATATTTCTGAAGGGTTTCAAGGATGGAATGGGTTAGCTCAAATTTCTTGATGTCACGGTCATCTACCCCGTCTTTTACCTTTCTAATTGCCTGTAGATGGACGATGATGAACTGCTGGGCTAAGGCTGCCTCGACTGCATCTTGGGGTTGAAGGGCTTGGAAAAGGTTGGAGACCATCTCGATTTGCTCTTCAGAAACTAGCTGATATGGCCTTTCTCTGTCGTATTCGGAAGTAAAAGTGTATGGGATTGTGATTTGGAAAGCCGCTTGGATGGTCTGTTGAAAAAGGCTTTTTTTCACCGTCTCGTTCGAGTGAATCGTTGCGGGTGTCGTGGTTGTTAGTGCGAAGTTTTGCGGTACTGGGAAGCAGATGTCTTTCAAGGTTCTTTTTGTCTTTTTAGTCATGTGAATATACTCCTAAAATCTTAATTACAACAAATACTGGTATTTTAAGCATTAACAACATTACTTTCTTTTTTGATTCGCTTAATTGCCCTAATCGCATCTAGCTTAGTCATTCCCGTTGGGTCGACTCCTGCACCTCTCAGAAAATACGCCTGCTTTTGAGTAACTGGTTCATTTTCCATCTGGCGGTAATACTTTCTCTGTTGTGCGATGACTTCTCGAATCTTCATTGAGGCCTGCGCTTTGTTCATCTTCTTGGTCTTGATTCCTTTTTTCTCGAGAAAGGCTCTTTGTCCTTCGGTTGGAGGCTCTTCACTGCTTAGCCATGGCGACTTGGTTGAGGCAAAGTTTAGCTTAAAGTGAGTCCTGGCAAAATCCTCGCAAGTTCCTGAGCAATACTCAATCGGAAGCGGCAATTCAACAAGGAGCTGTTCCCTTCCACTCCTCCAGTATGCCCTTGCGATGTAGCCGCCATCCTTCGGGTAGAGAACAATTTCATTGCCTTCGTCATCGGCTAGCGACCATTCATCGTCTCCTATGGGTAGCCAAATGAAGCGAGCTGTTCCCAAGATGTCAAATTCCTCATCACAAATCCTTTTGATTTGGATTGAAAATGCCCGTTTTTCCTTTTCTTCTACCTCGCTTCCCTCTCCTACATATTGAGCTTCAGGGATGGTTCTTCCTAGAGAAGCGACCGTTTCAAGGTTATGCCCCTCATCGGCGAAGTCCAAGACGAGGCAGTCTGACTTTGACGGGTGTAGTCTTAATCCCCTTCCGACGCATTGGATGTAAAGTCCTTTGAACTTGGTGGGTCTCTAGCCATAGCAACACAGCTAATCGTCGGCTCATCGAAGCCCTCTGTTAGGACTCCGCAAGAGGTTTCTATTTGGATTTGACCGTTTTTAAGCTCATCTAAGACTCTTTTCCTTTCGAGACTGTCCATGTCTCCATAAATCGCCTTTGCTGGAATCAGGGCCGTTCTGAAGGCTTCTGCAAGGTCTTTGCAATGTTGAACGTCACAGCAGAAGGCTACCCCCTTTCGACTTCTGGCGTGTTTCCGATAAGTTTCAGCGATGAACTGGTTTCTCTCTGACGTGTTGATTGCCTCTGAAAGCCCCCCTATAGCGAAATCCACTGCTTTGGTGTGAACCCCTTGAATTGAAGTCTTTGTTAGCACCCTCCTACCGTTGACTGGGCTGAGGTAGCCAGCCTGAATCATGGTTCCTATTGAGATTCTGTAGGTTATTTCCTCGAAGATGTCCCCTAACTCCTTATCATCAGAGCGCATTGGTGTTGCTGTTACGCCGACCAAAAGTTTTGATGGGTCTTTGCCTCCAAAGCCTAAAGACTCGATAACCTTGAGGTAAGAGGGAGAGTTTGCGTGGTGAGCCTCATCAATAAGAAGAAGGTCAAAGTCGTTTCCTTTGAGCTGGTTTAGCCTGGTATCTCTAGAGCAAGACTGAATACTTCCGAAGACGACCTCCTTGTTTGGCTCATTTTGCTCTGCCATACAGACACCAATTTCAGCCTCTGGCCAGATAAGCTTAAACTTGGTGATTGCTTGGGTTATTAACTCTTCTCGGTGGGCTAGCAAAAGAGTACGTTTGCCTAGCTGTTTGGCGAGGGCGGCCATGATGATTGTTTTGCCGCTCCCCGTCGGAAGGATAAGAAGCTGTCTGGTTAATCCTCGTTCAAACGACTCTATGGTTTTTGAGATAGCCTCTGATTGGTAGTGGCGAAGCGAGATATTCATGGGAATCTCCTTAATATAGCTATTCCATGTAAAGACAGCATTTTAGTTGATTGCGTTAATAATTACATTGTCTTAAATACATGTATTTGCGCTTTTTTCTATTTGTATGTATACTTCCTTGTTTTAGATGTTTGAATTTACGTATTTTTTGAGGTTTATGTGTGTTTGGTAGATTTTTTACCCTTTTAGCTCTGTTCTTGATAACGGTTTCGTCTTCTGTTTTTGCTCTTGGAAGCTCTAGAACTTATGACGGAGGAAAGTCGTGGTATCATAGTGATGGCAGTTCAACCCGAACCTATGATGGCGGACGTAGTTGGTACAATAGTGACGGTTCTAGTACCCATATTTACGATGGTGGAAAGTCATGGTACGGAAGCGATGGCTCTAGTGCCAGAACCTACGACGGTGGAAACTCATACTATTACAACGATGGAAGCAGTACACGCACCTATGACGGTGGAAGGTCTTGGTATAACAGCGATGGTTCTAGTTCAAAAACCTATGATGGAGGCCAGTCGTGGTATTACAACAGATAATCAAACCTCTACTTCTCTTACCTATACTGGGAGCCTGTCTTGTTGGGTGCTACAGTAACTCTGGGCATGATTATGACGATGGCTATGAGTCCGCTTGGGAAGAAGGAAGTGCCCCTACAAGGTTTTCTAGCCAACAATATCGAGATGGATACGAGCAGGGTTTGCAGGATGCAGCTATGTATGATGAGGGGTATTACGACGGGTACAATAAGAAGAAGTGTGCTTATCCAAACGACCCAGACTACATGGATGGGTATAAAGACGGAAAAAAAAGGTATTAGATAATTGAATAATGAGAATCAATAATTTTATTAAAACACTTATATGTTTTTCACTTGTTTTATGTTTATATTTTGTTTTTGCAAAAGAATCGAAAATAACTAAAAAAAATATTGAATCAATTTCCAAAGAATCGTATCCAGAAGCCTCTTTAGAACAAAAATTAGCAACTGAATTTACTCAAGATGCTATTGTTGCTATTAGGATTTGTCGGGAAGCCGATGAGCTTTTTGGAGAAGCTATTCAAGATGTGATTGATTCTAAAAGGTCGGAAGACGAGTGTTTGTCAGACATGTACAAAGCTAAAGAACGATTTATTGACTCTAGAAGGATTGTCGAGAAATGGGAGAAAAAGGGGACGATTGAGCAAATAGTTGATGAAATTGGAGATTTAAAGTTTGGAATAGAAGACCTTAGCGATGCATTCGAACAGTTGTCTAAAATAATAGAAAACATTTTTTCAGACACAGTTGGAGCAGAAAATATTCAAATTAAATATTGGCAAGCTTCACAAAAAGCTCAGGCCGCTAGAAAGAGGTTGTTTGGTTTTGCTGCTAGATGGTTACTTCGGATTCATCATGGAGAAAATAAGCCATTTTCACACCATATACAGCTCACAAAAAGACAATATTCATATATAAAATATTGTATTAATAACAATTTCAAAAAAGAAGCGGATGAGTTTTGGAATTCAGAAAACAGGGATAATCTTTCCACATATACTTGGTGTTATAGAATGTTTGACTATGCGGTGACAGAGGAGTTGAAAAAAAGTATTGAGGATGAAGCTATTTATTTAACACGGTATATAGAAGAGCCTATTAGTACAGAAGTTAATAAAGTTGAAGGGGAAGTTTGGGTTATTTCAAAATTTTCCCCAAGGAATGGAAATTCTGTTTGTGTACGGACACGGTTTCTAGAAGAAAGCGAGTCATATGACATCCAATATGTTATTTTTGAGGGAAATAAAAATCGTTTTGAGAAAAGCGAAAACCCTAAAAAAATAAATTTAGACCATGATAAAGAGGCTTTTGTTTTTTCTTATGACCAATATGGTGAATTTTGTTGCCTTGTGAATTTTAATAAAAAAGACAAAAAACACGACTGTAAGGTTCTGATTTCTAAGTATTAGAACATTAAAAAATTCATTTTACTGGGCGGCCACTCTTTAAAGCTTCTCTCCGTTCGGGAAATGAGTCACCCTTTTTTTTTAGAGATTGTCCATTGCTGTCGTCGTAAATAACACTAATTTTCTCTAGGTTCTTGATGGCATTCTCTAAAGCTTCCTCGGTGAGTTGAGCTAGAGTTAACCCCCTAGTCCAGTACACAGCATTTTTAGCTCTTTCAATTACGTCTTCGGAAATTTGAACGGTTAGCCTTTGCTTGTTGTTAGTTGATAGTGATTTTTGAGAGCCATTGCCGTTAAGAGCTTTAGCAGCCTTAACCTCTTCATGGAGTTCTTCTTTAGGTGCCACCAGGATGTCAAAAGGGCTCTCGCCAATAGTTTTTCTACTCATCAGTTTTTCCTTGTAATTACTTCTTTTGCCAGTTTTCTATAGTCTTCGGCTTCTGGACTCTTCGTGTCGTAAATGGTTATCGGTTGTCCAAAGCTAGGGCATTCAGCAAGTTTTACGGTTTCTCTAATGCAAGTCTCGTACACCATTCCATTGAACCGTTTTTTAAGCTCGTGAATGACATCCATGGATAGGCGAGTCCTTTTATCAACCCGACAAGGGATTATTCCCTTTATCTTGAGCTCTGGATTCAACCTGTCCTTAACCATTTCAACTGTCTTTAGCAACTGGGCTAATCCATCCAAAGCCATCACTCTTGTTTCCAAAGGAACAAGTATCTCATTTGCCGCTACAAGAGCGTTTAAAGAAAGCAATCCTAAGGCTGGTGGGCAATCAATAAGAATGTAGTCCCATTTTCCTTTTAGCTCATCAAGTTTTCTTTTAAGAATTGTTTCAGCCCCAACCTCGGAAGCTAAAGCCCTTTCAATACCGATTAACCATTGGCTTGATGGAATGATGTTTAACCCTTCAATGCTGGTATCTCTGACATTATCAGAAATACAGGTATTTTCTGCAAAAACATTATATATGCCTTTTTCGGTATTTGAGCATCGAAGCCACTTACTTGATGAGCCTTGAGGGTCGATATCAATTAAAAGAACTCTCTTTCCGTGTTCTGTCAGGGAAGCTCCTAAATTTACTGCTGTTGTTGTCTTGGCAGAGCCACCTTTTTGATTGATAATGGCCAAAATTTCCATAATCGTATCCTTTACCTAAAATACTCCCATTTATGGGATATGTTGTATTTTCATTTCCATTGCCGTAATTCCACGTTTACAGCAATCCAATTATTACTTGTCACTTCGTTTCGCCTTTATCGGTCTCTTCAGAAAAGTAGGATCTAATGGCAGAACCTGGCACATACCACTTCTTTGCCAACTTCTTTCCCTTAATCTTTCCTTCACGCAAAAGTTTACGCGCCGTCTTTTCCGTAATCCCAAGAACTTTGCACAGTCCTGCAACATCATAAAGAACGTCATCTTCAACTTTCATTGTCATTTTCCTTTCTTAAATAATTACGTAACGTTCCGCACCAGACTTAATGCGTTCGTGGTTATGAAAATAAATCATGGTCGTCTTTGGGTCTGAATGCCTAGCCATAGCTTGCGCCTGTATCAATGAAGCGCCATTCTTAATGCTTAAGCTAACTGCTGTGTGCCTCAATGAGTGAGCCGTCAGCCTTGAATCGTCAACATCTATCTTTCTGAGGGTTTCCTTTACCATCCAACTAATGGTGCGCTCTTTTAGAGGCTCTCCACGTGTCCTATTTGAAGTGCTGGCAAAGAGAGGGTCTTTTTCTGACAAAGAGCCACGACTAGCTAAATACTTTCTCAGCGGTCTTAATGTTTCATCCACCAGAAGGACAAAGTCGTCTTTTGAGTCTCTACCCTTCCCCTGAACCAATAAAATTGCCTCACCGCTCTCTTGGCGCAAATCGCCTACAGTAGCTCTTGACACCTCTACAGTCCTTAAGCCTGTCCTGACAAGTAAATTAAATAGAGCATAGTCCCTTAACCCATCTAAAGTATTTGTATCAAACGAGGTTAGGGCTGTTCTTATCTGGTCTACAGTCAGACATTCCTTACGAAATCCCTTCGGCTTCTTTAGTCCTTTAACGCTCTTAGCTATGTTGGGGAATATCTTTTTAGATTCTAGCCACTCAAAGAATTTACGAACGGCTGTAAGATACCCATTAACAGTATAAGCACTCTTCCCATCCCTGATTAAGGCTTCCCTAAAGGAATAGATATCCTGCTGATTTAAGAGACTTAAACTGTCTAATGAGTACTTGTCTTTGACCCATTCAATGAATGGCTTGATCTGCCTGCGATAAGTCTCTTTGGAGTTGAGTTTTGCGTCTATACTATCCACAAAACTTTCTATTAGCCCCTCTACGTCAAAATAACTCTCCTGTAGAGGCATTTCTTTTTCTACCAAGGCAATGCTCATACGTCTCACTATATATAATGTTGATGTTAGACACAATTTACCTAAAAGGAACACAAAAGGCAATATAAAAAGACGAATAGATACGAAATAAGATTGACTCATTGGAGCAAAATAATTAAGATGTCAGCTTATAGGCAGTCACGCATTTAGGAGAAAAATGCCCAAAGAAAAGAGTAAAAATCTACCAGCTAAGCAGAGAGAATCGGATAAACTTTTTTCAAATAAAGAGTATGAAACCACGTTGGCTGACCTAAAAAAGTACATTCGTTCCTCTCAGATAAAAGCTGCTGTAGTCGTCAACAAGGAATTGATTAAACTCTACTGGGTCATAGGAAAGACAATCGTTGAAAAGCAGGAAAATAGCGGCTGGGGCAGCAAATTTATAGAGAAGCTAGCCAAAGACCTTCAGAATGATTTTCCTGGTTTAGAGGGGTTCTCACGCACAAATATATTCAGGATGAGAGCCTTTTATCAGGAATATAAATTAGTCCCACCACTGGCGGGACAATTAGACGAAATTGACCATTTGGGAGTTCTAACCCAGATACCTTGGAGTCACAACATCATTTTGATGGAAAAACTTGATAATGCTGAAGAACGTTTATGGTATGCGTCAAAAACAATAGAAAATAGCTGGGGGAAGAGGGCGCTAGAAGACTGGATTGAAAGAGACATATACTCTAGGAAGGGGAAGGCTATAAATAACTTTTCTTTACACCTACCTGAACCACAATCCACATTAGCTCAAGAAACGTTGTGCGACCCATATTTCTTTGATTTTCTTAACTTACCTCCTGGGCACATAGAAAAGGAGTTAGAGGACGGCCTTGTAGAGAAAATACAAGAAACTCTTCTAGCATTTGGTCATGGGTTCGCATTCGTCGGACGCCAATACCCATTAGAAATAGACGGGGACACGTTTTACGTAGACTTGCTCTTCTATCACATCCCATCACATCGTTACATAGCCGTGGAGCTAAAAACGGAACCGTTCAAGCCTGAATATACTGGGCAGATGAATTTCTATCTTGCTGCAATAGACGACATGTTAAAATCGCCACAAGATAACCCAAGCATCGGATTGATTCTGTGTAAAAAGAAGTCAAAAATCAAAGCTGAGTATGCCTTGAGGAACCTTCAAAAGCTAATGAGCGTTGCAGAATACTCCACAACAAAAAAACAGATTCAAGCGTCTACTGATAAACTACTCCCACCGATAGAGGAGATAGAACAAGAACTAGAGAGAGAAATGAAAGAGGAATAAATGAGTGCAAACCAATATTTATTAGTTCTAGCAAAGCAAGGAAAGAGCTTTAAGCCGTTAAAAGAAAAATTCTACGAATTAGGCGGTTTTTATAATGACATCGGGTATGCGTTTCCTGCCAAAAATGAGCAATTCTTAAAACAAATCTTAGAGCCTCTTAATGTAAAAATATATTCCCAACCACTTTCAGAAGGCCAAACATTTGAATCTCTGAAACAAGCACACACAACACTAAGATTCAAAGAAAAACTAATAAAAAAAGAACTAGAAATCATTCACTTTAAAAGTAAATTTGGGATTGAAGAGTTAAATGAAGAATTTATAGAAGCTTTAGATTTACCAGACTATAAAAAGCAGGAAATTTTAGATCTTATTCATGAATGTGAAGACCTGAAGAGAGCTAGTCAATGGGCTGAAGGAATGGAGAAGGCAATTTCCATAACCCCAAAGAATGGATTTAGCATCAAGTTCATTAACGAAATGGATAAAAATTATCTGCTTGAAGACGCCGAAGAAATGCCACGGCTTATCAATTTTATTGACGAGGGCACACCAAAACCCTTCATAAGAAGAGGAGTCGTGGGAATGGTTGTCGGAGCTGGAGGCGTAGGTAAGACCCACTTTTTAACACAATTGGGCTTATCAATGGCAGTTGGAACCCCATTCTTAAAAAAATACCCTATAGAAAAACCTGGTTCTGTTTTCATAGGACTTGGAGAAAATTCGGAAGAGGATATCCATAGGCTTATCAGAAAAACATTCAAAAAAATGTTCTTTATTGACCCTCAGATGAGTTTTGAGCAAAGTCAAGAACTTGAAAAAATAAGCAGCCGTATCTCTGTCATGTCATTTACAGGCATGCAAGCTTCATTTATCAAACAAGAGATTCCAACATCCATTTTTCAACTATTTTTAAATGAGTTAAAAACAAAAGAACCAGAAGAAGGATGGTCTTGTATCATCTTAGACCCGATTTCAAGATTCTTAGGAGCAGATGCAGAAACAGACAACGCCTCAGCAACGCAATTTATAGCACTTCTTGAAAAATTAACGCTTGAATTGAAAGGAAAGCCAACTGTGATATTTGGTCACCATATGAACAAATCTGGAGTGAGCGGAACAAATACAGATCAGGCAGCTGCAAGAGGTTCCAGTGCTATAACAGATGGTGTTAGGTTTCAAATAAATCTGGAAAAAGTTTTTAACGGAACTGGAGACAAAAAGATACAGGAGAAAGATAAAATCTCCATGAGACTAGTAAAATCTAATTTTACAGCCGCCATTCCTGATCAAATTTTAAAAAAAGATCAAAACGGGATTTTAGAATATTGTCAAGAAAACGAACAAAAAAACCAACCGCCTCAAGGGCATCAGAGTAGGTTAAAATCATAATGCCAGCATACGTATACTCACAGATTAAAGACCCTGAAACAGGATTGGAAATATGT
>Ga0209407_1003514_pt1 | contig 13504 bp, 18 predicted proteins | sample AD_JPNHG3_MetaG_FD_184410 | JGI IMG/M metagenome (GOLD analysis project Ga0209407, IMG submission 184410) | Active sludge microbial communities of municipal wastewater-treating anaerobic digesters from Japan - AD_JPNHG3_MetaG (SPAdes) (version 2) | ecosystem: Engineered > Bioreactor > Anaerobic... | reverse complement strand
ATCACCGCGCAAGCCGATGCACCTTCGTCGCAGTTGCAAAAGTACGGCGCACTCACAGAATATGTTTCAAACGTTCGCATTCGCACTAGTACAGAGTTGAATGCACGTGCACAACAACGAGTGAAGAGCCTGGCATATCCGATTCAGTCCGTCAGATGCGATATCGTTGATCTCAACGCACTATATCCGACGACTTCGATTCCAGACGTCGGTGCGCCTGTGCGTATCGTTGATCCATTCACGGAGATCGACGTACTTGCGTACATCGATGCAATCGAGTTTGATTTGGTACATCCGCTTGATACGAAGATTGAGTTGGGTATATTCAAAGCGCCCGACTGGATTACGGAGCAGGTCAAGCGTGCAATGGATTTGAACAGAGACAACGCCGTCGTGCCGCAAAAGATACTCGATGAATTGAAGCGTGCAATTGCTGAAATGGGCGTGCCGCCCTTTGGTTATGAGGTCAAGCCGTGCGATTTCTTTTGCTGGTCTGGAGAAAAAGATCAAATGGCGAGGGTTGATCACACTCATGCTATCTGTTGGTTATGAGAATGTACGTCCAGGCGCGATCGTTGTAAGCAACACGTACGTAACTGCTGCATCGTACGCATTTCCGCTGTCGATTATGGCGGTATGGGGTGCAAACGCAGCGACAGTCCGTTTTCTTGGTACTCACAGCACATTGCAGATTTCAGAGTATGAGGCACAAATGGTTTGGAACTCACAGTACTATTTCGCCAGTGGTCGCAAAAACTATGTTTGGTTCGGGGGGCTGAATAGAGATAATGAAGGATATTTTTATAGCGGCTGGCAGGTGCGGCGGAGAGACAACGATAATTACGATTATTACGTCTTCGTTTACCGATATGCTTACCCACAAGGATGGGAATTGTATACCGTCTACAGCACGTTAGACGTGCCGCCTCCGCAATTCGCTTACTTCTATCAATGGGAGGGATTACAATTATTCTATGCATCACTTGCAAACGGCGGTGTAGCGATTCGGTTTGGAGTTAACGGCCGTATAACTGAATTTCCAGACGGCACGATCGATAATCCGATCGTTGATTCGAATTTTTTTTTAATTCGTTCACATACGCAACATAACACGTTATATCGTGTTGCTGGCACTGCTCCGAATTTGAATTTACCAGACGTCATACAGATGAGTGGATTCGGTGAACGTGGCGATGTGACGTTGCCAGTGTCTTCATACGAGCCAGTGTGGTCGCCTGTCACTGGACTTTACTGGATTATTAGATTTGATGCCGGGGTGGGGCTCGTATTGACTGGAAGCGATCAGGGTATATGGCTCGGCAACGAGTCGCCATCATACACGTTACGATACGGTGCAACGGCTTGGTGCGGTACAACGAGTAATTGCGTTTACGGTGCACAGTATAAATATTTGCCGATTCAATTCTTAAACGGCACAATGATTTGGCAAAACAATTCATTGGTTCAGCAGAACGATTTTGCAGGCTGGAACACATCGTTTGCAGAACGCAATGCGACAACGTTGATACAGGGCATAGAGCGATATTTAGGTGCAGAATATAGCACAATGTTGATCTCACCAGTTCAACCGTATTATTCAAAGCCCGATAATGTACAACACTGGTTTGGTATGTGGAGTACGCCGTCGTCTGAGCTTTTCCGACCGTATTACCACGTATTACATTTTTTTAGCATCACTCCGCCTGCAATACAGATTGATGAAAGCACAGGCTTGTATACAGCAGACAGTTGGGGTATTCAGGCTTTTGATACGAACAGAGCGCCGATAGATGCAGGATTTTACTTAACAAAAAAGTTGCTGTACGAAGGGTACGAAGACAAGATCGGGTGGATGCCTGCGCCTACAGGCTATGTCTTCCCTTACTGGAATATCGATAAGCCGCTACCACTAGGCTGGGATCAGACGTACAAATTTCCTCGTATGATAATTGATGTTCGTGGCTTGCCGATTTGCAAAGAAAACATGTATGAGTTCGGTAGAATTCTGCATGCTGCTAGGCGGCTGTGTTTTCTTTACAATGGTAGTCTAGGCTGGTTTAAAACCAATAGGTATCCAAGTTCTAAAGATTCTGAATGGCTAGAACGTGAAGTGTTTACTGGATACGGCACAATAAACGTCACACCTTACGCTATAGGTGAAGACTCGTTTCCAGATAATGTAGATTTCGTACCGATACAAGAGTCGCAACTCGTACAAATGCACAAGTGTGCTAATATGCTTGCTCGTGTTGATTTCAGAAATAAGGTTACATTCTAATGATCAAAGATCACTTACTCGATTGTGCTCAGCGACACACGCGCAATTGCGGTGGTGTGATCACGCCTGAAATTATTGTGCTGCACTACACTGCAGGCGGATCGCTTGATGGTGCAGTTTCGTGGTTTCAGAATCCTGCAAGTTCGGTTTCAGCCCACCTCGTGATCGGTCGTGATGGATCAGTCGTTCAGTGCGTTCCGTTCAACAGACGTGCATGGCATGCAGGGGCGAGTTCGTATAGAGGACGACCTGGCGTGAATGGCTTCAGCATCGGCATCGAGTTCGTTAACTGGGGCGTGCTACAGGACAACGATAGCCGTACGTGTCGATCATGGGGCGGCGTTGTGATCAGCAAGGACGATTGTGTCCAAGCGGCATTTCGTGGATCGATTCATTGGTGGCAGCGGTTCACGCCACAACAGATCACGCGCGGTCTCGAAATCGTTGAGCAATTGATCAGAGCGTATAACATTCATGATATTGTTGGGCATTACGACGTGGCGCCAACGAGGAAGATTGATCCCGGTGGCGCCTTTCCGATGGATCTGTTCAAGCATCTGTTGAAAGAGGTTCACAGTGAGTCAATTGAGTGAGTTCATTCGCGGTGTGCGAGTGATAGGTAAAATCCAGAAGGAGGTTCATATGATTAGAAAACCATTGGATGGCTCATGAGCAGCAAACTGAAGAGACTCATTAGCGGGGTCATGGCTATCGGTGAGGTGCGGCTAATGTTGAGGCGTCTGGTAAGACATCGTATCGAACCTATCAGACTTAACCCAGAGGAGGATATACCAATGAATCCAGTATCGAAACCATTCTATCAAAGCACCACGACGCAGAACGTTGCCGTTGGTGCCATATCAGGTCAGGGTATTGCACTTAGTCTGATTGCATTGCTGCGTAAGGTTGCGCCTGGCGTTGTTATCTGGTCAGAAGATCAGGATCAAACCGTGGCACAGGCGCTTGGAATCGTATTAACGCCGTTATTGTCTAGGCTGCTGGCTGTACTGCGTAAAGGCACAATATGAGGACCTACCAATGAAACACATCATCATCACTTTGATTCTGTCGTTGTCTCTTGCTGCTTGCGTGACGATGAAATTACCTGACGGGACCGTCACGACACGTCCTGACACGGAAGCGACTATTGCCATTCTTCAGTCGTCCATCACGATAGCGCAACAGGCTCTGGATGCCTATATCCAGTTCGCACAAGAACAGCAGCGACTGGAAGACGAAGAGACACAGCGGGAAATTGCACGCCAGCGTGAACGGATTGAAATGCTGATGGGGTTATTAGCTGCACTTAGGTCGCATCATCTATAGTAAAATAAAAATAAAAATTCCCCATAATTACTCTCGTTCTTCAGTCTCTTCTTCGTACCCCGCGGCCTCGGCAATCAGCCGAAGCGTATGCGGGTACGGCTTGTGGCGACCGGACAAAACATTTCGGATTGTTGCGAACGACAATCCGGAATCCGCCGCCAATTGTTCGGGGCGGATCTGGTTCCGTAGAATGAATTTCCTCAACTTCTTCTCCGATATCATTTCGATTTACCTCCTGCACGGACGAGGGCGACGGCATAAACGCGCCCGTCCCTTGTTTTCCGCGTTTCCGGGCAGAGCAGGTCGCTCCGCTCCGGAAATGCGTTTGCAACCAGAGCGCTGACTATGTAGAAAGTGTTCGGCTGTGGGTCAGGCAACGGGCAACGCGTGTCAATTTCCCATTCCTTTTCAACGATCGGCACGCCGTCGATGGTATAATCGACGTCATGCCTCTTTTCTAGCAGGCGCGGGACGGGAGCCGGGAATTCTCGCCATTCCGAATCAACAACGACGGCAGGCGGGATTATTACCTTTGTGCCGTCGTTCAAAATAACATCGATAGGGTGTCCCGTAAGATTCACAATCTTCGGGAAAGCACGCCCTGCCTCTTCCGCCATGCAAGTATCGCACAGCGGTTCTGTAAATACAGTCTGCACGTCCCCACACTTTTCGCAGGGAACTCTCATGCTCAAATCACAGCCGTCCACGTCGGGGTAGCGCTTCGCCCGAACGTACATCCAATAGTTTTTTACGCCTTGATTAGACATTTCTCGTTCCTCCTTCACTTTCTTAAAAAACTTTTTTATTTTCTCTTCCCTTTTTTTATCTATAAGCGTCTTTCCGATTCCATTCGATTATTGATAAGACATTTTGAAATGTACTTTTCCCGTTCCCCTTCCAACCCAAATACATTAGGAGGAAGGGAAGGGCACCGTGACCCCTCACGTTCAATTTGTAGGAATTGTGACCGTCTGGCTTTTGATTCCAATTCCAATGATCGGAATCACGCAGTTCGATGCTACGTCCCTCTCCGTTCCTAGCCCACACATACAGCGTTCCGGTTTCCGCGACGTGCTTATCAAACGCCTTGAACCCGGCGGCGCCTAGCACCGCCGAAATGCAAGGGTCGGTCGCATAAACGAGTTTTTCTGGTTCTGGAAAATCCGCCCAGAACATACGGACGTAAGATTCGATTCTTTCCCTTTTCGTTTCCTTCTTCATCTCTCGTCTCCTCGTTGTTTTCCTGTTCTGTAATAACTTTATCATAACTTTATCATAAAGTCAAGTACTTTTTTCAAAAAATTTTATCGCTGTAAGTCCTTGAAATGCTAGGAGTTATGCAAAAACGCATGAATTAGTGCAAAAAATTTTTGATCTTTTTCTGAAAAATTTTTGTTTTAGGCCCCGATGCTCAAGTGGACCCTGCGCATCATCGCGCCCCGTTTCCGCGGGCGTCTACTCATACTCCACTAGTCCTCCACTGGTACGCATGCCGTACTCGATCGCGTGACGACGTATAGTCTTGTCCGATACGTTCAAGTGCTTCGCGACGTCAACGATGCGTGCGAATCGCTCGCCATTGCCAACGTCGCGTATTGCGGCCTCGAGCATGACACGCGTGATGCTCGTCCGCCGCCCCTTCTGCCCAGCGAGCTGCACGCCACTGTATGAGTAGTCGATCCGATGGCATGGCCACTCCCAGACGACCGGTACAGGGTCGGGTGCGCGGAATTCACGAAGAGTCCATTCCAGCATGAACACTCGCTCCTCCTCGGTAGCTGTGAGAGTGCCTACAGCGTCCGGGTCGCGACCGAATACACCAGATCCTGACGCGCGGTCGATCGACGCACGACCGCCCTGCGCACCCTTGGCGAAGTGGCTCACGATGATCACGCTCGATTGAAGATCTTCTGCGAGCCGGTCGATATGCCTGCATAGCTCGGCAATGTCACGTGCACTGTTCTCGTCGCCCATGTAGACCTTGTATATGGGATCGACGATCACGGCGCCGTAGTACCCAGGCTCGATCTGGCGTAGCAGTCGTGTGCTCAACTTGTTCAACGGTTCTGAATGGCCGCGCAGGTTCAGCACGTGGAACGCGTCGGCATTTGCAGCGCCCACTGCGTCCTGGACGTCGCGTACTCGCTGCACGAACGACGCCTCGTCTACCTCGAGGTTGATGTACAACACGCGGGCCTGGTGGCATTGATACCCGAACCACTCACCGCCGCACGATATTGCACGCGCAAGCGCGATCATTGCGAATGTCTTGCCCGACTTGGAGCCGCCCGCGAACAGCATCTTGTGGCCATGGCGTAGTATGCCGCGGATGAGCTCGGGTGCGGGTGGCGGTACAGTAGCGAGCATGTCGCCCAACGTGCGGATCGGCAGTCGTGTCCTAGCTGTCTCAATGTGGCGTATCCATGCATCGTAGTCGTCACAGCCAATGTTTGTCGCGACGAGGTATTGTCGCTGTGTGCCTCGCCATACGCCTGGCAGTCGGCTCAATCGCGACGCATTGCGGTTCTGTCTGTCAAGCGGGATACCAGCCCTCTCGAGTATATCGTATAGTCGCGCAACACGCGCGCTGTACTCTGCAGCGTTCCGTGCGTCGATACGCACCGCGAAGTGCAAGCTCTTGCCGCCGCTATGTACGACGGTCGTACATGGCACTCGCAGCGCTGTGATACGGCGCCACTGTTCGTCGATAGGCAGTTGGTCGCACTCGACGAGTGCGTGACGGTATGCGGTGACGTTCGCGTCGCATACGCCACGGCCGTCGACTGGATTGAGTCGTATCCACGCACCCGCCTCCTGCTGTGCACCGATAGCCTGCGCTGCAACAGTATCAGGCTCATGGCATGCTGCGATGATGTCGCGTGCACGACGATGGTACACCCCGCGCCCGTCTGGCCTGATGCGATCACCATCGCGCTTGTACGACACGTTGTATGCGACGAACTCGTCGGGTTGGAACAACAACTCGACGAACCGCGGCAGATCGGTCTGCTCCCACGTCTCGCTCGGTGGAGGCAGCTCGGACGCCGTCGCCGCTGGCTGATCATAGTCGCGACCAATGACCGCGTCCCACGCTATCGCGCCATGATCCACGTGACGCTGTGGCGTGATATCGTACCGCATCGCACTCCGGATCGTGCTGCGTATCTCAGACGCAGACAGCCCGTCTGCGCGGGCCTTGCCGCCGATGATCTGTTCTATATCATACTCACTCCACCCATGGCGGCGTGCGAGCAGCACCGCGTGGAACAGAGCCGTGTTCCGCTCGCCAACAGGCGTCGCTACTGCTAGGTAGTCATCCAATGTTCTCATCCCCTCTCCTCCGCATGATGTCGTCTATGATCTCTCGTGCTCTAGTGAACGATATATTGCTTGGATCGATCCCGTGCCGTCGTAGTAGACACGCCTGCCGCAGCGTGCACAGGTTGAGTTTGCGTCGCGTGAGCAGTCGATCGATGAGTGCGCTCGCGTGTCCGCGGCACAACACCTTGCTCCGATCGACGCCGAACCGCGACAGTAGTGCGAGCTGCTTGTCGGACGGCGGTTGGCGTTCCCACGCGAACACGGGCGTATACTCTGCCAGGTCGGTGTCGGCAATGCTCAACGCGAATTCCAGCGGGTCGACAACGCGGCTCTCGCGCGCACGCTGCTGTTGCAATTGACGAGCGAGCGTCCGTTCGCGTTCCCGTTGTGCGTCGCGGTCTGCTGCGATGAGGTCGACCGGTGGCCGCCCGGGCGCGATACGCGCCATGACGTCGCGTGCCTCGCGATCGTCGCGCGCAATCAACGACGCTGGTACGCACAGGCTGTGGCGGCTCGTCTGCCACAGGAAGTCCAGGATCAGTAGATCCCTCTTGCCTGGTGCGATACGCGTCCCTCTGCCGATCATCTGCACGTATAGTGGCCGGCTACGCGTGGGGCGTAGGCACACGACACACGCGATGTCGGGACAGTCGTATCCCTCGAGTAGCAGGTTGGAATTGCTCAATATCTGAAACTCGCCTGCTGCGAACCGGCGCAGCATGTCGCGACGGTCGACGGATTCGCCGTCGATATGCTCCGCGGTAAGGCCACGTGCACGGCATAGGTGCACAAACGCCTCGGATGTACGGATGAGCGGCAGGAACACTAGGGTCTTGCGTCCCTCGCTGTGTTCTGCAATCCCGTCCACGGCAGCCGCGAGCACCGGTGCAATCGCAGTGTCTAGGTCACCGGTGTGATAATCGCCAGCGACGCTACGCACACGGCGCAGGTCGATCTGGAGCGGTAGCAGCTTGGCGGTGATAGGGCATAGCCACCCGTCCTGGATTGCCTCGCGCAACGGGTACTCGTACGCGACCGCCTCGAAGAACGAGCTCAACTCGCGTCTATCGCCACGGTCGGGTGTTGCGGTGACGCCGAGCACGCGCGCAGTAGCGAAGTGCTCGAGTATGCGTTGGTACGAGTCGGCGAGCGCATGATGCGCTTCGTCAACGATGACGAGGTCGAACGTGTCCGCACGCCAGCGTTGTAGCCGTGCTGCGTGCAACGTCTGCACGCTCGCAACGACCACCGGCGCACTGCTGTCTAGCGCGGACGATGTGCCACGTTCAACGGCGCACGGGGTGCCCGTGGCGAGAATGAGCTTGGCGGCTGCCTGGTCGATGAGTTCGTCGCGGTGGGCGAGTATCAACACGCGTCGACCGTGCTGAGACTCGATGTGTGCGATATGCGCGAAGCACACTGTCTTGCCGCTTCCTGTCGGCATCACAGCGAGGATCCGCCGATACAGGTCGTCGTTCCACGCCGAATAGCACCGGCGGATCATCTCGCGTTGGTACGGTCGCAGCTCCACGTGTCCTCCTGTTCGCACGTGGTAGTACTGATTAGAACGGGACGTCGTCGCTGATCTTGGACAGCGCCTCGGGGAGACGCCAGCCAGCGACGCAGTCTAGATACCTCGTGACCTTGTTGTTTTGGTATTGCACGCCGTCGCGTGAGTATGTGTCGACGTGAATCTGTGCACGTCCCCACGCACCCGTGACAACGTCCCAATTCATACGGTATGACTGTCCGTGGCGCTTCTCACCGATCGCGCGGAAGAACGCGGCGAGCTTCCACTCCGCGTCTTTGTGCAACACCAGATAGTCGCGGCACGTTCCCGTACGCCCAGTCTCGTCGTCGTACAATCTCATATGTAGGACTGCCATGTCGCAGCCCTTCTCGCGCGATACCGCACGCTCCCACCGGTCGACGACGAACCAGTACTCGCCACTCGGCAAAACACTGTGCTTATCGTCACTCGCAATCTCGGAATTCCAACTCAATGCTCCATTGTTCGTACTCATTGTTCACTTGCTCCTGATTGTTATGGTTTCGACACCTTCCACCAGCCGACATCCTGCTGGCAATTCACCAGTCTCTTTGAAGTGCCTGTTCAGTGCTATCTTGTCCGGCTCGCGTTTGACACGGACGAATTCGTCCGGTAACGCGAGCATATCCTCGACGTCGATCGTCGGCGGGCGTGTGGTGACGCTGATGGTGTACTCGGCATCACGCACGCTACGCTATGCGTACGTGCGCATGAGCGATAGCATCTCCCGCCGCAGCCAGTCCGCTGCACGACGGCGACGCGCTAATCGTTCCTGCAACTCGCTGATACGTGCCTCAAGCGCCTGCGCCTCGGCGACGATGTTCGCGCGGCGTCGACACAGGCTCAACACGATGTCCTGCGGGTCCGCCACCGGTGGTTGCAACGGCGGCGGATCATCCGGCAGCTCATCGACGTCGAACGCCGTCCAGTCGGGCGTGTCGTACAGTAGTCCTCTAGTCATTGCGCAATCCTCCATCCTGTTGAGCGATGATCTCCTGCCGTAGCGAGTGCCACAGCTGGGTGAGTTCATCGCGTGTGAGATCATTAAGGATCACGTTCTTCTTCCTAAACCGCAGCTCGACGACGTCGTCGAGCGGGAATTGCAGCGACTCGCACCACGCGTGTATGTCGCGCCTGATGTCGTCGATCGAGTCTGGCGGCGAGTCAATGTGCGCGATGAGCCGCACGGGGCACGCGCGCAGCTCGTCCAACGTCATCTCGCTAGACGGCTTACCCAGGATGCTCCTGATAGTGTCTGGCGTGAGCCGATGCGTGCGTGCGATGCGCGATACCTCGCGCAGTATCGCACGACGCTCGTCGTCCTCGGATGGGTGCGCCGGAGGGCGGTGTGTCTGAGCAGGCTGGGGAGAGGGGTGAGTGGTACCCTCCGGCGCTATCACACCGGCCGTGACAGGAGGATGCGCAGCCGATAGTGGGCACGAAATGTTGTCATTCTCGGGCTCATCGCCCGTCTCGAGCATGAATGTCTTCAATAATATCATCTTGCACGCATAACTGATCGCCTTCCCAGGCCCCTTGTCCTGGCGATCGATGCCATATCCGAACCCTTGCACCGTTACGCGATCCGTTGGATCGTCGACGTTCACGATGTCGAGCTGCACGGTCGCCGTCGTGAAGTTCAGTGTATCACTGCGGTCACTATATCGACTCGGCACCTGCACGACCTGGGCAGTGTGGTTCAGCACGGTCGTGATAGCTACCAGCCCGTGCTCGACCATAGCAGGACGTAGTGCCGCCACGACGTCGTCGTGGGACACGTAGGTATATGGCAGGTCGTTGCTCGGCTGCCTCTTCTGTATATAGCCAACCTGCCGCATGACAGAATGGATGCGTTGGTAGACGTTATTCATTGATAGTCTCCTCCTGTTGTTCTAACGCCTCACGCAGCATAGCGACCTCGTACGGTCGCAGCTCGCCACGCTGCTCTAGACGACAGAGCAGTACGTCGACGCGGTCGCGTGCGTCCGGGAATTGCATGCGTAGGATAGCCGCGTCCATGTCCTCGGTACGCCGTCGCACGTCGGCCGCCTCGGCCTGTGACGCCAGCGGGATCGTGGCGTTCTCGAGGTCGGCCTCAAGGTGCGACATCGCAAACATTAGCAGATCAACAACGTTCTCGTCGTACATAGTACACTCCTCCTGTTGTCCGCCGACACACCGGCGGTTGTTACTATTATAACCACCACTCACGTGCGATCGTGAACATTCTCCCGTCCCGTTAGCCGTAGCATTAGCTGCACCGCTACGGCAGCAGGACCGGAGAGACGATGCACACCCTGCTCCCATGCCGCTACCGTGCTAGGTGCGACGTTGAGAGCATCCGCTAGCTCGCGCTGCGTCATGCGTAGCGCAGCACGGGCGCTCTTCAACCATGTCGAGTCAGTCATATACTATCTCCTAAATGAAAAAGCGCCAGGTTGCTGACTACGCCTATATAGTACCACACTATACTAGCGTTTTGTCAAGCTCTTTTTTGCGTTCAACTTTCGGTGTCTCCACCGCCTGCTCCTATATAGTATCACACTCTGTTAGCGTTTGTCAAGACCTTCGATACAATCCGTAAAGTCTTGAAAGATATAGACTTGTCTTGATTTGGAAAAAGTTGATCCTTCTACGCGAGATCCACTTTACGGCGTGTTATCTTTCTGTTAGAAGATTTAACAACACTAGGAGGATTGGCTATGAAGGAATTACTAACACCGAAAGAAGTGGCTGAATTGTTGCAGGTATCGGAGAATACTTTGGCTTGGTGGAGGTGGGCAAAACAAGAATTGCCGTTCATCAAGATCAAAAATCGGCGGGTAAGATATCGGCGTGGCGACGTGGAGGCTTGGTTATCTAGGAACTTTCAAAAGGTCGGTGAAGAGGGAGAATGAAAAACCCCCTTTAAGGGGCTTGGGGAAGGGGGTTTTTAGGTTGATTGCCACCATGTTCTACACGACCATTCACCATCTCCGGTGCTACCGCCACAGAACAGCCGACGAACATGTGACGCTCTACACGTCTGCCATGACACCTGGGCGACGGACAGATGACGTCGTCCAGGGCACCCGTCGACAGGCAGGTGACGATCTACATGCCAGAGCACCGACGACTGGTCGACAGAACACCCGTCGACGGTCGACGGACAGGTGTCTGATGACGCTCTACATGCCACCACCGGCAGGAAGTTGTCAAGAGTTTACCTGCCTAGATCGGCATGTCCTGGGGGGGACAGGGCAGGTGACCGTAGACGTGAATTCGTAGCACTGTTAACAGTATGCGTAGAATTTAGGCAGTTTTGTCAACAGAGGGACAAAAGGACAAAATATATATATATTTCTGTCCCAATGTCCCAGATGTCCGACGCCCTGCATGGCAGGCAGGTTCAGTTGCCTGCCTGCCTTGCCATGCTAGCGGGCGTAGACGTTCTGTCCTGTGAGCAATGCTAGCAATGTCAAAAATACTAGAAGAGCTAAATTCCTACTTTCTTCTGTCTCCCCATCGTCCCACACCGTGTCCGTCTAGGCTAGGCATGTCCGTCTAGGCTAGCGCCATGTCCAGCTACCAACTCCGAAACAACCGCTGTCTAGGATTGACGTAGAGGCGAGATCTCGAACGTGGTCGATGAATCATATTGCCATCATGCAATCGTCGCTCCTAGGGCATCCTAGGCCGCCTATTGACAAGATCTCGATTATGGGGTATACTGGGAGTATGGGTACTGTACGTCCTGAACGCGTCGATAACTTGTACAGTGCGGCATTTGTGACAGCCGCCCAGATTAATCAATCGATGCGAGATCATTCCGACTCCAAACTGTACTGTGCCGTACGGGATAATCGGTTCAAGCCCATTCAAGAATTGCTAATGGAGTGACACGCAATGAGAATGTTATCTCTCGATCTCGGCAGACACACTGGTTACGCGCTGTGGAGCATAGGTTCGCATGATCGAGTTAATATCGTTGATAGCGGCGAGATTAACCTTGAACGCATACCTCTACCTGAAGCGTACGCTGCGTTCTACACGCTAATCAGTAATCTGATCACCGAGAGCTATGTTAGCGTGATCGCGTATGAGTGCGTTGAGTTTGTGCAATATCGCTATTCAGCACAAGTGCAGTATGGTCTCGAGGCGCTCCTACTAACGATCGCAACACAACGCGATCTCACGGTGATGCCGCAAGGTGTTACAAAGATCAAGCGTGCAATCTGTGGGAACGGGCGCGCGAAAAAGAGCGACGTGATCAGAGAAGTAATGAAGGCGTTGAAGAGAAACGGCATTGCGAAAAATTCACTCACCGATCACGAAGCCGACGCTGTTGCTTGTGGGCTTTTAACGATCCAAGAGTTGAAGGCGGAGCATGAACCGTGAAGATCATTTGTAGCCGTTGCGGAAAACCTCGAAACCGTCAAGCACAATGTCCTCATTGCGGGTACATCAACGAGTGGCGATATCCACGAACTGAAATCGCTGCAGAGAACGAGAAACTCTATAGAACGGCGGCGTGGAAACGTATTCGTAAACTTCAATTGTTTGAGCATCCGTTCTGTGCTTTATGCGGAGACCGAGCAACGGTCGTGCATCACGTTGAGCCGCACAACGGGAACTGGATTCTGTTCACGCAACGAGATAATTTGCAGAGCCTGTGTAATTCGTGCCATTCGCGTCTACATTCAACGGAGAGCGAAGAGAAGGAGCATGGTCAATGAATCATACTATGAGGCGGCGATCGTGGTTTATAAGCGATTGTAGAGCATTACGGGGGATAGGGGGGATAAATCTCTGGGGGTTTTTGCTAAAACAGCGCGTCGTCAGTCAACTTCGCAGTGAATCGGGTTGCAATCGGCGGCTTGGAGGTCTTTATGCCTAGACATCGTACTAAAGCGACTTTTGTGCAGAGTGAAGGTCACGAAGTAAAGCCGAGTTTGCGGTTAACAGGCAAGTCACGGCGTCTGTACGACTCAATTTGCGCCATGTTGAGAGACTTGGGGTTGTTTCATGTGATAGACACGACTTTGATTGAG
>Ga0209407_1003499_pt1 | contig 13545 bp, 7 predicted proteins | sample AD_JPNHG3_MetaG_FD_184410 | JGI IMG/M metagenome (GOLD analysis project Ga0209407, IMG submission 184410) | Active sludge microbial communities of municipal wastewater-treating anaerobic digesters from Japan - AD_JPNHG3_MetaG (SPAdes) (version 2) | ecosystem: Engineered > Bioreactor > Anaerobic >... | reverse complement strand
TAGAATATGATTTTAAATTGATGAACCCAGGCTAGGATATGAAAAACTAACCACTCGATGCTGCCATACAAGCCCAGGGTCAGCACTATGGAATGATGTAAACTATTCTGTGAACTTTTATCCATTCCCGCTCCGTATTATATGAAGCTCTTTCAAAACCCAGGGAGTTTTGAAAGAGTAATCACTATACTATTACTTGACAGAGGCTCTGTCAAACCCCATACTTATAAGATATGACATCTGCTGATAAAATTACTTCTGTTAGGCTTATTTTAGCTCCTATATTCTTCATTGTGTATTTTCTTCCCCAATGGTTCCCCTCAGTCGGCTCTCTGTGGACTGTACCTGTCCTTTGGATTTTATTTATTATCGCTGAACTGACCGATCTTTTAGACGGCCTTGTTGCCCGGTCTCGAAATGAAGTGAGTGACTTTGGCAAGCTATTTGATCCCTTCTCGGATACCCTCGTCAGAATTACCTATTTTCTCTGTTTTGTGGTAGATGGCATTCTCCCCGCTATCCTTCTTATGATTGTTCTTTATCGGGAATTCGGCATTCTCTTCTTGCGAACATTGATGATGAAGTTAGGAATCGCAATGGGTGCCCGATCTGGAGGAAAATTAAAGGCTGTTACTTATATGATAGCGGGAGTTTTAGCCCTCCTTGCATCTTCAATTCACCGGCTTTCTTTAGACGCTTCTGTTTATGGTATTGTTAAAACTGGAGCTATTATTGTTTTTGCCATCTCTGTTGTTATTTCCTTAGGCTCTTTTGGAGATTACTATCGGGTATATAAAAATGCAAAAAAAATATAAAACCTATTGACATGATAAATGCATTTGTAGTAATTTAACCCTCGCCATCGAACAGCATACGGAAACAGACAAGACAGATTGTGCGGTTTTTTGGCAAATAAACGAAAATTATACTAAATAATGCAGACTTTGATACCGATAAAATTGAAGCGTCGAAGGTGCATTATTGGTTAAATAGCTAAGCTGCGAAATAAAAAGAAAAAAGAAGCAGCGAGGTGCTTGACAAGGAAAAGCGAGTTGTGATAGATTCGCGCCTGTCGCCGCGAGGCAGACGGGAAGCTGGCACGGAAGTTGCTAGCGAATAGAGAGCGGAAATGCAGCAAAGATGCTGCAGGGAAGCTGAATGATCTTTGGTAAACATAGGGAAGGGAAGTAGACATAGAGAGATCTATGCAGCCAAGCTGTGTTGAAAGACACAGAAAGAGCGTACAAAGAAGAGCAGGACTCTAATGGTAATCTTTCGGGCTTCGGCCCGTAAGAAATATATCATGGAGAGTTTGATCCTGGCTCAGAACGAACGCTGGCGGCGCGTCTTAAGCATGCAAGTCGAGCGGTATGGAGAAGCTTGCTTCTCCAGAGAGCGGCGGACTGGTGAGTAACACGTGGGTGACCTACCCTTAGGATGGGGATAGCCACTAGAAATAGTGGGTAATACCGAATGTGGTTGCGAGACTGTGGTCTTGCAAAGAAAGGAGCTACGGCTCCGCCTGAGGATGGGCCCGCGTCCCATTAGCTAGTTGGTGAGGTAACGGCCCACCAAGGCGATGATGGGTAGCCGGCCTGAGAGGGTGAACGGCCACACTGGGACTGAGATACGGCCCAGACTCCTACGGGAGGCAGCAGCTAAGAATATTCCGCAATGGACGAAAGTCTGACGGAGCGACGCCGCGTGGATGAAGAAGGCCGAAAGGTTGTAAAATCCTTTTGTCGATGAAGAATAAGCATGGGAGGGAATGCCCGTGTGATGACGTTAGTCGGCGAATAAGCCCCGGCTAATTACGTGCCAGCAGCCGCGGTAACACGTAAGGGGCGAGCGTTGTTCGGAATTATTGGGCGTAAAGGGCGCGTAGGCGGTCCTGTAAGCCCGGCGTGAAAACCTGGAGCTCAACTCCGGGCCTGCGCTGGGAACTGCGGGACTAGAGTCATGGAAGGGAAGTTGGAATTCCAGGTGTAGGGGTGAAATCTGTAGATATCTGGAAGAACACCGGTGGCGAAGGCGAACTTCTGGCCAATGACTGACGCTGAGGCGCGAAAGTGCGGGGAGCAAACAGGATTAGATACCCTGGTAGTCCGCACCATAAACGATGTACACTAGGCGTTGGGTCGAGTGACTCAGTGCCGAAGCTAACGTGATAAGTGTACCGCCTGGGGAGTATGCCCGCAAGGGTGAAACTCAAAGGAATTGACGGGGGCCCGCACAAGCGGTGGAGCATGTGGTTTAATTCGATGGTACGCGAGGAACCTTACCTGGGTTTGACATACGGGGGAAGGCGGTAGAGATATCGCCGCGTCGCAAGACGCCGCCGTACAGGTGCTGCATGGCTGTCGTCAGCTCGTGCCGTGAGGTGTTGGGTTAAGTCCCGCAACGAGCGCAACCCCTACTGCCAGTTACTAGCAGGTAACGCTGAGGACTCTGGCGGAACTGCCGGTGACAAACCGGAGGAAGGTGGGGATGACGTCAAGTCATCATGGCCCTTATGTCCAGGGCTACACACGTGCTACAATGGTCGGTACAAAGCGAGGCAAAGCCGCGAGGTTAGAGCAAAGCGCAAAAAGCCGACCGTAGTTCGGATTGAAGTCTGAAACCCGACTTCATGAAGGTGGAATCGCTAGTAATCGCGCATCAGCACGGCGCGGTGAATACGTTCCCGGGCCTTGTACACACCGCCCGTCACACCATCCGAGTTGGAGGTACCCGAAGCCGGTAGTCTAACCCGCAAGGGAGGACGCTGTCGAAGGTACGTCTAGTGAGGAGGGTGAAGTCGTAACAAGGTAGCCGTACCGGAAGGTGCGGCTGGATCACCTCCTTTCACAGTGAAAGGCAAAGCGCTTGCAAAAGCAAGCGGAAACACCGGCTTTGAACGAAGTCGGAATGGTCAGCATCCGGCTGGGGTGCTGATAAACTGCTCTGTTTTGTAGTCTACTTCTTTTCCCTTTTTTTGAATATAACGCGGAGAGATTCGCGATATAGATAACCGTCTGAGCGGGGATATAGCTCAGCTGGCTAGAGCGGCGGCTTTGCAAGCCGTAGGTCAGGGGTTCGAATCCCCTTATCTCCAAGTAGTCTTTGAAAGAGAGTAAATTGGGGATTCGAAGGCGAATCCCCTTATCTCCAAAGGTGGGGATTCGGAGTTGGAAACAACCAGAAGACCCAAAAAAGCAGCGACCCGTGAAAGGGAAGCGAGCGATGGTATTTGACAGGGCGCACTGCGGGAAAGTGGTGCGAAGAGGGAAGGGTAAGAAGAAAAGACGTTCTTACGGGAGTAAGAGCGGGAACGATAATATGGTCAAGCGAAAACGGGTTCATAGGTGGATGCCTAGGAGTCGCGAGGCGAAGAAGGCCGTGGTAAGCTGCGAAAAGCCAGGAGGAGGAGCACACATCCTGAGATTCCTGGATAGCCGAATGGGGTAACCCGGCAGATGAGAGTCTGTCATCCGACCGCTGAATACATAGGCGGCGGAAGCTAAACTGGGGGAACTGAACCATCTCACGTACCCCGGGAAGAGAAAACAAAAGCACCGAACGGTGTGAGTGATTCCGAAAGTAGCGGCGAGCGAAATTGGAAGAGCCTAAACCAGCAGAGGCTGGGGTTGTAGGGCCGCATGGGCGCAAGCCGCGGAGTAAAAAATCATATATATAGTGGAACGGTTCTGGGAAGGCCGGCGAGAGAGGGTGAAAGCCCCGTACACGAAATGTATATGACTCCGTGATGCGGTACCTGAGTACGGCGAGGCACGAGAAACCTTGTCGGAATCTGGGTCGACCACGATCCAAGGCTAAATACTACGCGACTACCGATAGTGGAGAAGTACCGTGAGGGAAAGGCGAAAAGAACCCCGGTGAGGGGAGTGAAAGAGAACCTGAAACCATGAACCCACAACAGGTCAGAGCATCCGCAAGGGTGTGATGGCGTGCCTTTTGTAGAATGAGCCTGCGAGTTACGATAGCGAGCGAGGTTAAGGCGTGGAAGCGCCGGAGCCGGAGGGAAACCGAGTCTGAACAGGGCGAGAAGTTCGTTGTCGTAGACCCGAAGCCAAGTGATCTAGTTACGGGCAGGTTGAAGCTCAGGTAAAACTGAGTGGAGGACCGAACTCTAGTGTGATGAAAAACGCAGGGATGACCCGTGACTCGGAGTGAAAGGCTAAACAAACTTGGAAATAGCTGGCTCTCCCCGAAATGCCTTGAGGGACAGCCTCATACAAATGTGCTGGAGGTAGAGCACTGGATGGACTAGGGGGCTTCACCGCCTACCAAACCCAACCAAACTCCGAATGCCAGCACACAACGTATGGGAGTGAGACTGCGGGCGACAAGGTTCGTAGTCGAGAGGGAAACAGCCCAGACCGTCGGCTAAGGTCCCGAAATACCGCTCAGTGTAAAATGATGTGTGATTGCGAAGACAGCCAGGAGGTTGGCTTAGAAGCAGCCACTCCTTTAAAGAGTGCGTAATAGCTCACTGGTCGAGTAGTCATGCGCAGATAATGTAACGGGGCTAAGCGGTATACCGAAGCCACGGAATCTATTCGTAAGGATAGGTTGGTAGGGGAGCATTCCACAGACCGACGAAGGTGGCCTGGAAAGGTAGCTGGAGGGAGTGGAAGAGAGAATGCAGGTATAAGTACACGAAAAGACGGGTGAGATCCCCGTCCGCCGAAAGCCTAAGGATTCCTGGGTAAAGGTCATCTGCCCAGGGTAAGTCGGCCCCTAAGGCGAGGACGAAAGTCGTAGTCGATGGGAAACTGGTGAAGATTCCAGTACCTTAACAAGTTTCGAAGGGATGACGCATGAGGTGAAACCCGGCCGGAGACTGGTAGTTTCGGTCGAAGCAGTGAGCTATAGAGGTGCGTAGGCAAATCCGCGCACTGAGGTGAGCTGTGACAGCGAGGCGATCTACGGAAAGCTGAAGCGGGCGTAATCATGGTGCCAAGAAATAATCTCTAAGGATAGGCTTGTTAAGACCGTACCGTAAACCGACACAGGTAGGCGGGATGAGCAATCTAAGGCGCTCGAGAGAACTCGCGTTAAGGAACTCGGCAAAATGCACACGTAACTTCGGGAGAAGTGTGGCCTTCTTTAGTTTAGCAATAAGTTAAGGGAGGTAGCATAAAGCAGTCCCAGGCGACTGTTTACCAAAAACACAGGCCTCTGCGAATCAGCAATGAGACGTATAGGGGCTGACACCTGCCCGGTGCCGGAAGGTTAAGAGGAGCGGTTAGCCGCAAGGCGAAGCTGTGAATCGAAGCCCCGGTAAACGGCGGCCGTAACTATAACGGTCCTAAGGTAGCGAAATTCCTTGTCGGGTAAGTTCCGACCCGCACGAATGGTGTAACGATCTGGGAGCTGTCTCAACGCGAGACTCGGTGAAATTTAAGTACCGGTAAAGATGCCGGTTACCCGTGGTTAGACGGAAAGACCCCGTGAACCTTCACCGTAACTTATCATTGGGACTTGATTCGACATGTGTAGGATAGGTGGGAGACTAAGAAGCATGGCCGTTAGGCTGTGTGGAGTCGCCGGTGAAATACCACCCTTGTCGGATTAGGTTTCTAACGGTGCCCTTGAAGCAGGGTATCGGACAATGATAGGTGGGCGGTTTGACTGGGGCGGTCGCCTCCCAAACAGTAACGGAGGTGCGCGAAGGTCGCCTCGCGCTGGTTGGAAATCAGCGTACGAGTGTAAAGGCACAAGGCGGCTTAACTGCGAGACTGACAGGTCGAGCAGGTACGAAAGTAGGTCTTAGTGATCTGGCGGTAGCGAGTGGAAGCGCCGTCACTTAACGGATAAAAGGTACTCCGGGGATAACAGGCTGATCTTCCCCAAGAGTTCACATCGACGGGAAGGTTTGGCACCTCGATGTCGGCTCATCGCATCCTGGGGCTGGAGCAGGTCCCAAGGGTTTGGCTGTTCGCCAATTAAAGCGGTACGTGAGCTGGGTTCAGAACGTCGCGAGACAGTTCGGTCCCTATCTGCCACGGGCGTTGGATGGTTGAGAGGAGCTGCTTTTAGTACGAGAGGACCGAAGTGGACGAACCTCTGGTGTACCTGTTGTTCTGCCAAGGGCAAGTGCAGGGTAGCTAAGTTCGGAAGGGATAACCGCTGAAGGCATCTAAGTGGGAAGCCCACCTCAAGATGAACCATCCCTGAGGGTATAACCCTCCTAAAGGCACCAGGGAGACTACCTGGTTGATAGGCTGGAGGTCTACGTACAGTAATGTACTCAGCCGACCAGTACTAATATGCCGTGAGGCTTGACCATATTATCGTTCTAGTATATAGCTTCTTGCCGTACCGAATACCCTGTACGAACAGGATAATAGAAGCGCAGAGAGCACAATAGACTAAGCGCTTTTATATGTCAGGATCTTTATAACAGTAGTAAGTATTGCCTGGTGACCATAGTGGAGGTGTTACACCCGTTCCCATTCCGAACACGGAAGTTAAGCCCTCTTACGCCGATGATACTGCCCCTCGAAGGGGTGGGAAAGTAGGTAGTCGCCAGGCTTTTTTTTTATTTCGGAGCCCTGAAGGGGTGATGGAATTAATATAGGTCAAAGCTGGCTTTGCAGTATGCAAAAACTATGATGCAAGCTATAAAGTATAAAGAAGCTGGCATATTTTGATGAAATTGGAGAAATGGTCGCCTGGCATACTCTAGTCGCCAAATGTTTAAAATCAGGTTGTTTCCTTATCAGTCTCGAGAACCTTGTCTTTATTTGAATCTTCTTTTTTCTTGTTTTTAGTAATATGTTTGCGAATATAAGATGGTAAAAGAAATACAATACCTGAAAAGAAACCGAGTATAAAGGTTACGATTATTAATAAAGCTAATGATCCAGATATCGATTTATTAAAAAAATTGATAGTAACAAGTAATGTATTTTGACTCGCAAAGATTGTGATAAGAATTAAAAGTACAATAGTAAAGATCGTTTTAATAATCTTCATTTAACATTACCTCCTCAATTATTATAAAAGTGTATTTAAAAAGAAGAGGTTTTGCAATATTAATACGGTAGAATAAAAACTTTAATTCTTCCAGGTATTCAATTAATAACTAGGGCTCTTTCAAAACTCAGGAAGTTTTGAAAGAGCAACCATAGAGGTACATGCAGTATTTTTCGTTAACAAGTTAACGTAAAAATACTGCATGAGGTTTTTACAAAAATCTCAACTATGATTCAATATTTCTGCCATACATATGAGAAAGCGTTTTTAAAAAAGTGGCATTATCATTTGAATAATCTGTTTCTTTACTTCTCCACTTCCAATTTATTCCTAATGTGGATGGAGTATTCATACGGGCCTCAGACCCAAGACCAAGAATATCTTGCATAGGAATTATGGCGAACTCTGAAACAGATGATATGGCGAGTCGTATGAGCGCTTTTACCATATCATCCGGCTGGTACCCTAAATAATTAATGATAAACTCCTTTTCTTTCGTTGAAGCCTTATCAAGCCAGCCCTTCATCGTGTCATTGTCATGGGTACCGGTGTAAACGACACTAAGGGGTGTATACATATGGGGCAGGAATCCATTCAGAGTATTTAGTCCCTTACCACTTTCATTTGCATCAAAGGCAAACTGCAGTATTTTCATTCCTGGTAATCCAAAAGAATCTCTAAGGTCCCGGACTTCATCGGTAATAAAACCAAGATCTTCTGCAAGTATTGGGATATCGCCAAGTTCTTCTTTTAATTTTTTAAAGAAAGCATGCCCTGGGGCTTTTTCCCATCGGCCATGCTCTGCAGTGGGATTGCCAAAAGGGATAGCCCAGTAGGCTTCAAAACCTCGGAAATGATCGACCCTAAGATAATCAAAGAGTCGCATATTCCCTTTAATTCTGCGAATCCACCAAGCAAAACCTTCTTTTTCATGGGCTTTCCAATCATAGAGGGGATTGCCCCAAAGTTGTCCAGTGGCACTGAAATAATCAGGCGGCACCCCAGCAACAGCAATGGGCTGACCATTTTCATCAATCTGAAATAAATGTCTATTAGCCCAAACATCAACAGAATCTGCTGCAACAAATATGGGAATATCACCGATTATGGATATACCTTTTGAATTTGCATAGTTTTTTAAAGCAATCCATTGTTTGAAAAAGAAATATTGAATGACCCTGCGTTCTTCCATAGAGGCCTGATGAGAACTGTCCTGTAACCATGCTTGGATTGCGTCATCATTTCTTAAAGCCAGGTCCTTTGGCCAATAATTTGACCACATTGCTCCAAAACGGCCCTCTGCGATTGCTTTTTTATCAAAATGTTCTTTTATATCCATGAAGAGAACATAGTCATCAAGCCACCAGGCTTCTTCCTTTTTAAAATGATTAAAGTCTTCATGTGCAGCGGAGGATTTTGAATTAAGAAAACGCTGGGCGGCGAGATGCAGTTTGCTGAATTTCCAGGGTATAATAATACCGTAATCTACATCCCCTGCTTTGGGTACAGGACAATCAGCTACATCATTATCTGTGAGGTACCCCGATTCAATGAGTTTGTCAAAGCTAACGAGAAGGGGATTTCCTGCAAAGGTTGAAAATGAGGCGTAAGGTGAATCACCATATCCTGTAGGTCCAAGTGGTAATACCTGCCAAATCTTTTGTCCAGCAAGCTCAAGCCAGTCTATAAATGAAAAGGCTTTTGCCCCAATATCTCCAATTCCATAAGGGCCGGGAAGGCTGGTTGGGTGTAGTAAAATGCCGCTTTTTCGATTCATAGTTCCTCCATTTAACCGGTTTAGTATATCATACTTTAAAAAAAATGTGCAAGAACGCTCAATTATTTTGTTATGTAAAAATACTGCAAGAGGTCCTTTCAAAAGTAACAGATCTTTACAAGAACCATATAATAATCTTGAGCTTTTGCAGCTAACCCAATATGCCAGTACAGGATCGGGCGCATAATAAAAAAGAGGCTGTCCTAAGCATTTTGGACAGCCCCTTTTAAACATAATTAAAACCTACTAATGGTTACGCTTCAGCAATGAGTAAGGTCTTTATATCAAGTTTTAAATTCAAATGAGTCGGATTTAAAACAGTACGATCCTTAACTACACTGAACTCCACATAATCCTGCTTGGGTTCCAGAAGAACGATGATATCTAACAGATCAATATAATCTTGCAGTACCTGAGGAATTCCAGCCTTATCAATTTTGGATTCATCGGGATTGATATTACAGCTGTACCAAATTTCCAGGTGCAGTTCCTTGGCGAAATCTTTTATTGCAGCAATCCGTTCCTTTGTTGATCTTGCAAAGTCATACCCGTCGATGATAAGCGCATCAGCTTTAAAACCCCCATCGATGATCATCGCCCGAAGACTGCGGATTATCTGTTCGCTGGTAACACCATCCTGATTAAAATTCATTAAAACCCGGTTTTTAACGAGGTCATTCTTTACTTCAAGAGCATGCTCAAGGTTCTTTTTCTTGGCAATTTCTGAGAATATATCTTCATACCAGGCAATAACATAATCAGTATGCTGGTAGAACGAGACATGAATGACCTTTTTACCCTGTAAGAGTTTATCCAGGGCGATCTGGACGAGGACGGAGGTCTTGCCTACACCTTTTTTTGATGCAATGACCCCAATTTCACCCGCCTTAAGTCCACCATGTATGGACTTTTCAAACACGCGAACGGGACTCCGTTGAATAAGTTCTTGCTTAACCATGACCTCTCCTTCCTAGTGTTGTTCCTTCTTCCGCTTCTCTTCAAATTCCTTGATGAGAGCATCGGAGATACTGGACGGGACTTTCCCGTATTTCTCAAATTCCATGGTATACTCAGCCTTGCCCTGAGTCAAGGAACGGAGTACCGTGGAATAGCCGAACATTTCACTAAGCGGAACTTCGGCTTCTACGCGGGAATAGGCCCCTTCTTCTGTGGACGAGGTTATTATACCACGACGTTGGTTAAGTGAGGCAAAAATATTTCCCTGGAATTCAGTGGGACCTTCTACGGAGACCTTCATGATCGGCTCAAGGATACAGGGTTTTGCTTTAGCATAGCCTTCACGGAATGCGCCGATGGCTGCCAACTGGAAGGCTATATCCGAAGAGTCTACCGGGTGGGACTGACCATCATTGATAACACAACGGACACCAACAATGGGGAAGCCGATGAGTGAACCCTTCTTAAGTGCTTCACGGAATCCCTTATCACAGCTTGGGATATATTCGTTTGGAATGGCACCGCCCTTAATGTTATCGACAAATTCGTAATCGCCCTTTTCAAGGGGTTCCATGTAACCGGCTACACGGCCATACTGACCGGAACCACCGGTCTGTTTTTTATGGGTGTAGTTAAAGTCTGCCCGCTGGGTGATGGTTTCACGGTAGGCTACCTGGGGCATACCGGTTTCCACTTCGCACTTGTATTCCCGTTTCATCCGTTCGATGTAAACTTCGAGATGAAGCTCGCCCATACCTTTAATAATGGTCTGATTAGATTCGGGATCAACAAAGGTTTGGAAGGTTGGGTCCTCTTTGGTAAAGCGGTTGAGTGCCTTGGCCATCTGATCCGCAGATTTTTTATCTTTGGGTGTAATGGCCAGGGAGATAACCGGCTCTGGTACATACATACTGGTCATGGCATAATTAACAGAAGGGGAACAGAAGGTGTCTCCGGAGGCACAATCAATACCGAAGAGGGCAACAATATCGCCTGGATAGCCTTCGTTGATATCTTCCATGCTGTATGCGTGCATGCGAACCAGGCGGCCAATCTTGAACTTCTTGCGGGCCCGGGAGTTATACAGTTCGTCACCCTTCTTAATAGAACCCTGATAAATGCGGACATAGGTCAGCTGACCATACTGGCCATCCTCCAGCTTAAAGCCAAGGGCCACGGTGGGGAGGTTTTCATCTGCTTTAAGTACAACCGGGGCTTCGTTGTTATCCAGATCGAGGGCGACATTTTCTACTTCGGTGGGGTTAGGCAGATACCGCATAACACCATCGAGCAGGAGCTGAACACCCTTGTTTTTGTAGGCAGATCCCATCATAACAGGTACAAACTGTTCCGCAAGAGTAGCTTTCCGAATTGTAGCATAAATCAGGTCTTCAGGGATTTCTTCTCCTGCGAGATAGAGTTCTGCAAGCTCATCGGAGAACATGGAAAGACCATCCAGTAGTTCTTCCCGATATTTTGCCGCATCGGCCTGGAGATGGGCCGGAATTTCGGCATACCGGATCTGGGTCCCCTGGTCCCCATCAAAATAGACCGCCTTCTGGGTAATGAGATCTACAAGTCCTTCCAGTTTATCTTCGAGTCCGATTGGAATCTGGATCATATATGCATTAAGTCCAAGCTTTTCCCGGAGCTGCATCCGTACTTTAAAGGGATTGGCACCGGTCCGGTCGCATTTGTTAACAAAGGCAATCCGGGGAACATGATACCGTTTCAGCTGCCGGTCTACGGTAATAGACTGGGATTGCACACCCGCAACTGCACAGAGGACCAGAATTGCGCCGTCGAGAACCCGCAGGGATCGTTCAACTTCGATGGTAAAGTCCACGTGTCCGGGGGTGTCGATCAGGTTAATGATATGGTCCTTCCACTGAACCTGGGTAGCAGCGGATTGGATGGTAATACCCCGTTCCCGTTCCAGTTCCATGTGGTCCATGGTGGCCCCTACACCGTCTTTGCCGCGTACTTCATGAATGGCATGTATTTTGTTACAATAGAACAAAATACGCTCTGAAAGCGTTGTTTTACCAGAATCGATATGCGCGCTGATTCCGATATTCCGCATCTTGGTTATATCGATGCCCATCTCGTATTATACCTCTTATCCCTAGTATAGCTTCCCGCTCACAGGCGGGTTCGACTCAACGTTCGAACTGTATGTAGCAGCCCTGAGATTCCCTTCGTTTTGAGTCCAACCGGTAAGCTGTCCACGGTAATCGTAAGGATGGCCACTATATACTTTCAGTCCGTACAATATAGTAATATTTGCGATAAGTTTCAAGGCCCTCATTGGTTTTACCAGGAAGCGGTTAACGAAAGGCTCGCTGTATAGTCGGTACTGTTACAGATGGGATATTTGAGTGAGCTGGATATGCGGAGTGAATCCTTTGAATAATCCCCTGTTATATTGATGAATGCCTGGGGCGGTGATACATCGTTCTTTTCCCATGTGGTACCAATCTTGAGGCGGGTATTATTGATGTGAGCAATCTCCTGGCCTTGTACCAAATAGCTTGGTTGTATCTGGGTATCGTTAAAATATGCAGAAATCTGGTTTTTAAGCTCTAACCAAAACCTTGTTCCCCCGAACCTATGGGTCGCAGAAATGATGCCTGAATAAGGAAGTGCCTCGTTTGGAATGCAGGAGCCTTCTAAGCTGACCAGTTCCGGAAGAAGAAACCAGGCACTGAATAGGCTCCCCCTTGTAATGTGTAAAGAACCGGAAGTTTTATTAAGTTCATACGAAGCGGATGCTTCTTCTTTGCTTAGTTTTGTTTCCATATTCATCAAGAGTGTACCAGCCTTGTTATGACGGATAAACAATTCCAGTCTGATGCGGCTTTTTTCCATGGTCGGTTCATCAACCTGTAATACGCCGGCACTATCCCGAAATGGGCCCTGAATCATGTCGGCTCCTCCTGAGAGTCGAAACGAAGGAGGACCAAATGTAAAGGCCCCTTTATAGTAATACCCTGTTCCTTCCCAGGTGGTGCCGGATCTTGCAAAGTCGCCGGCTAATTGTAAACAGGGGCCGAACCACCCGAGGCTTATGGAGCTTATAACATGGTGTCGTTCCGGCAGGAGCGGGGCGCTCGCAAACCAGGTATCCGCTTCGCTTTCTGGCAGCATGTGGGTTCCAAAACCAGCCTCTACACGGATTGTATGTTCATCAATATGGAGGATTTCTACTCCCATGATTCCATGGAGACTTTCCGGCTCTGAACTATGCAAAAGGCTGTAAAGGATGCTTCTTTGGCCAAGTTTAAGATTGATGCCCCCTGCCAGATCTATTTTTTGTTCCTGAGCTGTGGTCCGGCTAAGCTCCGCACTTGCCCTTGTATATGCTGCGGGTAACAGAATGGCTTTTCCCCAGGGATTGCGAAGCCTGTCTTCCAGTCCTTTTAATGTAAGGGCTCCATACATGAACCGGTACTGTCCCTGGGGCGCGTAGAGGCTAATGCCGATGGTATTCTTAAGCATGTTTGTATCCAGAGTATTTAAAATATCCAGGGGGCTCCTTTGCAGGGCATAAAAACGCAGTCGAGGCAGGGGAAAGAACAGCATGGTTTGAGGGATGGCCAGGCTTAGGTCGGTTTGCTGTATAAGCTCGGGGCTGTTAGAATCTGAAGTTATGGTTGTTTTTGTATAGAGTGTTAGGGTTGGGTTCCTTCGCTCCGTTTGTGCGAAAAGGCTGGCCGTACTGAGCATGATAAGGCTACCGAGGGTGCAAAATAAAAGCCTGCGATTCATACCGATATACGGTACACTTCGCAGGCCCTACTTTAATGGATAGTTTAATTTTTTTGAGGTTT
>Ga0209407_1003494_pt1 | contig 13553 bp, 10 predicted proteins | sample AD_JPNHG3_MetaG_FD_184410 | JGI IMG/M metagenome (GOLD analysis project Ga0209407, IMG submission 184410) | Active sludge microbial communities of municipal wastewater-treating anaerobic digesters from Japan - AD_JPNHG3_MetaG (SPAdes) (version 2) | ecosystem: Engineered > Bioreactor > Anaerobic... | reverse complement strand
AACCATCGCTTCCCTCCGCCAGCACCAGACCCAGGCCCAGGAACGTCAGCAGACAATCGAGCACCTCAGCAGGGAACTGGAAGAGGCCCGCGGCCGAATTCATCAGCTCGAAGAGACGCTCCGCAATATCCAGGAGCAGGCCGCTCTTCAGCAGGCCGCCCTCCAGACCGACCTTCAGGAACAGCGGACGCTCTGCAGCAATCTCACGGCTCAGCTTCACCAGTCCGAACAGGCCCGCCGGCTGCTCGAACAGGAAAAACACCAGCTCCAGGAACGCCTCCAGCAGCAGGCCGATGCTTCCCAAAATGCCGCTCGGCAGCTCGAAGAGAACCGCTCTTATTTGGCCGACCTGCGTGAAGAATCGCTGCGCCGTCAGCAGGAAGCCGACCAGCTTCGCAAGGCCCTTCAGGAGGCCCAGCAGAAACTTCAGATGCACGAAAGCACTCACACCCTCGCCCAGGAGCAGATAAGCCGGCTTGAAGCCGAGGCGGCAGACCTGCGAACCTGTCTCCAGCAGGTACTCGAGGAGAAAGTCGCCCTTCGCAAGCAGCTCGTATCACTGGAGGAATTTGAAACCAAATATCTGGCCGCCGAGCAGGCACGCCGGCAGCTCCAGCGGGATTGGGAAGATTTGCAGCTCCGGCTGGAGGAAAAGAACCGCCTCATCGAACGGGCCGCCGCCGCCGAACAGGAGACCCGCCGCAACCTGGAGCAGTTGCAGGAAAAACTGGAGCAGAAAACCCTCCAGATGACGCAGATGCAGCAGCAGGAAGAGCACCTCCTCCGTCAGATTGATTCCCACAACCGCACCATTGAGCAGGCCCGTCAGGCCTATGAGCAGCTGCTCGAAGAGATGGAACTTCGCCAGCAGGAATTCGACAAGCAGTGCCGCCAGTGCGATGAGCAGATCGAGCAGCTCACCCGAAAATTGGCCGAAGTCTCCAGCCGGGCGCAGGAGTTTGAACAGCTCGGTGCCCAGCGGCATCAGGAAAATAATCAGCTCCGTCAATCCCTCCAGCACACTCAGGAACAGGCGGCAGACTTGCAGGCCCGGCTGAGCCGCTGCGAAGAAGACAACCAGACCCTTCGCCGCCAGGTGGAGCAGATGCAGGAATCCGTAAACCAGCTGGCCGAAACACAAAGCCAGCTCCAGAAAGCCCGACGCTATATCGAATCCATGGAACAAATGCTGGCCCGACAGACGGCGGAACTCGAAGCCGTGCACAAGCAGCTCAGCAAACATGTCGAGTTTGCTCGTCAGCTGCAAATTCTCAGCCGGCAGTCCGAAGGCATTTGGGACCTGCCGCCGATTCACCCCTCCGAGCCGCCCAAGCCCGCCGAGTCCGCTTCAGCGCAGCCGACCCCGCCCTCAGAGGGTGCCTCAAAGCAGACCCCCTCGCTGGAGCATCCGCTTCGAACGCCGTCATCGGCAGAAGAATCGGCCGAGGCAAAAATTGCGGCACTTCGCAATCAACTGATGGAACAAACAGAAAACCTGCGCAGAGCGCACGAAACAATTCGTCTGCTTCGCGAACAGAAACAAACGAATGATTCACCTGCACCGAGCATGACAACCGTACCGGCGGCCGACGATTCTGCTTCACCGGAAATTTCCTGGACCAGCAAGCCCGCCGCCGAACGGCAGACCCGCGCGGCGGTCTGGCAATTCCTTGAAGAGCAGGAAGTAAAGGGCTATCAAAAGCAGACCCCCACCCCCAAACCAGCGCCCGTCGCGGTGCCGCCGATTCCGGCCAGACCCGCCAAGCCGGCCCAGCCGGCACCGACGCAGCAGACACCGGCACAGCCGGCGGAACCGGACGAAAAAACCAAATCTTTGTTTCGCAAATTCGGTCTGCTGGGCGGCTGGTCCGGCAGCAAATAACCCTGCTTTTCCACGTTGAACACACAGACAGTTAAGGCGGTCTTCAGACCGCCTTTTTTATTGGATGGTTTGACGACGGCAGCGGACCGCAGCTGCCAGGATAACGCCGCAAATCGTCAGGACCGGTGCAGCTCCGTATCGGCTGAAGGGAGTAATCGTCTTCAGAATCGGTATGTCGGCTGTTACATATCCTGCCCCTTGTTTGTAGTGGTCCATTTTTGCGAGGATTCTTCCTTTCGGGTCGATGACGGCACTGATGCCGTTGGCAGCGCCGCGGGCGATTCCGTACTTACATTCGATAGCCCGTGCCCGTACCGCCTGCAGATGCGCTTCTTTGACGGTCTGCCAGTCTGCTGTCGGGCAGAGCACAACCGCTGTTTTTTGTCGACCGTAAGAACGCGTCAGACGGGTGAAATTGTCATCCTGACAAATCAATCCTCCGACGGCGACGCCTTTTATGGGAACGGTTTTCAGTTCTCCCGTGCCGTTCCAGCGGGGTTCCAGCGGGGTCAGATAGGTTTTGGTGTACTCTTCAACGATGTGTCCCTGCGGCGACATAAAAAACATTCGGTTTTTATTCTCAGTGATGTTCAGATAGCCGACAGCCAGCCAGAGATGACAGTCCTGAGCAATTTGGCCGAAGCGGTCCATCCATTCCTGCCGGTTGTGGTCTGCGATATAGAAGCCCAACTCCCCGGTTGTAAAGAGCACTGCCCCGCTGTGGGCGGCCTGCCGTGCCGGCTCGGCGAACAGTTTTTCAAAACCTTCCGGGCTGTGGGGGTCAATTTCGCAGAATTGGTCGTCAAAAATCCAACCCGCGGCGGCAATACGAAGATGGCCGCTTGGTTTTTCCAAATAGATTGCTGTGTTGATGATTCCCAAGAAAAGCAGGACGGCTGTTATGGCCCCTGCTGCCTGCCTGCGGCAGACCGGATGGGCCAGACAGTGAGCCGTCAGCCCCTGCAAGGTGCCGAGCACCAGCAAAACTCCGCTGATGCCGGTCAGGGAAATAAATTGAATCAGCGTCGGCCAGGCCGTCCAACTTCGTGCAAAACTCTGGGCCATTCCCCAGACAGGAATGGCTGTACAGGATGTCCAGTCCAAAATCGTCCAGAGGGCGCCGACGGCCAGAGAGCCGACGATGGCAGCCCGCTGCACGAGGAACGCACAGCCCAGACAAAGCAAGAGCAGAACCAGAGGAAACCAGATCAGAAAGACGACGGTGACGACTATCGGCATTCGCAGGAGAATCATCTGCGGAAGCGCAAAGGCCAGCCCCATATAAAAGCCGCACAGGGCGGCCTCCTTGGGTTTGTAAGTCCGGATGCTCAAGACCATCACCGGCAGCAGAGCCGGAAACTGCAGGACGCACAAAGGCCCGTACCAATGGCCTGCCATCAGCATCAGTCCGCCCGCGGCTCCTGCTAAGCGGTATTTCATCTGCGATTGGCTCATAATGTTCTCCTCCTTTGCAAAGAGAATATTTATTTCGCGGCCTGAGCCGGCGACAGCACACGAATCATCTCGAGCAGAAACAGCCGTCGAATGGCATCGTGCCCGCGGGGATTGGGATCTTCGAAAATCGGGGCATACCAGAAGTGAGGGTCCTCTTTGCGGTAATGTTTGTGCCGGAATTGGTCGCAGTGAATCCCGTGCCCCAGAAAGGCCGAATGGATATCCACCAGATGGACGTTCGGGTATTGTTCACATAATTCAGCGATTTTTTGGTTGGCCAGCGCCAGTACCTTTGAACCATCCGGCCAGCGGGCCATCCCGACGGTTTGCGGATCGCTGACGCCGTCCGTCGGATCAAAAACGTTGGCCGGAAAAATCTCGCATCCGCCGGGGAATTTCTCCATCACACCCAGCAGAAGCGTTTCCAGCCGGCTTTTGAGATTTTCGCACCAGGGGATTGCCTGCTTATACGGGCAGCCGTACATGGCCCCGTCCCGCGGCGGCGTCCGTCCATAATCGTGGATAAGGTCATTGCCGCCGGATGTGATAACGATGATGCCGCGCACGTTCGGCTCAAAGCGGGGAATCTTAATCAGTTGATAATCGATGTGCTCTTGGGAGACCGTATAATCGACGGCGAAGTTGCGGGCTTGCAGATTCGGAAAAACACTCGACAAATCCCGCCCCGCCATGTCCGGGTATTCCTCGTTAAGGTTTTGACGGAGAAGTTCAAAATAGGTTTGGGGTTTGGGGGCCCCATAGCCGCGGGTGATGCTGTCGCCGATACCGAGCAGATAGACCTCTTCCTGGCTCCAGATACTGCGGAAGGGCTCAGCCGGCACAACAGGCCCTGCCGGACCGGTGCCTATCGGCCGCAGACGAACGGCGTTGTACAGTCGATACCCTGTGTAGCCGGAAAACAGACAAACGATCCCCAAAATCCAAATCAGAATGCGCCAGCGGAATGAGTACCATTTCAGCGAACTGCCCATAAAACCTCCTTTCTCCAGACAAAATCCTAAATAGTTGTCCAGTATATTGTATATATATTAACTATAGAGTTCCAAAAACACCCTTCTTTTTCCTGCGAAAACATTTCCTTTCAGATTTCCAGGTTGTTTCTGACTTTTTCGCATAAGCGGATTAATTGTTCGATTTCCTGACGGCGAAGACTGCCCGTCAGCCGTTTGATTTCCTGAGCATACAGCGGCTCGACGCGGTCCACCGTCTGTTTGCCTTTTGGAGTCAGGACGATTCGATGGGCTCTGCGGTCGGCCGGGTCGCCGAGACGATGGACCAGGCCCGCTTTTTCCATCCGGTCCACCAGACCGGTGATGTTGGCCCGGTTGACCAGCATCATCTCGCTCAGCCGGGCCTGGCTGAGGTCTTCCTGCTGTCCCTGGTATTTGAGGAGCATCAGCAGATTGAATTGCACGTCCGTCAGTCCGTGCGGCTGGAGGAAATCCGTCCCCCATTTTCGAATCCGTGTCCCCGTAAAATAGAGATTCAGCAGGGCTTCATGCTCCCGGCTGGCAAAAGGTTTGTTCAGTTTGAGTTCCTCTTTCAGTCCCATGAGTACTCCATTTGAACTTAGAAAAAACACCGGGCAAGACCCATTTGTTTACATATAAACAATACACAGAGAAACATTCCTTGTCAAGGATTTTTTCTGAGTTTTTCCTAAAAATATAAAACATTCTCCGGCTCATTTTTTGAATTGATAGGAAAGAAAGGGGCTTCTACAATACGAGGAAGGTTGTATGCAGAGGAACCACCATTTAGGGAAAGGATGGCCGTATGAGTTTGTGGAGCGAATTCAAGGCGTTTGCCATGCGGGGCAATGTGATTGACATGGCCGTCGGCATCATCATCGGCGGGGCCTTCGGCAAAATTGTCAACTCACTCGTAAACGATGTGATGATGCCGCCGCTCGGAATGCTGCTCGGGCAGATGGATTTTTCCCAGTTTTCCATTACCCTCAAAGACAGGGTGGTTTCCGAGACGGGCCAGGTCGTCAGCGAAGCAGTCAAAATCAACTATGGGATGTTCCTCAACACGCTGATTAATTTCTTCATTGTCGCCATTGCTGTTTTTGCCCTGATTAAAGCCGTCAATATGGCCAAGAGGAAGGAAGAAGCAGCTCCCGCGCCGGGCCCCAGCCGACAGGAAATCCTCCTCGAAGAAATTCGCGACCTGCTGGCAAGAAAATAGTCGGCAGCCGCCTCTTACGGCATTTTCCGGATGCGGACCTCGATGGCTTTTTCCCCGGCCAGCAGACGTACCAGCTCCTGCGGGTTGGTCTGCCCATAATGATAGGGATAGAGCACCTTCGGATAAAACATCCGCGCGGCCGCCGCCGCCATTTCCGGCGTCATCGTATAGGGCAGATTCATCGGGAGAAAGGCAATGGCAATATCCTTAAGATGCTGCATCTCAGGGATATTTTCCGTATCTCCGGCGACATAAACACGTGTTTTCCCGAAAGTGATAAGATAGCCGTTGCCGCGTCCTTTCGGATGATACGGCTGCCCGTCCGGCCGCTTATGGACAAGATTGTAAGCCGGCAACGCTTCAATTTCCAATCCAAGAATCTTCTTCTTTTCCCCATTCTTCATCACCAGACCGTCGGCAATAGTCTCCTTGCAGATTTCGGGCAAAACAACAACCGTGCTGTCTTTTCGCAGAATGCGGATGGCCTGCTCATCAAAGTGGTCGGGGTGCTCGTGGGTAATCAGAATCAGATCGGCCTTGGGCAGTTTGGAGTAATCGGCCAGCTTCGTCCAGGGGTCAATATGAATCACTTTGCCGCCGCAGGCCATCATCAGCGTCCCATGCCCGATGAAGGTGATGCCCAAATCCCCTAACTCGGTTGCAAAGGTATCCACTTCAAATGCTTTTGCCGCATCGTTTGATTGAGAAGAACCCATATCTTTTTCTCCTGCAGGAACACTTCCGGAAATAAGGGAGGCAAACAGGATCCAGAAAAGAAATGTTTTCATAGCAGCTCCTTTTTATCTTGTTTCCACGAAAGACACAAAGATTTTTTACGAATTCAGCATACATCTCAATCCCTTCGCGAGCAAGTTTTTTTGGGGTTCCGCTGACTGACAAAATTGTTTTTTGATAATGATTTCTGCCAAAATGGCACAGGATTCGCTTGGGTGAACTTTGCGCAACTTCTTTTATATCATAGAGATACGGTTTTTTGAAAGTGTTGGCACATGCTTTGCACCACCCGTCTTATACAGAATTTTTGAAACTTATAATCAAAAGGAGATTGAAATATGGCAAAAATTATCGGCATTGACCTGGGGACAACCAACTCAGTCGTGGCGGTGATGGAAGGAAGCACCCCAAAGGTGTTGATTAATTCCAGCGGAAGCCGCCTGACCCCTTCTGTAGTTGCGTTTACAGAAAAAGGAGAACGGCTGGTGGGACAGGCCGCAAAACACCAGCAGATAACAAACCCGAAAAATACCATCTTCTCCATTAAACGGTTTATGGGGCGCCGCTACGAAGAGGTTGCTGCGGAAGAAAAGATGGTGCCTTATACGATTGTCGGCAAGCCGGGAGAATTGGTAAAGGTAAGGGTACGGGATAAAGAATATACTCCACCGGAAATATCCGCAATGATTCTCCAAGAACTCAAGAAAACAGCGGAGGACTATCTTGGGGAAAAAGTTACCCAAGCCGTCATTACTGTGCCGGCCTATTTTAACGACTCCCAGCGTCAGGCCACAAAAGACGCCGGAGAGATTGCAGGGCTGAAAGTGGCGCGAATCATCAATGAACCTACCGCTGCCGCTTTGGCATACGGCCTTGAAAAGAAGAAAAATGAAAAAGTTGCTGTCTTTGATTTCGGCGGCGGCACGTTTGATATTTCAATTCTCGACATTGGAGATAATGTTTTTGAGGTTCTCAGCACCAACGGTGATACTCACCTGGGCGGCGACGACCTTGATGAAGTCCTGATCAATTATCTGGCCGACGAGTTCAAAAAGAAAGAAGGCATTGACCTGCGGCAGGACCCAATGGCCCTCCAGCGGCTCAAAGAGGCCGCGGAAAAGGCCAAGTGCGAACTGAGTACCCAGATGGAAACCACCGTCAATCTGCCCTTCATTACGGCAGATCAGCATGGGCCTAAGCATCTCAACATTGCCATCACCCGCAGCAAGTTTGAGGCCTTGTGCGACCATCTCTTTGAGCGGCTCAAAGCGCCGTGCTATCGGGCATTGGAAGACGCAAAACTCAAACCGGAAGATATTAATGAAGTCCTGCTGGTCGGCGGTTCAACCCGAATCCCCAAGGTCCAGCAGATTGTCCGCGAAATCTTCAAGAAAGAGCCCAATAAGAGTCTGAACCCTGACGAAGTGGTCGCAATTGGTGCCGCCATTCAGGGGGCGGTGCTGGCTGGTGATGCGGGGGTCAAGGATATCCTCCTGCTCGATGTTACACCGCTGTCTTTAGGGGTGGAAACACTCGGCGGCGTGATGACAAAACTCATTGAAAAAAATACTACAATTCCTACCAGCAAAAAGGAGATATTCTCCACGGCTACAGATAACCAGACCAGTGTGGACATCCATGTTCTGCAGGGAGAGCGTGAATTTGCCAGGGATAACCGAACCCTCGGCAGGTTCCAGCTGACGGGAATCCCCCCGGCGCCTCGTGGAGTGCCTCAAATTGAGGTTACCTTCGACATTGACGCCAATGGGATTCTGAATGTCTCTGCCAAAGACCTCGGCACTGGAAAAGAGCAGTCAATCGTTATCCAGTCCAGCTCCGGTCTGAGCAAGGAAGAAGTCGAACGGATGGCCAAAGAAGCCGAACTTCACGCGGCAGAAGATAAGAAACGCCGTGAAGTCATCGAAATGAAAAACCAGGCCGATCAGATGATTTACCAGACGGAAAAGCAGCTCAAGGACTTCGGAGACAAAGTCCCTGCGGATGTACGGGCGAAGATTGAGTCGGCGATGAACTACCTCAAAGAGGCCATTAAGGGTGACGACGGAGAGGTCATTCGTCGGGCACTGGACAACTTCAACAGGGAGGTCCAGGAACTTGGCAAGGTCCTCTATGAAGAAGCAGCCAAAAAACAGACCTCCGCGGCCGGTGCAGCAGGAACCGCCTCAGGGCATACACCGCCGCCTCCGGAGGGAGAAGTTCGCCGCAAGGGTGGACCCGATGATGTGATTGATGCGGAGTTTGAGCCTAAGTAATGTAGTTGAAAGAGATATTGGCTGTCGGGATTTGAAAGCCGCCTTTTCAGGATTGAAAAGGCGGCTTTTTTGTTTTCAAGCCGACCCCCGTCTGTTTGAAACATTTGTTTGAAGCGGAAGCGGAACACGAACTTCCCAGAGGATGGCGGTTTTCAAAAAACGATTTTTGTCCTATAAAATTCCTTTTTTCCTTGACTTTTTGCGTTTTCTTTCGTAGTATCCGGAGTAGCCGTAGAGGGTGATGCCGTGTCGTTCAGAGAAAGGAGTCGATATGATGATACCAAGACCACGGCTCAACGATTTGAAAGGTCAGGCCCCTCTGCTCATTATTTTTTCTCCTTCGCCGGACCATCGCTACTACCAGATGCAGGTCGAGCAGCTCGAGAGTATTCGCCTGGCAATGCAGGATTGCCGTCTGACGGTGGCAGAGGTCTTTGAGCAGGGGCCCGGACGGATCGGTAAGTCTGACCTTTCTGACGACAGATGTGCCCGTTTCCGCGAAAAATTCAATATTTACCCAGGCCAGTTTAAGATTTTTCTGATTGGCAATGATTCAGAGGTGTATCTGGTTTCTGACGATTGCATCTCCTGGGAAGAGCTGATGATGCGTGTCGGCAATGCAGTGGGGAATGTCGCTCCGAGCATCTAAATCTTTGCGGATTTGCGGGATGAACAATGGGAACGGAAGGGGTCTTTGAATGGACCTTCAGCAGGGAGGGCGGCGTATAAAATAAAACTGGTTTTGACAAACCGGTTTTTTTGTTTAATGATTCATAACATATTATAAATAAAGGGGTTGCAGTTTTTTCAAAAAAGGTTGTATCCGGTTGTAAAGATGGGTACAATACCCACTATGGAACAAGAATAAACCATTTGGAGAATACTTAGATGTGTGATACATGTGGTTGCGGCCAAAAGAGTTTTGAATCAAAGGTAGCCGAAGTTATCGCATCGGTTCGTCCGATGCTTCAAAATGATGGCGGGGATATCGAACTGGTAGGAGTTGATGCAGATCATAAAGTTCGGGTGCGGCTGCAGGGGGCCTGCCGCGGTTGTCCGGGGGCACGGGCGACGCTGAAAATGGGCGTGGAGCGTTTGCTCAAGCAGCGGGTGCCGGAAGTCAAGGAAGTCGTGGCGGTCGATTAGAAGAGGTTTTTGATCTTCTTATCGGACTATACGGCTTATAAGTTGCTTATAAAACAAGACTTATGAAATTGAGCCGGAGCGGTGAACTGCCGCTCCGGTTTTCTTTTTTGGCACGAAGTTCGCAGCGTCCTTTGAGAAAGTCAGCCGGTCAATCCGATGAGGGACTCAGCCGGTAGATTAATATAAACCGTTGTGGATACACGGGGTTACGGATGGTCTCGACCAGTTCGAAGGGGCCGTTTTTGGAGGGGGGCATCACGAGTTTGTTTCCGTTTTGGAGCCGGGGGCCGAGGTATGCAATTCGGTCCAGCCCATAGAGTTTGTAATAACTGTTCTGAAAAGCCAGCCCTAAACGGGAATCCCAGGCAAGATAAGTAATTTTCTTTCGCCGGCAGTCTTCAACAAACTCCTCGGGTGTGCTGCCGGCAATATTTCGGGTATGTACAAAATTTGCAGACACCCCTGGCGCAAAAAGCTCAAGAAGATGGGGCATCGTCGTGACCAGTTTCTCATCCTTGGAGGCATTCTTTAGATACCATATCGCCAACTCCTTGAATTCCTGGTCAACCGCGCCATTTCCGAGATTCTGGATAAGATAGGCCTGATTGGCAAACAGTGCCCAACATGTTACGCCAAGAACAGCCGCTGTCCAGCCGACATCCCGTTTTTGGCTGAACAAAAGTTCTATTGCTCCAAAAAGAACAGCTGCGCCGAGACCTATCCACGGAATGGGCGCAGAACGGGGACTATATTTTTGCATTTGCGCAAGCGGTTCGAGCCGGCTGAAAGCGGCACAAAGACAGACCAGACAAATCAGCCCCTGCAGGATCAGAAGAGCTGGTTTGGGAATAGTGATTTTCTGCCGAAACAGATGCCAAATCTGACTGCACCCATAAAGCCAAAGCAGAAAAACCAGCCACGCGATGGGGGCGGCATAGCGCGGGCGGGTTCCTGTGCGGGCCGCATGCAGCAGAAAGTAAATGGCCGTAAAAGAAAAAATGGCGATCAGTTGAGGATGTTTCTTCCACACGGCAAAGAAGCCGGCGGCAAGCAGGCCGACCCACAAGAGGATACTGCTAAGCCAGACCAGCGGGCTTGAGGAAGCCGGATTCGGCTGGAAATAAGGGCCGATTGTAACCTGCTGAAGAAGCCGGGCGAATTGGCCGAAGACCATGGCCTTACCTTCAGCGGCGGCCTCGTAGCTGCTCAGATAATCTCCGCCGCCGCTCTTGTGAGAGAGGATTTGTCCAAGTATCCAAAGGGACACCGGCAGACCGGCAAGGAAAGCAAGGCCCGCCGACACCAGCCGTTGGCGAAGGGTGCGATGGGCAAGCAGGTCCCAAACAAAGACTACGGCAATCAGCACAGCTCCCTCGTAGCGAATCATACTGGCGGCAAAGGCGGACGCATAGGCCCATCGGCCCTTTTCAAACAGCAGATAAAAAGTGAGAAGAAAGAAGAAAATCAGGGGAATCTCGGCGATAGGATGCACCAGCCACGCAAGAACAAAAGGATTGACCAGCGCCGCCAGGACAAACCAGAAAGCCCCTCGACCGAGGATGCGCTGGCCGATGCGAAACAGCAGCCAGCCGCAAAGCGGATAAAGAACGGCATTCAGCAGCAAACCGGCCGTCAGAATCGGGCAGGGGCCTTTCACAAAACAGCTCAGCGCAATCTGCAGCAGACCCAGTCCGGGCAGACGCTTGAAGCTGGCAGGCAGACGAAAATGAAGAATGTCTTGGGCTGTTTTGACGAAGGCGGGAAAGTCGGAGTTGGGAACGGCCTGGTGGCCGAAATAGAGGATCGACAGGGAAACCCCGAACAGCAGCAGTATTATCTGGGCGGCCGAAGCCGGCTGGAGGATGGCTTTCCGCTGCGGTACGGCGGAAGGGGGCTGGGCGGCTTTCCGGCGGTTGGGCGAGGGGGATTTTCTTTTTTGTCGGGACATCGCAGGCCTTTGGGTTCTGTCTGCCGTCGGGTCGTGCAAGAGTTTCCGGTTTTGTTTTGGTTTTCCTTTTGCTGCGGCCGTTCATCTTTGCCGGCCGATTTTCCATTATGCGAGGAGTCTATCAGATTTGGACGGATTCTGCAACGGCCGGCAATTTACGGATGAAATTTTCAGTCTCAACTTGTGAAAGAGCCAGATTTTAAGTGCCGATGGATATTTGCACCATACGGCCATAACCCCCATCACCCGTGGAGCATAACATGTTCAGTTTCTACATGATACACCTCCCGCATCTTCGTGACGCACATTTTTGAAGAGGACGCATCTTTAACAGTCAACGATATGGTTATTGTATTTTTATCGAATCTATTTTAAGAACAGATTCAATCGCACTTTCATCTTTAAAATTCCATCTGCAAATTTCTTTCCTTTCAGATAGCCAATAGACCGTTCCTTCGTGCAATGATAATCCGACTGGTATAACGTCTTCTTTTGTTGTATCTATTTGGAACTCTTCTCTGCTTTCTACATTAAATATGACAATAGTTGAGCTTTCATTGAAATAGACATAAGGTTTTTTAACTCTAAGCCAACCTATGGATATTTTCGAATCATAGATTGGTTCATCACCAATATAGATATTTCCTTCCAATTGATAAACAGGTTCATCTTCATAAGCACCAAATAAATAAACATCTTTTCCATATGAAAAGGTCTTCACGAGTGAAAGTGTATGACCACCGACAAAGAATTTATGTATTGATTTCTCTCGGGCATCCTGAGTGATAAAAGTGTTCTCGTCTATCCAAAAGATTTCGAGAGATTGGACCCCTTCATAGTATATCGCATCTCGTCCCTCATTCCACGATACAGCAATATTGCCATCTAATACATGCCTTGAAGGAAAAAAATCTTTTTCTGGTTTACCTGCGAGAATAGTACCTTCAGGATTCCAATAGAATGCACTTACAATGTTAGGTCTAACATGCGTTCCAATTGTTTGCCATTTTTGGTGCTCGTTGACGCCTATTTGAAACAATATATAACGTGGCCAAAATCCCCAATATGACCCCCGTGTAGAAACCCATAGATTATATCGATTTGAACATGGTTGCCATGCTAACCAATGAATATTTGAATTGTTTATTACTTTCTGTAGTTTTTGGGTTGTTACGTCAAATACATAAACATCTTTCCTTTTATACTTTGGTCTGTCATCTTTATCTAACAAAAATTCTTCAGATGGAGAAAAAGCGAGCATTCTGGAATCTGGATCAAATTTCAGTAATGCTGGTTCAAAAAATATCCCTATTAAGTTTTTGGAGACATCAGCACTATTGTTCCTATTGCAGAAGACTGATATTCCAACAATTAAGCTTATGCACAACGCCACATATACATATTTATTTGAGATTTTCATAGATTGTCCCTTTATTACAGCTACTGTAAAGTTGTTTCTGTAAATTGCTGTTAACCGTGTGTGTTCGGGTGGAGGCAAGGAGGCCGAAGGCCGACGAACCGGAACCCGAACCCACACACGAAATTTTTGCTTGAATTGGCGGGCCTGTCCCGTTCTCCTGTTAAGGTTTACCAGAACTTTAGTTAGGAGAAACACGATGACCCGCCAGACAGATGGTAGCACAATCGAGACGGTAATGGAACTGTTAATTGAAAACGGCTTTGACGGATTGGCTGATTGGATGCGAATCCTGCTCAATGAAGCCATGAAGATCGAGCGGAATCACGCCCTCGGGGCAGGTCCCTACGAGCGGTCTGACGCCCGCAAGGGCCACGCCAACGGCTGCAAGCCCAAGACCGTGGACACCCGCCTCGGACGCCTGACGGTTTTTGAACTGCCCGAATCGCATCGTAAACGGATGCGAACGACCAATCTGCTCGAACG
>Ga0209407_1003492_pt1 | contig 13566 bp, 12 predicted proteins | sample AD_JPNHG3_MetaG_FD_184410 | JGI IMG/M metagenome (GOLD analysis project Ga0209407, IMG submission 184410) | Active sludge microbial communities of municipal wastewater-treating anaerobic digesters from Japan - AD_JPNHG3_MetaG (SPAdes) (version 2) | ecosystem: Engineered > Bioreactor > Anaerobic... | reverse complement strand
GCTGGTTGTGGTATCTGGGGACGCTGGTTCCGGTTATCGGCCTGGTGCAGGTGGGTTCCCAGGCGCTGGCGGATCGCTATACCTATCTGCCTCTCATCGGTATCTTCCTCCTGCTCGCCTGGGGAGGTGCCGCCACTTTAAAAAAATTTCAGCAAAATCGGATTTGTCACAACATCTACTTTTCCTGTCTTTTTTTTGTTGCTTTAATCTTGACGAGTTCAGTTGTTACCGTATTTCAATTATCCATATGGAAAGACAGCGTTACCCTTTTTCGTCATGCCCTTAAATCCGATCCGGAAAATCCGATATTGCATAACAACTTGGGAGCGGCACTGCTGAACAACGGTTTAACTGAGGAAGCCATTCCGCATCTGAAAAAAGCTGTGCTGCTCAAACCGGATCTTGCTGAGTATCGGACAAATCTGGGTCTGGCATTCCTGAAGGATGGGAAGATTGAGGCAGCTTATCAAGAAATAAGCAAGGCCGCGTATCTCGATCAAAATCACGAAAGAACAAATTTCAACATGGCCTTTATGCTGGCGCAGAGAGGTGCCGATAATGAAGCCCTCATTTATTATCGTCGAGTAATAGAACAAAATCCTTTCCGTGCTGAGGCGTACTTCAATATGGCGTCCATTTACGATAAGAATCGTGACTATGCGAAAGTGGAGGAATGCTATCAAAGAGCTTTGCGGATTTTGCCCGAATATGCTGCTGCGCACAACAATTTAGGGATTGTTTTATCAAGATTGGGGAGGCATGAGGAGGCGATTTTTCATTTTCGGGAGGCATTGAGGATTGATCCGGGGTTGAGTCAGGCGGCGGACAATTTGTCGATATATATGCGTAAGTCGGGGTCACGGTGATAGTAAAGGATGCTTACATGTTTGATCGGATGTTAGCGGTAATACTGCATAGGGGTGGCGATATTTTTTGGGAGGCATGTTTGTAAGGAGGCGGTTTTACGGGCGGGCGGTTTACGGGGACGTTTGATGTATGGTGTCATTGCTGCGTCGGGTGGTGGTGGATTTCTGCATGAGGGGGGAGAGTTATTTGGGTGCCTTAGGACGCCGTGCTGAGATTTACATATGTGTGTTGTTGATTGGCGCGGTTGTTGCGGTGTACTGGCCGGTGCGGGGCTATGAGTTTTTGAACTATGATGATGATGTTTATGTTACCGACAATTATCGTGTTTTATCTGGGTTTAGCTGGGATGGTTTGGGGTGGGCTTTTAGCGCTTTTCACGGTGCGAATTGGCATCCGTTGACATGGTTGTCGTTGATGTTTGACGCGCAGTTGTTTGGGTTGAATGCTGGTGGTTATCATTGGACGAATGTATTGATCCATGCGTTGAGTACGGTGGTGTTGTTTTTGGTGTTTTACCGGATGACGGGGGCGTTGTGGCGCAGTGGGATCGTGGCGGTGTTGTTTGGGTTGCATCCGTTGCATGTGGAGTCGGTGGCGTGGATAGCGGAGCGTAAGGATGTTTTGAGTGGATTTTTTTGGATGGTGACGTTGTGGATGTATGCGGTTTATGCGGAGCGATTGGGGTGGTGGCGGTATTTGCTGGTGGTTTTGTTTTTTGTATTGGGTTTGCTGTCGAAGCCGATGGTGGTGACGTTGCCGTTTGTGATGTTGTTGTTGGATTACTGGCCTTTGGGGAGGCATGAGCGTTCATCCTGGTGGGTGCTTATTCGGGAGAAGTTACCGCTGATTGTTTTGTCTGCGGCGAGCAGTGTAATTACGGTTTTTGCCCAAGGGAAGGGGCAGGCGATCAGTTCACTGGATGCCTTGCCGTTTATGCGGCGGTTGGCCAACGCCCTGGTTTCGTATGTGGTTTATCTTCGCAGGCTGTTTGTTCCTGTGGATTTGGCGGTATTTTATCCATATCCTCAGGAGTTTCCCTTATATGAGGTTTTGGGTGCGTTTCTTTTTCTGGGTGTCATAACGTATTTGGCTTGGCGCTTTCGTAAGGAGGCGCCGTATGCTGTTACGGGCTGGTTGTGGTATCTGGGGACGCTGGTTCCGGTTATCGGCCTGGTGCAGGTGGGTTCCCAGGCGCTGGCGGATCGCTATACCTATCTGCCTCTCATCGGTATCTTCCTCCTGCTCGCCTGGGGAGTGAACTCTGGGATCAAGGTGCTGCGCATACCAAACATACTTATGTATCCTGCAGGGGCGCTACCTTTGTTTGTGATGATAATTTTTACATCAAACTATCTCCCATGCTGGGAAAATGGCATCACGCTTTCTCGTCGCACCCTGCAAACAATCGGAGATAACAGCGGCACTTACAATAATCTCGGCAATGCCCTTGCGAGAAAAGGCTATCTGGATGAGGCGGTTTTACAGTATCAAGCGGCATTGCGACTGAAACCCGATTATCCGGATGCAATGATGAATTTAGGGAATGTGTTGCTGCAGAAAGCAAAATATTCGGAGGCGATAGAGAAGTATGAGGATGTTTTAAATATTGTTCCCGGATATATTAAGGCCCGTTTCAATCTCGCTATTGCCTGTGCCGCTGCAGGAGACGAAGAAAGTGCCGAGCGGCATTATTTGGAAATAATCCGCAACGACCCATCGATAGCTCCGGCATATAACAATCTGGGAATCATTTATGCCCGCAAGGATCGCTTTGAAGAGGCTGCCCGATTATTCCGGATGGCACTCATGCTCAATGATCGCTATGAAGAGGCCCGGAATAATCTTAATGTTGTCCTGAGGCAGATGAACCGTAAAAATAATTGGAATAATTAATGTGTAATCAGATCAATAAGATATCAGCGGGAGTTGATGGTGGTAGATCCCTTAAGATGCTTATCGGCCTGCTTCTCATTCTATGTTGTGTCATTATTTATGGGCAGTTGCTTCAATTTGATTTTCTCCGCTACGACGAAGAACAATATGTTACCAAAAACGCTATTGTCCAGTCAGGATTGACCTGGGAGGGCATAAAATGGGCATTTACCGCCACGGAGGCCGGCTTCTGGCAGCCTCTCGTCTGGCTTTCTCATATGTTAGACTGTCAGGTATATGGATTGAAGCCGCCTGGCCATCATCTGACCAATCTCATCCTGCATATGGCCAACACAATTATCCTTTTTCTTGTCTTGAGTTCAATGACCGGTTCCATTGCCAAGAGTGGCATAGTGGCCGGACTATTTGCGGTCCATCCGCTGCATGTGGAAACAGTAGCTTGGATTGCTGACCGCAAGGATCTGATGTGCACGTTCTTTGCACTCCTGTGTCTCGGCTGCTATGCCAAATACGCCGAAAAGGAGTCATCTTGGCGATTTACACTGGTAATTTTCACTTTTCTCCTCAGCTTAATGTCCAAGCCTGCCCTGGTTGCGCTACCGATCGTCTTGATGTTCTTTGATTACTGGCCACTGAAACGGTTTGATGGATTTAATATGGGAATGTTGCGGCGATCGTTAACGGAAAAATCCATCATGATTATTCTAATTCTGCCCGTGATTGCCATGACATTTTATGCCGAAGCGCGTGTGGAAGCCCTTCCTTCGTTGACGGCTTTCCCGTGGGAATCGAGAATATCCAATATCTTGAACAATTATGTCGGGTATTTATGGAAAACCGTTTATCCTATTGATTTGGCTGTATTCTATCCTCAGCCGGAAACAAGATCCCTCATAACTGACATTACGGCTGCTCTTTTTATCATTGCCGTTACCATTATGGCTGCTGTATACGTAAAAAAAAGACCTTATCTGGGCTGTGGTTGGTGTTGGTACGTTTTCCTGTTGTTGCCCATGAGCGGCATTGTACAGGTGGGATCACATGTTATGGCGGACCGATACACATATGTCCCACTGGTGGGAATTTTTCTTGCCACCGTTTGGTATGCAGATGAGTTAATAGATCGATATTACAAAGAAAACAAAATTGTATCGGCAGGCGTCGTATTGGCAGCGCTTGGTTTTTTGATGGTGCTGTCGTTTAAGCAGACTGGCTACTGGCGGGATACAGAAACACTGTTCCGGCATGCCGTCGAGGTGACCAGGAATAATTATCTTGCTCACAACAATCTCGGGGCGGTACTCATGGAGAAAGGAAAAACATATGAAGCCATCGGCCATTATCAAGAGGCGATAAAAGCCAAACCGAATTTTACCCTTTCTTATGTCAATTTGGGAAACGCCCTCGTCACCGCCGGTCAAATGGAGGAGGGAATCCGTAGCTACCGGCAGGCATTGGATAGGGAACCGAATAATTACACGGCAGCGAGAAATCTCGCCGATGCCCTATTTAAAAATCGTGATTATGCAGAAGCGATTCTTTTGTATATGGAACTTCTGCCAAAGATGAATCAAGATGCGGGGTTATACAACAATCTTGGTGTAGCACTTGCCATGGACGGGCGTCTGGATCAGGCCGTGGGCTATTTAGAGCGGGCGATTGCACTCAATCCCGGTGACAAATTGGCGAGAGCCAATTTACAAGTGCTGGCTGATAAGATCCGTAGTGGACGAAAACAATGAATCAGACAAAGGAGGATATATATCGAGCATCCAGAATTCGGCACTGGGACTATGTGGCGAACTGGGTGGATACGCATCGAAACTGGGGATGCTTCTACCGCCGCAAACTTAAGGATATATATAGAAATATAGTTCCCGAAGGGATGAGGGTGTTGGAAATTGGGTGTGGTCAGGGAGATCTGCTGGCGGCGCTCAAGCCGGCCTGTGGGATTGGTGTAGATTTTTCTTCCGAAATGATTGCGCGGGCAAGAATAAGGCATCCCGATCTTGAATTTTGTCAGGCAGATGTGCATGAGCTGGAATTAGCAGGAACATTCGATTTCATCATCCTTTCTGATCTCATTAATGATCTCTGGGATGTACAGGCTGTATTCGAAAAATTGAAAAGGTTCTGTAACTCCCGGAGTCGGATCGTCCTCAATACTTACAGCCGGCTCTGGGAGATGCCACTGGCCTTGGCCAGGAGAATGAACCTTACAGCTCCCTCCCTGATTCAGAACTGGCTTACAGTGGAAGATGTGGAAAACCTTTTGAATCTGGCCGGATTTGAAATGGTCAAGCATTGGGAGGAGATACTCTGGCCCCTTGATACACCGGTTCTTGAGGCCCTTTGCAATCGCTTTATGGTCAGGCTGTGGCCTCTTCGCATTTTTCATCTATGTCATATCATTGTCGCCCGCCCGTGCGGTTTTGCATTACATGCACCTTTGCCCCGTGTTTCCGTTATCGTTCCCGCCCGCAATGAAGAGGGAAACATCACCGCCATCGTGGACCGCATTCCGGATTTGGGGGCAGGAACAGAAATAATATTTGTGGAAGGGCATTCCACCGACGGAACGTGGGAGATTCTCCATAATATTGTTGAATCACGTAGAGAAGTTGACTGCCGACTTCTCCGCCAGCCAGGGGTAGGGAAGGGTGACGCAGTCCGGTGTGGTTTTGCTGCCGCCAGTGGCGATATCCTGATGATCCTCGATGCCGATATGACTGTACCTCCGGAAGATTTGGCCCGTTTTTACGGTGTTCTTGTCAGCGGCCGTGGTGAGTTTGCCAATGGTGTCCGGCTGGTTTACCCTATGGAAAAAGAAGCCATGCGGTTTCTTAATCTGGTTGGCAACAAGTTTTTCAGTTTGGCCTTCTCCTGGCTATTGGGTCAGCCGATCAAGGACACGCTTTGCGGAACGAAGGCGCTGTGGAAGAGCGACTATGAGCGGATAGCCGCGCAACGTTCATATTTTGGCGAGTTCGATCCATTTGGAGATTTCGATCTTCTATTTGGCGCCTCCCGATTGAATCTCAAAATCAGGGACGTTCCCATACGTTACCGGGAACGGATATACGGGGATACCAACATCAAACGCTGGCGCCATGGTTTGCTGCTGCTCCGTATGCTTGTATTCGCGATGAAGCGCCTCAAATTCATCTGAGCCGGAAAAACATTTCCATAGTGCAAAAAACAAAATATCAAAAAGTACTGGCTGTTATCATCCTGATCATCGTTACGCTGTCCGTTTATTGGCAGGTGCAGGGACACATGTTTGTCGGTTTCGATGATCAATTGTACATTACTGAAAATCGCCACGTTCAGGTCGGAATTAACCGAGATAGCCTTCTTTGGGCGTTTACGAACAGCTATACCGGACACTGGCATCCCATTACCTGGTTGTCCCACATGGTGGATTTTCAACTTTACCGTTTCAATGCCGCCGGTCACTTATGGACGAATGTCATACTGCATCTGCTCAACGCACTTTTACTTTTGACAGTTCTCAGCCGGATGACCGGGTCTTTCTGGCGCAGTTACGCCGTGGCGGTTTTGTTTGCCCTCCATCCCCTGAATGTAGAGTCAGTGGCCTGGGTTTCGGAGCGTAAGAATGTGCTTTCCACGATGTTTTGGTTTTTGGCCACTTATGCCTATCTTCTTTATGTGGCAAGACCTTCAATACCCCGGTACATAGCGGTTATTATTCTTTTCGCCTTCGGCCTCATGACCAAACCGATGCTTGTGACGCTGCCGTTTGTTTTCCTACTCATAGATTATTGGCCCTTAGGGCGCTGGTCAAAGCTTTCTGCCCCTCCCTGGCATATTATCAAGGAAAAACTGCCCCTTGTGGCCCTGTCGTTTGTTTCCAGTGTAATTACCATCAAGTCTTCCATCTATATAAATACCCTCGATGGATTTACATCCATGGGCTTACAGGTGCGCCTCTCGAATGCCATCCTGTCTTATGGCGCCTATATCGGCAAAATGTTCTGGCCCCATGATCTGGCTGTTTTCTATCCTTATCAGGAAACGTTACCTTTGTTGCTGTTGTTTCCCATCGCTGCCATGCTGGCAGCCATTACGGCATGTGTGCTTGTCGGGGGGAAAAAGGCCCCTTATCTGGTAACAGGCTGGTTCTGGTACGTTGGCACTCTGGTGCCGGTTATTGGCCTTGTGCAAGTAGGAAAACAGGCTATGGCAGACCGTTATGCCTATATCCCTCTGATCGGGCTTTTTATCATGTCTGTCTGGGGGCTTACGGATATCGTTTTGACAAGGTATCCAAGCTGGCGGTATAAATTGACGGCCTTATTTATCGTCGTTGCCGTTGCTTTTAGTGTTGCCGGATTCCAGCAAGTTAGAGTCTGGCAAGACAGCTTTACTCTGTTCCGGCATGCCTTAAGAAAAACAGAAAATAATCCCTATGCCCACCATGGCCTGGGAATGGCTTATTATGCCCAAGGTGATCGGAGAAATGCGTTGAAACATTTGCAGGCGGCACTGGAGTTGAGGAAAGACGAGGAGACACTAAATGACATGGGGATTGTCCTAATTTCTTTGGGGGACTTTAGTGGGGCAGAGCGCGAGTTGCGAACGGCGATGAAATATGGTCCGAAATATCCCAAAGTCAATAATAACCTCGGCGTTGCGTTGGCTTCCCAGGGCAAATATCAGGAAGCTATTGAACAATTTAAAATTGCCTTGCATCGCGAGCCTGATTATGAAAACGCTGCGCATAATTTGGAAAAGGCTATGAAATCATGGATACTTGAGGGTAGAAACCTGCGGGAAATGCCATAGAGACGTGTCGTATCAGATGCTTTGTTTATTCATGCCTCTTGTTAGCGCATGAGCTTTTTGAAATGGGCGAGAAGGGGGTCGGTTTTAAGTGACGAGTGCTCTTGGTGTGTCGTATCGTTCATATTCCAGAGTGCGTCAAGCATGCGCGCGGTATAAATCCTCTCATTTACCGCGCGAGATGACATGATGCGTGCCTGGTCCGGCAACCCGGCAAGATTGCCCAGGATCATAATTATCAAACCCAACCTTAATATGGCTTTTGTTTCTGTCCCACGACCAAAAGCGAAATTGACGACCAGAGAAGTAATGATTACCAGGACTGTCAGGACCGGCAACCCGTAATAAGCAACGCCTATAGAAATAAGGGGATGGCGGGCAACCATCACCAGGTTGAGAATGATTAATCCGATGAGGAGTAGTGGAAAATAAAGCCGCGGTCCTGGAATGTATGCAGATAAAATCCCGTGTCTTTTCTCCTTTAAGCTGTTGTTACCGATCTTTTTCAATTGAAGGTCAATCAACCAGCCCATTGCCAGTAGTACGAATGCCGCCTGTAACTGTGTAAAATTACCAAGAAAAAAGCGTAGGTTATCTATAAGAAATAGGATCGCCTGCTGAAGAAAGAACAGGCTGAATAACCGTTCCCAGGGCAGGGAGAATTGGTAATGGAAATCGGGATAATAACCATTGAGACCATAAGTAATTAGTGGTGATAGATAGTAGTTATAGATCAAGATAGAGATAGTAACCATAGCGAACACCATGGCAAGGGACAGAAAATGTTTGCTTTTCATGTTTTCGTAATGAAGCCAACTGAAAAAGGCTGCCAGGCAAACAACGAAAAATCCTTGTTCGTCGAAGAGGGAGGCAACTACCGCACATAAGAATATTATTATCTTTTTGGCCGGTTTAAATGGAAATTGGTTTTCAACATCGTTATCGATTCTCATGTGAGGCCAAATTAGTATGAACAGGATGCAGAGCATAAGAGCGACACCAATCTTGGCGGACCGGAAAAATGATGCTGCCAGGAAGGGTCCGGGGGAAAAGACAAACAGGGCCAATATACAAAGACTGGCAAACATTTCTAACTTTAATTTTTTGGTTAAAAACTGCCAGAGCAGCATGGCGATAAGTAAACAACCTATGTAGTGTGTAAGCGACAAGAAATGGGGCCAGCCATTTACGATACACCATTCGATAAACTTGGCGTCCAGAAAATCGAAAAAATAGCTTAACTGACGGGGCCGGTACTTACCTTGGATTTCCATGACATTCGGATCAAAAATTGTTTCCAAAAGAGGTCGGCCCGACAGGTATACGGGCATGCGGGTACTAATTTCCGGGTGTATAATTCCACCGTTTTGAAAAACAAAGGAGGCAAGCACATAGATAACCATCAGGAAGTAAAAGTGATACGGACGTACCTTTTGGGCAAGTTTGTTAGAGAAGTTTATAAGCGGAGACATTATCTTCTCATCGGAAAACATGGTTTGACTTCTCTATCATATGCAGGTAGGAAATAAAAAGATAAAATCGTATCTATTACCGGCAGGTTATTGAGAATCGAAAGATGATTGGAAAGCCTTTTCATGGTGTGTATGGAAACCGCCGAGTCTTGGTTACCGGTCACACCGGATTCAAGGGCTCCTGGCTGGCCATCTGGCTCAAGGAGTTGGGGTCAGAGGTTATCGGCTACGCACTTGATCCACCCAGCAATCCCAGCATTTTTGCCGCGTCTGGTTTGGCGGACAAGATCATTCACGAGTATGGCGATGTCCGCGATTTGGATCACCTTTCGGATGTCTTTGACAGGTATAAGCCGGTCATAGTGTTTCATCTGGCGGCCCAGGCCCTGGTTCGCTCCTCCTATAAAGATCCAAAGACAACGTTCGATACCAATATCGGCGGGACGGTGAATGTCCTGGAAGCGGTCCGGCGAACGGATACTGTCCGGGTTCTGGTGAACATCACGAGTGACAAATGCTATGAAAACCGGGAATGGGTCTGGGGCTACCGGGAAAATGATCCCATGGGCGGCCATGATCCCTACAGCGCCTCGAAAGGGTGTGCGGAGCTGATCTTTGCCGCTTACCTGCGCTCCTTTTTCAATAAGTCCGTGAGTGGGAAGTCTGTGAAATCTAGGGAAACGCTACAAATTTCCGGCGAAAATGGATCCTGTCCCCAGATTTCCACTCCCCGGCTTGCCGGTGTGTCGGCCAGCGGCGACAGGCAGATCGGCGCCGCTTCGTGCCGGGCGGGCAACGCCATCGGCGGGGGCGACTGGGGGAAAGACCGTCTGCTTCCGGATTGCGTCCGGGCGCTCACCACGGGGAAAACCATCGGCATCCGTAATCCCCATGCCGTCCGTCCCTGGCAACATGTTTTGGAGCTCCTCAGCGGTTATCTCTGGTTGGGGGCCTGCCTGTGGAATGATCCGGAAAAATACAGTGGCGGCTGGAATTTCGGTCCCGCCAACGACGCCCATCTGACCGTAGGCGAGCTAGTCGGCCGTTTCGTGAAGGCTTGGGGAAGCGGAGGTTGGCAGAACCTGTCCCTGCCGGGTGCGGTTCATGAGGCTGCCACCCTAAGACTCTGCTGCGACAAGGCGGCTACTTACCTGGGCTGGCAAAATGTGCTTTCGATGGAGCAGGCTATTACTATGACGGCAGAGTGGTATAAAATGTTTTACGACGGCGCTTCGCAGGAAGCTGTCTATAGCTTCTGTATGAAGCAAATTTTCGAATACGTCAAAGCGGCTAAAAATAAAAAACTTAAATGGACTGGTAAATATGATTAAATATCTGATAGATGACGTCGTATGGTTGGACAGCATTGTTGACAAGCTTATCTGGAAACACAATGTGACGACCAGCGAAGTTGAGGAGGTATTGACTCTTCAATGTAGGATCTTTAAAAAGGAAAATGGAAAGGTTGAAGGTGAAGACCTATACAATGCATTGGGAAAAACTAAAAGCGGTCGATATTTATCGGTATTTTTTATTAGAAAGTTAAGCGGTAAAGCATTGATCATTACGGCCCGAGACATGAATGGAAAGGAAAGAATAAAGATATGAAAAAAAATAAGGTCAAGGAGGATATGTCCATATATGAGGCATCGGAATTCTGGGATGAGCATAACATCTCGGAGTATGATGATTTTGCAGAAGTAAAAGATGTGAAATTTCTGCTTATAAAGAAAAAATATGTAGGATTGGATGTCGGCATCTATGATAAAATTCGAAAGAAGGCGAAGCAATTAAAAATGCCTGAAGATGTTTTGATCAATGATTGGCTTCGTGAAAGAGTTGAAGCATAACATAACATTTATGGACGATGCTGATTTAAGAGTAAGAGTATGCAGTGCTGTAACAGATTATTTTACAGCCTGCCATGCACCAACGCTGAATGCGTCATTTATTCCCGGGAAGACTTTCGTCCCCGTCTCCGGCAAGGTCTATGACGCGGAGGATATGACCACGGTGATGGAGGCGGTCCTGGATTTCTGGCTGACCTCCGGACGTTTTGCTCAAGCCTTTGAGAAATCGTTTTCGGAATTTCTCGGCGTTCGCCATACCCTGCTGTCCAATTCCGGTTCATCCGCCAATCTGCTGGCCCTGGCCTGTCTGACCTCTCCGCGTCTCAAGGACCGCCGTTTGCAGCCGGGAGACGAGGTCATCACCCTGGCGGCCGGCTTTCCCACGACCGTCAATCCAATCATCCAAAATCAGTTGATCCCGGTATTCGTGGATGTTACCATCCCGACCTACAATGTCGATATCTCCCAACTGGAAGAAGCGCTAAGTCCGAAGACACGGGCCGTCTTTCTTCCTCACACCCTGGGCAATCCCTTTGACGTTGCCGCCGTTGCAGAATTCTGCCGGAACCACGACCTATGGCTTATCGAGGACAGTTGCGACGCCCTGGGGGCGATGTATAAGGATCGTCTGGTCGGAAGCTTCGGCGACTTGTCCACCTTCAGCTTCTATCCCGCCCACCATATTACGATGGGGGAAGGCGGGGCCGTGTGCACGAACAATGGCGTGTTGAAGAAGCTGATTGCTTCCTTCCGGGACTGGGGTCGCGACTGCTGGTGCGAGACGGGTCGCAATGATACCTGTAAACGGCGCTTTGATCAGCAATTCGGAGATCTTCCCTTTGGGTATGATCACAAGTATGTCTATTCCCACGTCGGCTATAACCTGAAACTGACGGATTTTCAGGCGGCCCTGGGCGTTTCCCAGTTGAAGAAATTGCCCCGGTTTGTCGAGATCCGCCGTGAAAACTTTGGCATCCTCTATGAAGGCTTGAAAAAGCTTGAGGAATTCTTTATCCTTCCAGAAGCGACGGCAAATGCGGAACCGAGCTGGTTCGGCTTCCCCATCGCCGTCCGGCCGGAGGCGCCTTTCACCAGAAATGAGCTGATCCGCCATCTGGATCAGGCCAAGATCGACACCCGGCTTCTGTTCGGCGGGAATATGACCCGGCAGCCGGCCTACCGGGATATACCGCACCGCAAGGTCGGGAATCTTCAAAACTCTGATTTTGTCATGAACCAGGTCTTTTGGATCGGGGTCTATCCGGGGCTCAGCAGGGAAATGCTGGAATACTTAACGGAAATATTCATTAAATTCATTGGGAAATACCAAGCATAGATATGATAAACAAGATTCGTGAATGCTTAAAAAACAATGGTATATTATTCTCAAAACATGCAAGAGATGAAATGGAGATTGAAGAGTTTGGAGAAATATATCATGAAGAAGTATATCAAGTATTGCTTTCAGGGAAGGTTATTGAAGAATACCGAGATGATACGCCTTATCCAAGTTGTTTGATACATGGAACTACAGTAGAATCTAGACATCTTCATGTCGTTTGTGCTTACGCGGCGGAAGACGGCTTGGCAATAATTGTAACTGTCTATCAGCCTGATCCTCAGAGGTGGGAGGGTTATGAGAGGAGGAACAAATGAGGTGTGTTATCTGTAAAGGTGAAGATATTGAAAAGAAGCTGGTTGATGAAGAGATCAGATTATCCGGAGATATTGTTCTGGTATCTATGGAATTATTGATTTGCAATACCTGCGGAGAGAGATACTACGATCAGCGGGCCATGAAGAAAATCGAGGATCTAAGATCAGCAATCAAGGGTGGAAATTTGCAGTTCCAGACTGTGGTCGGTAAAGTATATCGGGCTTATGCAGCATAAAAAGGTCAAGAACATTCCGGTGGTCATTTTGTGCGGCGGGATGGGGACGCGCCTGGCGGAACAGACGGAAGTCCGCCCAAAGCCCCTGGTGGAGATCGGCGGGCGACCCATTCTCTGGCATATCATGAAGCACTATTCCCACTACGGTTTCAACGAATTTATCCTCGCCCTGGGCTACAAGGGCGAAATGATCAAAAGATATTTTCTCGATTTTTACACTTTGCAGCAGGACTTTACCGTTACTTTGTCCGACGGGCAGACCCGGATCATCAGGGAGAATCACGGGGAGAAATGGACGGTTCATCTTGTGGATACCGGGCTGGATACCCAAACCGGCGGCCGCCTGAAGCACCTGGCGGGGCTGCTGGGGAAGGGAGCCTTCATGATGACCTACGGAGACGGCGTCTGCGATGTCAATCTTGCCGATCTTTTGCGCTTTCATAAAGAGCAGAAGTCCCTAGTCACATTGACAGCGGTAAGGCCCCCAGCACGCTTTGGCGCCCTGGAGTTTGCCGGGACGAAAATCGTCCATTTCAAGGAGAAATCTACCCTCCACGAAGGCTGGATCAATGGCGGCTTCTTCGTCATCGAACAAAAATCCCTCGACTATATCAAGGACGACGTCATGTGGGAGCACGCCCCTATGGAAACCCTGGCTGCGGCAGGCCAGGTATGCGGCTATCAACACGAAGGCTTCTGGCAGTGCATGGATACGGCTCGGGACCTGCGTTATCTTGAATCCCTCTGGGCGGCGGGAAATGCGCCCTGGAAGACCTGGTGAGTAATTGT
>Ga0209407_1003479_pt1 | contig 13591 bp, 26 predicted proteins | sample AD_JPNHG3_MetaG_FD_184410 | JGI IMG/M metagenome (GOLD analysis project Ga0209407, IMG submission 184410) | Active sludge microbial communities of municipal wastewater-treating anaerobic digesters from Japan - AD_JPNHG3_MetaG (SPAdes) (version 2) | ecosystem: Engineered > Bioreactor > Anaerobic... | reverse complement strand
GGGGGCGGTCGAGGGTGGTCGCAAATCGTTGAATCAGAAGCACTTATAGTATGGGGGGGGTAGGGGGGTTGGCACGGGATATGCTGTCCCCCCGGTTGGCACGACTTATGCTTCGTCCGAAATTGGCACGGGCTCTTCTGTGCCCCCATCTTTAATGATGCCTTGCATTATAAGTTCGGCCAATGTTTTCGGGTCCTTTGATTCGGGAATGTATTTGTCTTCCGGTCGGAAGAAAAGGGCAAGCAATGCCTCTCGGCGCTCGTTTAATTCGTCCGCAATTTCGGCGTGAATTCGGGAAAGTAGCCGGATTTTTCCGCAGTATTTCTTAAACTTATTTGAAGATGTGTCCATAGGTTTTGTCGTGTTGTGTTGTGTTGTCGTTTGCAAGCCACCAAATGCGATTTGACAGCATTTGATGGGAAAAGCGGGGGGCCACAAGGCCCCCCCCCGTCGCATTGTTTACTTGACGATTAAATACCATTTGGCCCGTGGTTTACAACACGGGCGACCTTTATCCTCACTATTTATCAGTTGGATTTTTCCGACGATGCCGGCTTTCGCCATATATGTCGACAAATAGTTCCGGATCGACTGCCGGGGGTACCGGGTCGAACCGATGGAAAAATGGCGCCATACGGCGCCTTCAATTTCGGCGGTGAACATCGCACCGCCGATTGCAACGGACCGCAACCCGGTGCTTTCAATTCCGGCGGGGAACACAGCCCCGCTGGCGCCCAAAATCTGGACAATCAATCCGGCTAGCCCGTGCCTTCCGGATTCAACGTCGGTCCAGTGGGTCTGGACGTGCGGTTTAACCGCACCCTCCGTCAGGATATTGTTTATATCCTGACTGTTTTGTTTAATGTCTTCGGCCCAGTGGGCCAATGCTTTTGTTTTTTTCATTGTGAAAAAAGGCTACCATATTGAGTCGAAAATGTCAACTGAAAAAAGCATTTTTTTATACTTTTTTTTGCGCCTACTTTTTTGAGGAAATCTAATGGAAAGCTAGAATTGTGCCAAGATTTATGCCGCAAGTTTTGTGCCAATCTTCAAATAAAAGTACAAAAAGTTCAAGATTCTCGACGTTTGGACAAAAGTGGACAAAAAGAGTAAATACTGGACATTATTTACTTTTCGGTGAAACTCGAGTATTTCGATAGAGTAAATACTGGACATTATTTACTTTTCGGTGAAAGTCAAGTAAATTGATAGATATTTGGGTATATTATTTACATTCGGTGAAATGTGGTGATATTTGGAAAGGGATAATGGAAATTTGAATATGAATGAAATAAGGATAGATGAAACATATACTGAAAGGCGGGGATATTATTATAGGGATAGATTGTAAATGGGAAAGAGAATATGGATTGAATTGAGAGATATAAATTATGCGAATAGGAATAAAAGAGTTTAATTATGAGGGATTAAAGGGTAATTTGACTAGGAATATATTGATAAATGGATATATGGGGTTAATAGGAATAAATAAAAGAGCTACCAGCTTTGAATAGAGATATGTAAAAGGATGAATGAATGTTGGTCTGAATGGATGAAAAGACAGAGGCATGACAGGATGAATGATTAAATGGTTCAATGGGACGAGGCCACGAGTAATACCTTGACGGGTAATCAGTAGGGCTACCACCAGTTAAAAATGGGGTAGTAGGAGGGGTATATTTAGTGCAACCCCCCTATCGCAGTCTAAAAAAATTATTGGGGGTATAGCCCCCCACTCCGAGAGTCGAAAAAAGAAATGAAGGAATAAGGCCCCCCACGGGGAGGGTTTAATAATTTTACACTTGACATATAGGGAAAGAATAGTATAATATAGAAGTATGAGTAAGATAACATATTTCGCAAAAGATGGTAGTTTTGGCAGTGCCAAAGGATTAGAATGTATAGATACAACCCATTGGACTGAGAAGGATTGGGAAAGAGTTGAATACGCTTCGGACAATAAACGTATTCAAGTAGCAAAGAGGATAGCTAGGAAGTATAGACCTAAGACCCATGAAATAAAGAACTGGACTAAATTGGATTGGGAGGAATACGAATGGGAATTGGCACAAATGAAGAAGGAACAGGGGAAGAAGAAAAAGAAGAAGAAGAAATAAAAACAGTTTCCCCGCATCGATTTTGGTGCGGGGTTTTATTTTATTGGTAAGAGAAAATAATGTATATTATTTATTTGATCAAAAAGATCAATAGGAAAATAGACATTTCTATATGAATTGGCATGGATATTGCTATATTAATTGTGGACGAAATAAAATAAGAGTAAGTAAATAATGTATATTAAATACAAATAAGAAAAAGTCTTTGGAAAGTAAATAATATATGTTATTTACCGTGAAACATGTTATTTTCATTCGGTGAAAATCAGCATTTTTTATACCACTTTTGTATAGCTATTATTGTGCCAATTAAAATATAAATATACAAAAATTGCCCCCGTGCCAATTTGGCACGGGGGCCTTTGGCTTGGCTTAGGCGAGAGCAGCTTCCGCTTCCTCAAATTCTTCCGCCCGCATCACAACTCCTGATGCTTTCAACTCCATCACGTTTGCCAACGACACGCTGATGACGCTTGGTTTATAGTCGGGGCGATCTGGCTTGGCATACAGCCAAGGGGCCACCGTTTCCTCCGGTACGATTTCCCCGCTATCGCTAACGTACTCGGACCTGCTTTTGTGCGGGAAGTACTGTAAATAAATCCCCGTTCGTTTTTCCGGGTCCTTATGCTGGACCAAAGGCAGATTTTTTCCGTCAATCGTTTTCAGGTGTTCGTACCATACTTGGCCCGGAACGTACTCCACGCTTTCAAGTCCTACACCCAATTTTTCCGCAATCCGACGAGAAACCGACGAGACGTAGTTAGCATTGATGATGCCAATTTTACGGGACACTTTGAACAGTCCCGTGCGGGTTTTCCGTCCCGCACCCCACGGATTTTTGGCCCGGATGTCCACTACTGGCGTCCGGGTGAGGATGCCAACGAACCGGCATTGGGTTCCATTGGATTTGATGAACCCCGCCATCTCAGCGGGGTCCGTAATTTTTACTATTGCCTTTGCCATTTTGTGCCTTTCTTTTACGATAGGATGCCATCACCTATCTACCCGCCACTATACAGATTTTGATACAAAAGTCAACACCTTTTTGATATTTTTCTATGCTTTTTTTTGATGAATAAAATCCATATAGATATACAATTTGGCATGGACATTGCTATATTTTAATTGTGGACGAAATAAAATAAGAGTAAGTAAATAATGTGTATTAAATACAAATAAGAAAAAGTCTTTAGAAAGCAAATAATATATGTTATTTACTTATATTATTTTCATTCGGTGAAAATCAAGTAAATTGATAGAGATTTAGGTATATTATTTTCAGATACCGGATTTAACTGCGGTAAAGGAATGTTTTGGCCCGATGGGGCGAGCATAAAAAAATGCGTCTCCCCCTGTGCGCTCCTTTATTTTTCCAAACTTGCCGCATAGCCGCTAACTCGGCGGCGGCGGCGTGCGGCGTTGCGTTTACCACCTCTCTCAGGTACATCCGCCCGCCATTGGGCAACTCCATCACGATTCTGTAGTTTCTCATTTTCATTCTCATTTTCATTCTCATTTTCGTCAAAAAATTGGAGAGGGCCCAAAGGTTTATTCCTTTGACAGTGAGGCCATTAAGCGCTTTAAGTGTTACTTAGGAATTGCACGCTCACCTAAGCTAGTCCATATTGCGCTTAATCAAGTGTTGCAAGGGATTGGCGACGTGCTAACGCCAATACGCTTTCCTCGCTTCACAAGGGGACCCGCATACTATGTATGCCTTGTTCCCGTTGCACCGGCTCCGTTTGGAGCGCCCCATTCATTATGCTTCCACTATACAGATTTTGATAAAAAAGTCAACCCTCAATTTCAATTTTTTGAAACTTTTTTCAAGGGACAAAATTGATATAGATATACAATTTGGCATGGATATTGCTATATGTATTATCCTCGACGAATGAAGAAGACGGAGTAAATAATGTATGTTATTTAATAAGAGATCATGTAAAGTGGATAATGTATATTATTTACTTTGATCGAAAGATTAATTCGAAAAAGTAAATAATGTGTATTATTTACCACATAAACCTATTATTTACATTCGGTGAAAATGAAGAAAAAAAGGCCCCGCCAGTCGGAACCGGCGGGGTTTGTTTGAATGCACTATTGATTAAATGAAAAGAATCAAGTTTGTGAGTGAGCCAACAACTTTTCTTCATCCAGTGTCATTCGGACCAGTTCATTTCCCGCCTGTTCATCCTTATGTACTAGGTCAACGACCAGCAGATTGCTTTGGGGGTTGAAGAAGAAGGTTAGGATATTCCCATCCTTCGTGGTAGTAGCTTCCCGATAGATTTTTTGTGGTGTATTCATTGTTTTCTATTGTGTCTTCTTTATACTTATTTTATGGAGAATGTCAACTCTTATTTAAGGGAGGATTAGCATATTATTTTCATCTACGGTCATTCGGACCAGTTCCTTGCCCTTGCTTTTTGACTTATTTACAATGTCAACCATCAGGACATTGTTTACGGGATTAAAATAAACGTAAAGGGAATTTCCTTCCTTTGTGGTAACTACTTCCCGATAGACTTTTTGTGGTGCGTTCATTATTTTCTATTATGTTTGTGATACAAGTAAATCGCCGCCGCCCGAATCTTATTATAGTAACAGACAAATATCAAAACGGCATTAATAAATCCAAGTATCAATGTTATCTTCATTTTGATTTAATTATACCTATTTCATGCGAAATGTCAACCTTTATTTGAAGAAAGTTTTGATTGAGCAAGGGCCTCTTTTCGAGTGCAGTTATTATTCCTCGTCACTATACTGATTTACATAAAAAAGCCAAGGGAAAAATTGAAAAATTTGAAGGAGGGAATGTAGTAAATAATGTATATTATTCACTTGAATCGAATAAATCATGAAAAGCAAATAATGTATATTATTCACTTAAATTGAACAAATCATGAAAAGCAAATAATGTATATTATTTACCGTGAAACATGTTATTTTCATTCGGTGAACGTCGAGTAAATTGATAGAGATTTAAGTATATTATTTTCATTCGGTGAAAGTCGAGTAAATTGATAGAGATTTAGGCATATTATTTACATTCGGTGAAGTTAGGTCTTTTTGATCTATCTATTCATTTTGCTTATGCCAATTCTTAATGAGTGTATCCGTATTATGGATGGCCGCACTGCCTGCGGTAAGGAGACGAATCCAATTTGGACGAGCAAAGGATTCGGCGGGGTTACAAAGTGAAGTTTGGTTATCCCAAACGATAACAAAGGGCCGATTAGGGCCCTTAATAATTTCTGCTTCAGGAACTTCAATCAACTTATAGTAGGTAGGTTACTTCATGGTATTCTTTCCGGTTAAAACTTGGGCAATGTTCATTATCCCCTCTGCCATTCAATTTCATTGCCTTCGGCCAATTCATCGAGGAAGTTCTTAATTTGATAGTCCATGTATCCATAGACTTCTCCTCCGCCAGCAATCATAGGGGCGGAGGTCAAGGCCCCCCATTCTTCCGGGGAAGTAACCTTGTATTCCACCCCATTGCTTGTGTTGCTTGCCACGAGGTATTCCGAGAGGAAGAGATGCTCCGCTTCCTCCTCGCCACGGGTAATTTCCCGTATCTGTTCGATAGAATCACGGTTAGGCAAGTCCGCCAGCTTCATTTTCAAGTTCCCGTTAGGGAGAATTTGGATTGTAATCATATCCTTACTATACAGAAATATATCAAAATGTCAAGAGTAATTTAATCGGAAAGTTCCGTTTTGCATTGTCGGATGGAACCAATAGTGACTGTAGCTCCCCGTTCCAATGCTTTTTTAATGTCTCGTTTCAAATTTTTACAGAATTTTTTATTGTCATAATCACCCGTTTGTTGTGCTAGTTCGCCATTAACATGGATAGCACAATACATTCCAACAAAGTAAGAATTGAGATGGAATTCTACTACCATTCCCTCCGGCTCAGCGACTTTGACATAAGCGGGATATGTTTTTCCCGGCACGATTTGTTTTAATTGTTTTTCTATTGTCATATCGCTATCATACCAAAAAGTATAGAAATGTCAATCTTTATTTTTGAAAAGTTTTCCCACCATTACTAAATAATATATGTTAATTACTGAAGGGTTCAGTATTTACATTCGGTGAAATGATGAATTTTATTAGTTAAACGTATTGGACAATTTCATCGATTACGTTTTTCTTAAAGTCTTCTGGATTAGTAATAATATCCCATGAACTACCCGCCCGCTAAAGCAAGCGGGGTTTCTGGCGAGAAGTTAATAAAGTATCATTCGGAATCACAGGCAGCTTGGAAGGTTTCCTGAGAGGGTTCAGTCAGGTAAAATGTTACCGCCATTGCTTTCTTTTCCGAAAACATGTTGCGAGCCGCCATATACACTTGCCTAAATGTGTATTTCTTTTTGCGGACTCGCCGCTTTGCATCGGACAGATTGCCATTGATATAATCTTCTAGTACTTGTTCCATCTTGACTACCACTATACAGAAATATATCAAAATGTCAAGAATAAAAATAAAAAAAAAACGGGAAGCCCCGGCAAACCGGACCGGGGCTTCCACTACAATAAAAAATGAAACAAAAGCTAAATCAGTAATGAACTACATTAGAAGTGCATGGCAGTACCCTCCTTCCTAATTTTATGAAAAGAGAAATAATCATAGCTTACATTGTACCTAAATTATGACAGTTGTCAAGCCCTAATTTTTAGATAATCCTCTCCATCCCCTTGGCGCATACGGGTCTATGTTACCAGTCCTAAGTTTTATCACTTTAGGGGCAGGCGGAGGGGGCGAGGGCGGTTGATAAGAGACTTCTTCCACAGTCTTGTATTCCATCCCCCCATTTTTATACTCTTTAGACACTTTGCATTTGAATATGTCTTCTAAAGTTAAATTAGTAGGCACAATTTGCGTTCCTCCTATGGGAATTGACCATCCCGTAGAGGGGGCCACAACGATTTTATATTCCACAACGGGAGTATTAGTCTTTACCAAATTGGATAAAGGGTCTTCGGATAAACCATAGGCAACTAAAACATTGCGTCTAATTTCATTCCGTTTCTGTTTGACCGTGTCTTCATTTGGCAATTCCTTTTCCTCTTGGATGTTTTGATAAAACTCAGCATTAAATTCGCTGATTTTTCTTTCCATTTCTGCATAAGCCTTTAATCTGTGCTTTCGGTCTAATTCTTTTTGTTTACTTTCCAGACGACGCATTTCTAATTCCTGCTCCTTACTAAGACGGCGCATTTCTAATTCCTGCTCCGTCTTAATACGTTGCATTTCTAAGTTTCGTTTCGCCTGTTCACTCTCATACTTTTTAGTCAGTTCAAGTGTTTTAGATTCAATGATAAATTTCGCCTTTAGACTTTCTAATGCACTTTCATTTTCCATTGTAGCAATTTTTACATAAGTAGTACATATAATTTGAACTACTAGGATAATAGCAACAACCCAGAAAATGACGGCGGATGAAAAGAAGTATTTAACAAATCGCCAGGCGACGGCACCCCCGACTGCGATGCCGCACATCTTTAGCAATTTTCCCCAAACAGAATCGCTCATAACATTAATCCTTTACAATGGCTTTAGCACGATTGAACACAGCCTTGGCCCAAGGCCAGTTTCGCCACATGTCGACAATTGCGGCGGTGACAATGGACGTTACAGCGATTTTAATAGTTTTCTTCAATTTCATAATGATTTGTTTTATTTTTTATTCTGCGGTTACAGTTATCGATTCAGATAAATCTTCATTTGCAATTTTAGGTTGCTGATGTTGTACTTGACTATGGACTTTATCGGAGATTTCCCATACATAAAAAAAGTACTTTCTCACTTTATAGCTTTTGCACCATAGATAGACAAATACTGCCACAAGCAACGTCATAATGACAAATTTCTTATTTATCTTTATAGCTCCCATTGTATCGATTTACATTAAAATGTCAACTAAAATTTTTCATTAATTACCAAGAAGACCGAAGTAAATAATGCGTATTATTTAGTATAAATAATCATGTAAATAATGTATATTATTCATTTACCATGTTTTTTGATCGAAGTAAATAACATACATTATTCATTTACCATGTTTTTTAATCGAAGTAAATAACATACATTATTTATTCGGTGAATTATGTTATTTTCATTCGGTGAAAGCGAAAAAAATCCCCCGGCGGCTAGTTGCCGGGGGATTTGGGGGGAAAAAGAATCACAATCGTCGTCACTTATGATTCTTTACAAAAAACGTAATATAATCTTCCAAAAACAGGACCCGGCTCAAAATAAACAAAGCTACTGCTTGGAAAAAATCCAATGTAGGAAGTCCGAGTGCTTGGTGCATAACAATGTACCAAAGTCCTAATACAATCAAAGAATTTACAACTAATTCAATAATTTTAACCAATATGATTTTAAGGAACTCCCAGTTGTTAGTAATTCTTTTTCCTCGATAAGTTATGTTCAATTTCGATAACATAAGGTTATTTATTTTTCTGGAGTAAGGTCACGAATGGAGAAATCCTTAATTTCAGTATCAGTAATTTTTACGTTAGACCACGGTTCTGGTACAAAATTGTAATCCACTTCATTGATAATCTCTTGGGGGTCCGCCCCCACGGGAGCCTCAAACACCACTTCTACTTGGAGGGTAGCCCCGTATCGGAGGGTTTTTTCATTTAAGCCCCCCTGTCGGAGGGGTTTTTCATTTAAGTCCCCCTGTCGGAGGGGATTTGATTTTTTAGCCCCCCCTCGGAGGGGATTTGATTTTTTAGCCCCCCCTCGGAGGGGATTTGATTTTTTAGCTCCCTGTCTAACGATTCGATATTTTTTCATGACTTTTTGGTTTTCTTAACTTTCTTCGGTTTCTTCGTCTCCTCGGCAGGCTTTTCTGTGGTTTTAGATTTGGCCTCGGACTCAGCAGATTTCGCCGCCGCCTTTTGGGCCTTTTCCCATTCCAATTTTTGGGCAAGTCGTGCCAATTCCCGCTTGGATTCCCCTCGTCGGGTTTTGACCAATTTGATTCTCTGATTAATTGTCAGTGAATCGTATTTAGCCTGTCTAGCCTCTGCTTCCTGTCGCCGCTTTTCTTTACGTGCAGCAGCGGTGATATGTGGAATTACAATTCGTGTTTTTCTTTTGGTATCCATAATTATATTACTTCATTTACCAACATCCATTATACCATTTGGATTTACAATGTCAACTCTTTTTCAATGGGAGTGACATCGTAAATTTCAACGGTATCTCCAAGTTTTTCAAATTTCTTCCAGATTTCAATAGCCTTTTCAAAATAGACTTTGGCATTTTTAATTGTGCATATACGAGTCATTCTCCCCGTAAGAAGGGTATAGACATCAAATGAATACATGGATTTATCAAACATAAACACCATGTCTTCAATCATTTTCCGCCGAATGACCACTTGCCTCGGGTACGTTTCCCCCGGTATAACGTCCGCAATGGTCCCTCGTTTAATTTCTCTCGGTTCAATTTTCATTATGCGTTTATTATACCTATTCCCCGATAAAAGTCAAGTTTAATTTAGAGGAACCAAAGGACCAATAGTAACAGTATCTCCCTTCTCAATCAATTTTTCGGCTCGTTCTTTCCACGGTGAAAAATACTCTTTAACATTGGACAATGTTCCATGACCAAAGGGTTTACCATTTACAGAAACATTGTAATGAATTTCTTTTCCCTTCTTATGAAAAGAAGACTTCATAACAATGCTATTCTTAAAATGAACCCGAATCCATTTGGGGAATGAATATCCCAAATAAAGAGCATCCAATTTCTTTTGCAAATTTTTAGTTTTCATTTTAGATGCATTATACCTATTTTGTCACTTTAGTCAACTATTTTTTTATATCAATTGAAAGGCCAATTGTTACTTTGTGTCCAATGGAAATTAAATTAAACATGTGGCATTCTAATGGAAATCGGTGTAATAGAAAAAATGAATGAAAATTTGATTTTGAATTTAATCAAGACCACCGTAAATCATTTTGAAAATGAATTTATGAATGGAGATTGTGGCTCATTCACCATTGCTCTAGCCACGGTATTGCATAAACGAGGGATTCCGGTCAAATTTACCCTCTTTCAGCAGAACAAATAATGCAATTCATGGAACAGCATCTTTCTTTATTTCGTACTTGACTTTTCGGCGAAACCTGATATACTCCCTTTTAGATGAATCAAAATATAATTAGCAAACTTGGAAAATGGCTATCAATCCATTTTGGAAAATCTGTTGAATGACAATTTGCAAAATTACAGAACTTCTATGTCAGGCATTCTTTCAAAGTCTATGAAAAACATTAATTCAAAAGGTTAATTTATGGCATCGCTTGTAATTGAAATAGAAAATCTAGTAGATATTGTTGGGTATATAAAGTTTCTAGGTATAATTAATGGAGAACTATACGCCATTGGGGAACTTAGCAACTTCGGAAATGGCGATTTTGAATCACAAGTAGGAAAATATAAAGATGGAAAATGGATAGGAGTAGGAAATCTTGATACAATTGGTTCGGAGTATCAAATGTTCACTGCCGAAGACCGCATTTTTATTTTAATCAACCGACTTTACAATTACGATAAAGATAGATTATTTGAATTGTGGGATAACGAGTGGATTTATGTAAGCAATGAACCCGAAACATTTTTGAAAAAAGTATTGCCCAAAAAACTAAAAAGTGGAAAACGTCCACCTTATCATTAAAATTATAAAAAATTTATGTGACGAATATGAACCTACCTATTTAGGGATTATTAATGGAGAACTTTACCTTTATGACCCGGTATATTGGATGGAACTTCCCGAATAAATTGCAGAAATAAATTGCAGAAATAATTTTACCTCATCTAAAAATTTTGGGTGAGTAAATAACATATATTAAATACTTATTTCGGTGCATAAACGGAGGAGCCAATTAAGGCTCCTCCAATTGACCGCATCTTTCCCGACTTAAATTTCCTTAATTTCTGAACTTAATGGATTAAATCCAAATAATCCAGGTATCAATTCGTCAACTCGAATTACATTATTCGCTTCATTAGAATCTATTACCCTCGCTTTTAATGCCATGTTGACAATTTCCATTTCCGCCGGAGGCAATTGATATGGCCACTTTGAAAAATACATTTCCTTTGAAAAATGAGGTACGTTTTTAGATTTAACGTACATTACATCCGCCTCTTTATCTTCGGACCAATAAATTGCAAAGTATCTCATTATATCTTTTCCAACTTATCGGAGGCAATGCCTCGTTCATTCTGTACGGTGTTCAAATCCATCTCGCAGACATATCGCACAATGTCGGCATCGTTCGGGTCCAATACCTTTGCCTTCACCGCCATCTCGATAATCGTTTGCTCATCGGAAATGCAATCAAGTTCCCGTGAACCCTCACTCAAATCATCCTGTGGAAACGGAACATTATCTGATTTAACATACAGACTATACCCGTTTTTACCGGGAACATAAATTTCAAAATATCGTGTCATCTTGATACCACTATACCTATTTTTTGAGAAATGTCAATCATAAATGACAAATCCCGGTACAGTTTCAATTTGACCCTTAGAATCTCTTTTTACATCGGGATGGGATGTTGCAGGCGCTACGACATCCTCCCTCATTCCTTTTAGAGCGGACAATACCATTGCGCTTACGATATAGGTAGTGCCTTCTTTCCGAGGCGGAAGATTAGTCACCGTTCCATATTTCACCCGAAAAATTTCATCTCCATCTCCATCTATGTTATAGAGAGCATGACGAGATTCGACACGGGCAACTGCTCCAGACGGAGGATATTCCTTCCCATCTGTCGTTTTAATTACATGTGGTGTAAGATTTACTTTCATAATTATACCACAAATTTCAAATAGGGGACATCAAATTTTTCTAATCTTTCATCATCAATTTTATTCATGGCTATATTATATCCAATTCGGAGTAAAAGTCAACTTAAAAATGGTGGGCCCAACAGGACTTGAACCTGCGACCTATCGATTATGAGTCGAGTGCTCTGACCAACTGAGCTATGGGCCCGTTACAGCCTAAAATCCTAAATCTTTCCTAGAAAATGTGCCTATTTTCGGTTTTTCGCCGGGCACTATTTTAATCCATTCATACAAATCAAAATCATTACGTTTGTAAGTTTCAATGTCATTTCTCAAACGTTCCACCATTGCTTCCCACGAGGTAAATGGTCCTATGGTTCCCAACGGTTCTAATGAATCTTCCCAAATGTTGTAATAATATCGGGCATCATTAGAATTTACTTTATCAGTCTCTTTATTCATACTAGCCTCTATTCTATCGATTTTTTCTAAAATGTCAACCTCTAAATTTCAAGTTCTTTTCGGGAGAATAGATTTATCTCAGGATTTTCTTCCGGAACAATCTTAATCCATTCACACAAATCATCATCATCATTAAACTCTCGTCGTTTCAAACTTTTCTTCAAATGTTCCTTCCGTTTTTTCTGTTTTCTTAGTACTTATATTACCTCCATCCTACTGATTTTTTTCAAAATGTCAATCTTAAAATCCTAGTTCTTCTGTAATTACTCCAGTTTCGGGGGGTTGGCATCAGTAATTTTTACCCATACCAATCGGTCTTTTTCATCGTAAATGTCTTCTCTTTTACAAAAAGTTAATACCCCTTTTCTAAAGACCGAGAAAATAATATATATTATTTACCTCAGATCTTTGGGATCAAATAAGTAAATAATATATGTTATTTACCTATATTTATATTATTTTCATTCGGTGAACTAATAATAAAAAATGCACTTGACTTTTTTATTAAATCAGTATAATGGCGGTATGAATAAGATTTTCAAACTTAACAATCCAATAACAGGATTTAGCAATGGAAAAGGATTTAAGGCCACGGAAGTGGGCATTTCCGAAGTCATGCTTACTAATGAGGGTTCCAAATGCTTACAATTAACTTTGTTGGGGGAACATTGGGGAGAGGGGAATTGTTCTATTGTATTACCTCTTTCAGATTTGCCAAAAATAATTGTAAATTTGATTAATGCAATGTCAATTTATGAACGGACTCAAACGGTATTTGAATTAAGAAAACTCTATAACTAAATAACATAAAAAAAGAGTTGACTTGGACCATTAAAACCGTATAATGCCAGTATGATTACACTATTGCCCATTTTTGAGTATTCCGCCAACAATGAAGGTACACATGTACTAGAAGGGGCGGAGTGTATAACTTGTGGTTCAACTTGGGTCAACGTATGAAGAAGGGATTTGACAAAAACCATTCAAACGATATAATAGCATCATGAGATTCAGCAAAATGACAACTTTTTTGGGCCGCAACGGAGTGTTCAATAGCATTGGATTGCGGATGTCGAAAATGTACAATGCCCATAAAGATGGCACCAAGACACAAGTGCTAGTTATGGAGCCTATTACGTCAAAGGAAACGACGGGAAGATGTAGTTTGGAAGTGCCAG
>Ga0209407_1003478_pt1 | contig 13597 bp, 16 predicted proteins | sample AD_JPNHG3_MetaG_FD_184410 | JGI IMG/M metagenome (GOLD analysis project Ga0209407, IMG submission 184410) | Active sludge microbial communities of municipal wastewater-treating anaerobic digesters from Japan - AD_JPNHG3_MetaG (SPAdes) (version 2) | ecosystem: Engineered > Bioreactor > Anaerobic... | reverse complement strand
ATAATTTTTAATTTTAAATTAAGAATTAAAAATTAATTTTTAGCCGACGTGGTGGAACTGGTATACACGTACGCTTGAGGTGCGTATGCCGCAAGGTGTGGGGGTTCAACTCCCTCCGTCGGCACAGAAAATTGCAAGGTAATTTAAATTTTTGATTACTAATTTTTAGTTAGGCCTATTTTTAGGTCTTTTACGAATGTTGAGCGTAGGGCACGAATCTACACATTAAAGACTATCGATTTTGAAAGTGTTATTGAGCTTTTCCAAAGATTTTGGTCACTAGGGGTGCCTAACCTAGCTGGACAAATGGAACGATTTTAGGTTGGCAAACTGGTTAGACATTCTGTAATTTCCAGAAATTACCCTCAAATCTACCCAGCAACTTTTATCCACAGCCTAAAATCTGCTTATATTTTACAACAACACCTCAAAGGAGGTAAACAGATTTCTAAACTCGTAGCCTCCAGCTTTTTGTCTTCAAAAGTTGTATAAATAAAGTATGGGAATAAATGCCAGAATTGCCAAAATCCCATTTATTGTCCTCTACCTAATACTCGCAGGATTTACTTCGTTTAACTGGATCAGGGTCATTCTTTTTCAAAGAAACTTTGAGATTTTCCGCACCACTCAGCCATGGGATTACTACTTATCAAACTTTTTTACTACCAGTTTCGGCATTACTCACCAACAATACTTTATCTTCGCCTTCCCCATAGTTTTAATCTGCCTTTATTTGATCCCTAAGCTATTTGGAAAATTGATGAGCATGGATAAAAACTCCAATGTTAAGGGCGATAATCATGTCGCCGTTATTCTTATACTCCTTACCGCTCCCTCAATTATGAGCTTGCCAATCGTCTCAGGGATTGTTCTTATTGTTTTGTTTTCAGTATGGTCTTGGGTAGATGAAAGGAACAAAAAATGAAAAAAATAGGTGTAATTTTTATTGTTATTTTTATCGCCGCTGGAGTGTATTTTCTATTCTTCTCAAATAGAGACACAACACCACCTGACGAATACCGACTTAATGTTATCCATGTCTCCGATCAAGATGAAAGCCAAAAACTGGGCAAAAGAGTTGGTGGTCACTGCTACTTGGCATCAACCACAATGATGCTTAAAAGTTTTGACCCGTCGATTGAGTTCTGGCGGGTGTTGGTTGCCAGAGGCAATGCTACCAGTTTTACTTATTACTTTCCCAGAGGTAACGAGTCAGAAATAAAAGAAGGTCTGGAAGGAGGCACGGAGATGGCGTTAAAAGCAATTAGAAACATGGGGTATCAACCTCATGTCAGACTTCGGGGCTTACCCGTTATTAACCAGGATAACGCCTGGATAAAATTGGTGAAGGAGCTTGGTGGAGAGGCAAAAACTTACTGGCTTACCTCACCGATGGACGAATACAAATCCGTCATCACTTCAGGAATTCCGTTGGTAGCGGCAGGTTCTCCTTGTTGGCAAGACTACAATGTTATCGAGGGGTATAGTAAAGACAAACTATTTGTCGTTGTTCCCGATCCAAACGACCAAAATAAAACCGATCCTAAAATGTCCTGTTCTATGGGACTGGGAATACAAACAGAAGTCTTTTGGGCAACCCCCTTGGATGGAGAGATGCGTCATGAAGAAATCCTTGCTGACATGAAGTCATACGCCAAAAATGCTCCAGAGAAAATGGTTATGTATGCCAATTACTTAGAGAAAGGCAGCTCAATCGTTAATTTTGAGATTGAAAGACTGTATCTTGCCAGATTTCTTGCAGCAAAATATCTTGAAGAAAGAGGGTATAAAGAACTGGCTGTAGGTTATGGAAAATCAGCCAGCTTACTCAGAAAATTAACAGACAACTTTGCTCCTTTTGATGCCAGCAAACATAAAGAAGAAATTATCCAGACCATAAGAGAAGTCGCCGAAAATGAAAAAACCTTATCAAACAAGTGGTAAGTGTTTTATTCAATAAACACTTAATTTCTAAATCCTTATTCCTCTCTTTTTAATCTCCTCCAAGATTTTTCCTTTTAATTTACGGCACTGGCAACTCCTGGCATGTTCGACATGCCATTTGACTCTCTGGTCAAGAGTTGGATTTTTAGGCATTTTGTTTGCCAAGTGCCATTCTTTGTTTATTTTCATAATCGCAACATAAAAAGGTTCAGGCTTCCTCATCGGTTCTACCCATAAAGCGGGTAGTGCTTTTGTGCAATTCTTCTTTTGTTAAAGTCCCTTTTGCGTGTTTGTCAAGGATTTCTTTATAAACTTTTTTTACATTCTCAGCTGAATTTTTCACCGTTGCCTTATAAAGCATTCCGCCTTCACAGCCACAAGTAGTCTTAATTTCCAAAACAAACTATCATATTCTGGGTTACAGAAAAGAGATTCGAGCGGAGGTTTTTCGAAGGTAAGAAACCGTTATGATTCTCACTTTTCAAAATAGCACTTTAGATGAAAAACACGGGTTATTCAAGGGAGTAGGGTCACTAAGGGTGCCTAACCTGGCTGCCCCGCGTGGATTCGAACCACAATAAACAGCTCCAAAGGCTGCTGTCCTACCATTAGACGACAGGGCAATTAAGGTAAATTTTCTCTATTAAACCATAAATCTTGCCGTTATTCCAGTCAGATTTTCATTTTATTTTTTCACCGGCATAAATACCCCTGATTTCCACTACCCCACCCCGGAGATATCTTAAAATTTCCTTAAGACGTTTTTTGGTTTTAGCGTTGTCATTTTGACGGCCGTCAACAACCAGTCGATAAAAACCTTCCCGATTAAGATTACCGAGACGAACATCAGAAGTGAAGATTTGAAGACTAGGTGAACGAGTATTTTCGTTATTATCAGGTTTTTTTTGACAAAGATGAAAATAAATATTCGGCTTTTTGTCGGTTAATCCAAATTGTTGTTGATATTGATCAAGAATAATCTGGGTTAACTCGCCTGGTTTTAAATTATTTAAGTCCAAAGAATTTAAATCGAGAAATTCCTTTTTATTTAGGTTGACCGATTGAACCTCGATACCTATTGTTGGTACCGAATTAGGTACATAAGGTCGAGTAACAATTTGTTCAGTCATATTTCAAGTGACTCCAGTGGGAGTCGAACCCACGATTACCTGGATGAAAGCCAGGTGTCCTAACCACTAGACGATGGAGCCGTTAAACTGGTCTTATTTTAACAGATACAGGCCGAACTTGATATATGGCCTATAGTGTGATATAATAAAAGTATATGGTAGAAAGGGATAATTTTAGGGAAGTTTGTAGGCTAGAAGAACAAATAGACCCGAGGAAAATTAAAGCCAAGTTTGGAAGTCTTTTTAATGAAGCCCAAAAGAGCCAATTATTCGAGATAATTGAAAAAAAACAGGGCAACTATGAAATCACTTATATTTCCCTGTTCGGAACAGTGATAGCGGTAAAAGGTGTTGATTTTGGGAATAAGGATATTGTTTACACTTTGTACGGAGGTCGTCATGAGGTGAAGTTAAATTTACTTGAATCAGAAAACGGTAAACTAAAGACAGTTTCGATTGAATTATCTCCGGAATGGGTTCAGAAATTAAGAACTAATGAAAATATAGTTGAGTGCATTAATGACCTTTTTAGTTTATAGAATAAAGCAGGCTAACTTATTGAGGTAGAGAAGATGGAGTAGCAGTTTCGGTGGAAAACGAGGTAGGAATTGGTGTCGGCAGGATTAATGGGGCTGATTCGAGTTTATCTAGAATTTTATAATCGATACTTTTGTAGGCTAAATAACCGGCGTAAGTCAAAGCCAAAAAAAAAGCTACAATAAGACTAGCTCCTAAAAGATCAAATTTAGCTGGTTTCATGTTTTTATTTTAATCGAGAAATGGTGTAAATGGTAGGATAAGAAAGGAAGATGGCGGGGCATTCTTCCAAGAGATATTTTTGAAAGTCCTGATAGATTTTTTTGCGTTCAATTGGATCAAAAGTCTGTCTCCCCTCCTCGAGAAGTTTATCGATGCGGGAATTATTAAATTTAGTTAAATTGGTTTGGGTTTGAGTGCTATGCCAAAAAAGATATTGGTCGGGATCAGCTAAAATACCGCCATAGGCCAGAAAGGCATCAAAATTTTGAGGATCAATTTTATTAACTATTTGAGTTTCTACCTCGATACCTAGAATATCATGCCATGATTTTTTTATATTTTCGGCAGTATTTAAAAGTTGTCTATCAGCAACCGCAATTTTCAATTGACCTAAATCAGTTTCACCCAATAACTCCTTAGCTCGTTCGGGATCGAAATTATATTCTTTAACTGTTGGATTATAAGCCCAAGAATTAGGGGAAATCGGTGAAAGAGCTCGTTCATGTCTATCTTTGGTTTTAGGAGTGGCATAAGCTAAGGCCTGGCGGATCGATTTATTGTTGAGTTTTTCAGTATTTAAGAAAACAGCCAAATATTTTTTATCGGGAGAAATTTTTTGGTTGAGATTAACATTATTCCATTTTTCAATATCGGTCGGCAAAAGGTTGGTTTCAATTTTATCCACCTCTCCTAATTTAAAAGCGGTGATTAAATCAGGATCGGAAAAGTAAAATTTATAAACAGTTTTAATTTTACTATCTCTATTTTGAATAACAAGTTTTTTTAAATAACCACCCTGATAATCAATTTGGATTGCTTTATTAGGACCAAGGCCGATCAAATTCTTTTTATAAAGCGGTTGATTTAAGGCGGCTAGTAAGGGGGAAAATAAATTTGGGGTAGTAATCATTAAAGTTAAACTATCTTCGGGTTTAATAACGGCGCCAGCCAGATTATAGTTAATGTCGGCGGCGGTTAGTTTTTTACCATTGTGCCAAAAAATATTATCCTTAAGTTTAATGATATAACGGTGATTATCGTCTTCTTGGTAAATTGATTCGACTATGGGAGAAGCGATCACTTTTTTATTTTCGGTAAAAGTGGTTAGACCGTAAGTAAGAAGATCGTTAATTTCCGAAGGCAGATTAGCAGTGGTGTACCTGCCGGCGACGCCAACATATTGTTTTTGGAAAGTTGGTAATTGTTTGATTTTAACCAAATGGCCACGGCCGATATATAAAAGAAAACCTATAGACACTCCGACTAACCAATAAACCCAACTTTTTTTGAGATAGTAGCCGATTAGGATTAATTTAAAATAGATTCTTTTGAGCATTAGAGGAGAGTTTGAGCGATAGAGAGAATGAGGAAAATGACGAGAGTGATAATCGTTAGTTGAAAGGTAATTTTCTCCCAACCCCGTTTCTCAAAGTTAGTGGTGGTGAGAATATTAGCTCGGGATTCGTCACTACCTTCGGATTGAAAAAAAATCAAGGTAATTAGAGCAATACCGGTAATAATTTGAGCGATAATAAGAACGTTTTTCATTTTTTAATTTTGACAGTTAAAAGGGAGCGAAAAATAGTAAAAATAAAGTTGGTAATAATGGCCGTAATAATCACAGCCGCAAAACCGGTTAGATGGTAGGACCAGATATTAATTGTTCCGATCTGAAAAGAATCAATAAAAAGAAGAGCTAAATAAAAACCGAAAGTATCAATAATAATTCTAAATAGACCCAAGGTCAGGAGGTTGATTGGCAGAAGGAGAATTCTAATGATGGGTTTAAGGAAAAGTTCGAAAATAGTCAGAATTAAACTGACTTGGAGAAGAGTTAAGCCACCCTGGCCAAAATAAAAGTGATGGATTAATTCGTTAGTAATAGATAATGAGAAGTAGAAAAGAATGGTAAACCTAAGAAATTTTTTCATGTCTGGTTATCATTATACCGCAAAGACAAAGAAGAACGATGGCCGCGGTAACTGTCAAGGCTAGATTTTGGTAATGAGGCAGGTATTTTAAGTTGTATTTCTGGTTTTCATAAAAAATATCGATGGTTTGATTGTGTCGACGGAGAGAGTCGATAAAGGACATTTTCGGGAGATTTATGGAGGTTTTTCCGTAAGGTCCAATGAAATTAATAGTATTTTTCCACTCAAGAGTCGGTGAGATTAAGTTAATTTGGAAAAGAGGATTAGGATTAGGATTGGTAATGATTAAATGAGATCGATCGGCGGTAATTAAAGGAGCCTTGAGATCGGGAAAAATTTCTTGACTGGCAAAAGCTACTTCAACTCGATCAGGAGGCGGTGGATAAAGGCTATCCCGACCATGGATAACTAAAATAAAATGATTAAGATCTAAATCGTGGAAATAGTCAATACCACCAGTAGTTTTACCCCAAGTGGGATCAATAGCAATCCATGTTTGTTGGTAGTTGTCGTAATATTGCGGCCAGGCGTGCAAAATAGTAGCGTTAAGACCGATGGGTTTAAGTTTTGGATTGTTAGTGTAAGCAAAGCCTTCAATTTCTCGGGCTGGAATTCCTTTAGCTCGAGCTAAAGTGATAAATAGATCAGTAAATTCAAGACAAAGAGCTTGGTTAGGTTCAGCTAAAGCTTGGAGAGCACCTTGGCGGCGAGTAGTTTGATTTAAACCATCAAAGTTATAAGAAAGAGTCTTGATAACGTAGTTATAGATATCTTGGGGAGTGTTTAAATTAGCAGCAATTTGGTTGATAAGTTGATTATCAACCGGCCAAAACTGGGAGGCAGAGAGAAGTTTATCATCAGTGGAACCGGTTGACCGAGCCCCCATAATTTTTGCTTGACCGGCGGCAGTAACAATTAAATTTTCACCTGGTTTAAGGTTATATTCAGCCAACCAATTGCCGTCGGGGTCAATATTAATATTAGCCGGCGGCGGTTCAATTGTTTTGAAAATTATTTTTTGACTATCTAAAGCAGGCGGCAAAGCAATTTGAGTTAGAGTAGCCTCCCCTTTTTGGTTATCAAGTAAATATTGCAGGGTAAAATCAAAAAGCTGGTAATTACCAAAGATAAAAAGATGGTTTTTATTTTTGACCTGATTTTGGTTTAATCGGAGTTGGTAGTAATTGGCAGTCGGGGTAAGAACTGATTGACCCAGAGAAGAAAAAGCTAATTTGCCAAATTGAGTAGGAACCTGAATAAGAATAGTCAATTGGTCATTATCCCCAATATTTTGATATTGGGGTAGACTGATTTCCCAAATATTACCTTTATTTTCCGCAAATTTGTTGATAGAGTAATGAAGATTAATTGGAGTAGTTTTACCTTTGCCAATATTTTGAACATTAAATTGGAGTTTGATTTGGGTAGAATCTTTTTCTTGGTTAATATCTTTAATAATGTTGCCTTCCTGATCAGCGGCGGTTATAGCGGTAATCTCACTACCGACAAGATTAATTTGATATTCGGTCGGGTAAATTTGGGAGATGTTATTAGTTAAAACTATTTTCTCTTCCACTTGAGCTTTGCCAGTAAGATCAACTTTATAAATTACGTCACGATTTAATTGAAATTCATCAATAGCGGCTATCTGGTTTGGAAAAGTCAAAAATAGCCAGCCAAACAAAACAAGAATAAATAGCATATCTTATTTATAGTTTACATGATCCAGTTGACTTTGGGTAATGTTCGGGTATGATAAGAAGTAATGACTGCAGTTTTATATAAACGACAAAAACAAATTCTAGATTTTATCGAGCGGCAGATTGATAAATATGGCTGTGCCCCAACCTTGACGGAAATTGCCGATCATTTGGGTTTATCATCACTGGCTACTGTCCATGAACATTTATCGGTTTTAGAAAAAAAAGGTTTTATTCGACGTTATCAAGGAGCGGTTAGAGGGATTGAATTATTAAAAGGGACCAAGGAAAAGGTCAGGAATTTGGTTGAATTACCAATTTTAGGTTTTATTGCCTGTGGAGCTCCACTAGAGCCATACACTGATCCCAATGCCACCTTATTAATTAGTTCTAATTTAATTTGCCCTGGGGAAAAATCTTTTATTTTACAGGCCAAAGGCGATTCAATGGTAGATGACGGTATTTTAAATGGTGACTATTTAGTGGTTAAAGAACAACATCAAGCGAATAATGGTGATATTGTGGTTGCTGTTTTAAAGAATGGTTTTGCTACTCTTAAAAGATTTTATCAGGAAGCTAATTTAATTCGACTCCAACCAGCTAATGTTAATATGTCCCCTATTTATGTTAAAGATGTAGAGATTAAGGGCAAAGTAGTGGCGGTTATCAGGCAATTTAATTAGGATGTTGTATCTAATTACTACCCCAATTGGCAATCTAAATGATATTAGTCAACGGGCAATTGAAGTTTTGGAAAAAGTCGATATTTTACTCTGTGAAGATACCAGAAGTAACCTTTTAGATTTATTGGGAATAAAAAATAAACCAATTCGGGAATCATTTTACGACGAAGTGGAAGAGCGAAAAATACCGCAGATTATTAAATGGCTTCGGGAGGGAAAAATTATTGGTTTGATCACCAAAGCCGGGACGCCGCTTATTTCTGATCCGGGTTGGCGGCTGGTTAAACAATGTCAAAAATTAGGGTTGAAATATACTGCTATTCCCGGTCCTTGTGCCGCCATCAATGCTTTGGTTTTGTCCGGTTTACCTCCGAGCCGATTTAGTTTTCTCGGATTTTTACCTAAACGATCAGCCGATAGAATGAAAATTTTAAGTAATTACAAGGAAATTGAAGGGGTGAAAATCGTTTATGAATCACCCTATCGGATTCAGAGGTTAATTGGCGAAATTAAAGCTATTTACGGAGATAATGCGGAGATTATTGTCTGTCGAGAAATGACCAAAAAATTCGAGGAGATTATTCATGTAGGAACGTGTCAAGGACGCAATCCGGGTGCGTTCCCTGAGAACGCCAAAGGCGAAATAACAGTGGTATTTAAGGGTGTTTCTGTCTGATTTTTCGTTTTTCTGCCCAAGCGACAATTTCCCGAGTTCGGTCAATAGCGTCAGGTGAAACAGAAATACTATCTATTCCCCATTTGACAAGTTTTTCTACTAAATCTGGGTAATTGCTTGGTGCTTGACCGCAAATACCGACTAAAATTTTTCGCTTATGCGCCTTTTTAATTAAATGACGCAAGCTCCAGAGAACTGCCGGATCCATTTCATTAAAATTATTGGCAACTTCGGCGTTATCTCGGTCAAGTCCTAAGGTTAACATGGTTAGATCATTACTACCAATGGAAATGCCGTCAATACCGACATCAATAAATTTGTCCAAAATAATTACATTACTGGGAATTTCAGCCATCATGAAAAGTTTAAATGAAGGGGAGCGAAGCAATCCGGCGGCAGCAATAATTTTTTTGACTTTAAATAATTCGTCGGGAGTACGGACAAAAGGAATCATTAACCAGAGATTTTTATAGCCATATTTATTCCTAACTTGTTTAATGGCCTCCAACTCCATCATGAAAACATCGGGTGAGGTAATATAACGGCTGGCTCCACGAAAACCCATTAATGGATTGGGTTCGATTGGTTCGTACAAACTTCCATATTTTAGAAAGCGATATTCGTTGGTTTTAAAGTCGGTAGCTCGATAAATTACCGGCCGAGGGGAAAAAGCTTGACAAAATTTAACCATATCCTTGGCTAATTTATCGATGTAATTTTTTTCCTTATGTTCGGCAATAATTCTTTTGGGATGAATACCGATATTGGCGATCATAAATTCGGCTCGGAGAAGACCAATACCATCACAATTTTTTTGAGCCATTTCTTTAGCTAGGTCCGGTTCTCCGAGATTAACATAGATTTTAGTGGCTGTTTTTAAGTTAGGCTGGAAATTAATTGGTTTTCCGGGTAGATGAAAAGTATTATTGGCTATTAAATTACCATTCCAAATTTTACCAGTAGTACCGTCAATAGTTACTGTCTCCCCTTCTTTAAAAAACTTAGTAGCGATTTTAGCTCCGACGACACAAGGAACACCCAATTCTCTAGAGACAATAGCGGCGTGAGAAGTTTGACCACCCTTGTCGGTAATAATACCATTAACTTTTTTCATCGCTGGGACAAAATCAGGAGTGGTCATAGTAGTAACTAAGATTTGGTTTTGACCAACCCGATTAATTTCCTTTGGAGAATTGATGATGATGATTTTACCAGTAGCCAAACCAGGAGAAGCTGGTTCACCGGTTAAATCGGCAGTTTGATCAATTCTAGATTGATTATCGAGAATTTTTTGAAGATTAATAACCGTGGTGATCGGTCTGGTTTGAACAATGTAAATTTTACCCTTTTCAATGGCAAATTCAATATCCTGAGGTTTGGTGTAATAATTGTGAAGCTTTTGACTAATTCGAGCGAGTTCTAAAACTAATTCATCAGTTAATTTAGGTTTATTCTGATCCTTTTTGGGAATTTTAACCTCTTTTGTTTCCTGTTGAGATTTAATTAATTTAATTTCTTGTGGAATATGGGTTTTTTGAATCAAGCTCCAATTGGTTTTATCCACAATAAATTGATCAGGGGTAACAATGCCCTGAACAATATATTCCCCTAAACCAAAAATAGCCTCAATAACTATTTGTGATTTATTGTTAGTAACTGGATTGATAGTAAAAATAATGCCGGAAACATCAGATTGAACTAATTTTTGAATGGGAACAGCCACACCAATTTTAAAGTGGTCAATGTGTTTTTTAAAGCGGTAAAAGATAGATCGGGGAGTAAAAAGTGAAGCCCAACAATCGCGGACACGCCGAACTACCTTGTCTTCGCCAATAACATTAAGAAATGTTTCCTGCTGACCGGCAAAAGAAGCGTCGGCTGTATCTTCAGCCGTAGCCGATGATCTCACTGCTACCGCTAATTTCTTATTATTATATGACCTGGCTAATTGACGATATGATTCAATTATTTCTTTAGTAATTATTGGATCCATTGGACTAGTTTTAATCATCGTTTTTATTTTCTTGGAAGCTTCTAATAGACTGTTCGGATCATCGGGGTTGGTGATTTTTAAGATGTTTTGAATAAGTGAAACTAATCGGTTAGTTTCCAAAAAATGAAAATAAGCTTGGGTGGTTACCACAAAACCATTGGGAACAGGAATACCTGAGCGATACATTTCTCCTAAATTAGCACCTTTACCGCCAACGATAGGTATATCGTCAAGAGAAATTTCTTTGAACCAGAGAATATTTTTGGGCATTAAAAAATGATAACACAAATTAAGTCAAAACAGTCATCATTATTTGAAGCAAGGCAATCTCTTTGTTAATAGTTAATTGACCGGTTTTATTTTGGTAATCCAGCTCTATTAATTGAAGGTAAGCGTCTTTATACTTGTTTTGACGAAGAGTTTTTTTAATCATAAAGAAAAGAAGGTCAAAAGGAACGCTTTTTAGAGCGGCTTGGTAAGCGGCAGCAAAGTTTTTAAAGTTATGAGGGCGGATTTGGTTAAGACAGGCGTAGAGGGTGTTAGGCAGTGGGAAATAGTTTATTTTGGCCTTAGGAAAAATTTTTAAAGCGGCCGGATTGAGTTTTTTATCTTGCCAGATGGCAATATCGGTGTTAGTTTGGTTAAATATTTGAGCTATTTTTTTTTGACTGGCCGGAGAAAGAGAAAAAAAATTTGATAAAGCTAGCATTTTGGATTCGCTTAAAAGGGAGGCTCCTTCAAGAAAGTTATTGATTTTATCGAGGTTAATTTGATGATAATCAATCCGGAGAGTTTCACCTGAAAAATGATCAATTATCTGATTAAAAGCTCGACGGCTTTTTTCTAAATCGTCGCCATGAAAAAGAAAAATCATGCAAGAGCATTATACCAATTAGAATTCCTAAAAGACTTAACCAAGTTCCCATCCAGAAAGGAAGAGCGTCGGAGCGAAAGAATTCGAGAATAAATCTAATAAAACTGTAACCGATAAAGAAATAAGCAGTTTGATGATTTTTTATTTTTAATAGAATTAAAAATAAAAAAAAATCGAGGATTAATTCATAAATACAAACAGGAAAAATTTCGTGATTTAAAATATTGCCGATACGGCCAATACTTATACATAGTGGAATGATAGTAACAAAAGAATCGGTAAATTTAATAAAATTTATTTTTTTAAACTGACAATAGATTATTAAATAAATTATGGTAAAAACAATGCCGCCTAAAATTCCCAATCCCCCGGCGCGGGTGTTGAGAATTTGGAGTGGGTTTTGAAGGAAGTAGTTTAAATTGCCTAAGACAAAATAAATTCGGGCGCCTAAAAAAGATAGAATAATCAATGAAAATAGAAAAATATTTTCGCGGTTTTTGGGGATAATTTTGTTATGCTTTTGAAAATAACTGATGAAAATAACAACGGCGATGCCAATTAAAAGGCCATAGAGAGACATCTCTTTATTTCTTGGAATTAGTAATTTGTAATTTGTAGGTGTGCGTTTGTTTGACGAAATCCGAACCTTTTTTGAACGGAACTGACGGCGCGCTTCGCGCGCCAAACTGAACGCTCGGGCGGGCAAAAAGGAAGGGGGTTGGGGGGAAGGAATTTTTGCCCGCCCTCGCTTTCCGCCGCCGCCAAATTTCGTGCCAACGAAGTTGGCGCGCCGCCTTTATTCTAACCTACTTTTTCTCTATGCCAATACATCTGCTCATTTGAATTATCTTTCAAACCGAGCTTTCCATTTTGGTAGAGAAAAATGAAAATCTTTTCAGATTGCATCGCAACCGCTTTCAATTTGTCTTGGTTCATACTGTAAACAAAACTATTGATGAAAAATGGAAAGACAAAGAAAGCGGAAAGATAAGTCATTGTTTCTTTGCCCTGCCAAAGTCCATAAACAAAAACTAAGAACAAAATGCCAACTATTGGCTTCCAGAAATTTTTTGACGGATTATATGGGTTAGAAAGAAATTGTCCGGCAAAGCCCAAAACAACACCGATGATAAGCCAATAGTTGCCGAGGACAAACGCCAAAACTAAAGAAAGAATGGCAACAATTATCGGCGTAGAAGCGAGAAGTAAAAAGAATAGTTTATGTCCGCCGCCATAAAGCCACTGAGCAAATTCGTTTGAGGTTGTGAAATCGATACCAATACCAAATTGATTCGCTTCTACGCGGCGTTTGACATCATCAAAACTATTTAGCGGAAAATTAGGAATATCCTCAATTTTATTCCACTTTAGTTTTGGCGTTATTTGTTCTTCCAAATGTTTTGTGTGCATAAATTATTCTTCTTTCAAGTATTGTTTCCAAGAATCCTTGAAATCAGCTTCAAGGTCTCGGTTTTGCTTCGGAATTTGTGCGATAACCACAACGAGAATAAAACCAAGAACAATGTAATAAAGGCGCGTATATTCCGCAAAATAATTATTCACAAACCAGATTGATCCGGCGAGCAAAGCGCCCCAAATAATGGGCGCGATAACAAAAGTAGTAATCGGAATTGGCTTTACAAGTTTTCCCTCTCGTTCTAATCGCTTTGCTCGCGGCCAAGCTGAAAACAAAGGATAAATAATTTGGCTGAAAGCAAAGAGTCCGAATAGTAAACCGATAATGACGATAATAATCCACATATAATTTATCCTCTATTACTTGTTAATTTATTGCCGTTAAAAGCACCAAAAACAACTGGAATATACAACAGCGTCATAAAGTAGGTAAAGTTCGCCGCTCTTTGTTCAGTTGTTGGCTTAAAACCATCATCAACATATTGCTCACA
>Ga0209407_1003474_pt1 | contig 13609 bp, 12 predicted proteins | sample AD_JPNHG3_MetaG_FD_184410 | JGI IMG/M metagenome (GOLD analysis project Ga0209407, IMG submission 184410) | Active sludge microbial communities of municipal wastewater-treating anaerobic digesters from Japan - AD_JPNHG3_MetaG (SPAdes) (version 2) | ecosystem: Engineered > Bioreactor > Anaerobic... | reverse complement strand
CCTGTTAAAAGGAATCTCTGGTAAGGGGCTTGTCGATACGGATTCCTTCCCCCCCCAGGTAGACAGGACTTTTCCCCTCAATAAGGATTTGTATTCCCTGCACGGTGGTGAACTCGGTAGCTGTCCAGACAATCTGCTTTAACTGGGCCGTATACCCCTCTACCCCGTAGGTGTTAAACTGAAAAGCATCATTAAAGTTTAAGTAGGCAATACCATCCTTGACCGTGGCGGAAAGCAGGCGGCTGTTTGGGGGTATCACCGAAATGAGGCCCCGCTTTTTTTCTGTTTCAGTGGGTCCTGCAAGTAGACTTTGAATCACATCATAAAGGGGGGAATCGGACACTTTGATAGCTCGGCTCACCTTAGCTCTAACCAGGGACCCGTCTTCGGCGAGCTGCATAAAATAGAGTGTACGATCCTTAGATTGGGGAACTTTTTCTGTTGGAGCAGCTGCGGGTTGGGTCTGTTTTGGCTGGCTGACAGTCTGAGGTGTATTGACTGGTTTTGTCTGGCTTTCTGTATTCTTCTGTGTAGTCCCTGTTGTTTCAGGTGTCTTTACAGGGGTTGTCTGGGGTACGGTTGTAGTGGTGGTCTGTGGTTTGTTGGTTGCCTCAGGTTTTTGTTCAGGCTTTTGTAGAGGGGAGGGCTCTTGCTTTTGTTCAGGCTGTTGATCAGGCTTCTGAACAGGTTGCTGCTCGATCTTCTGCTCAGGTTTTTGTTGGGATATGGTTTCCGTTACTTTTGTTTCCGGCTTTAATTGGTCTAAGACTTTGGTGTTTTTAAGGGTCTTTTCTATACTGCTTTTGTTTAAGATCAGGATACCACTGAGCAGAATGATCAGAAATATTCCGATTAAACATCCAACTGGGGCATTGCTCTTTTTTTTCGCAGTCCGTTTTGTTGCCACATCTGTATGATACGGTTAATGGATTGATGGGTCAACCTTCAAAATAAAGTAAGACTGGACTATGAAGGGCTGGTCTCCTATACTTACAATGTGAGACTTATAGGTGCTATTGGACATAAGGTCATTAATCGAACACAACAATATTTCTATGCCCTGGGGTTTTTGGGCCGGCTTTTAAGGGAGACAGCTTTATTTTTTACCCGGAGGCAGGTTGCACTTAAAGTATTGGTTATGCAGATCCTCTTTACTGGGGTTGAGGCTCTCAGTATATCCACTGTGCTGGCCATTGGCATTGGAGCAATCATCAATATAATCGGTGTGTCTGTTTTGCCTCAGTTTGGCCAGGGCAAGTTGATGTATACTCTGCTGATTGCGATTATCACCCGTGAGCTTGGCCCACTGCTGACCGCCTTTATTATAACCGCCCGATCTGGTACGGCGATTGCAACTGAACTGGGCAATATGGTGGTATCCCATGAAATAGAGGCCTATATTTCTGTGGGAATTGATCCCATTTCCTATCTTGCGGTCCCCCGATTTTTAGGGGTTACCCTTTCATCCCTTTTCCTAAATATCTATTTTAATATTTTTGGTCTCTTAGGTTCCTATGTCGTATTAAGCCTTGTGGCCCCCTTACCGTTCACTGAATATTTTAATAATCTTATGGAGGCAATCCGATTAGTTGATATTGGAACAGGCTTATTTAAAAGCATTATATTTGGAGCCCTGGTTTCTACCGTAGCGGTGTTCCAGGGATTTTCTGTTCTGCGGGCATCTACGGAAATCCCGCAGGCTGGTATTCGGGCAGTAGGCCAATCTCTGGTCCTGCTGGTGGTGGCCGATGCTTTTATAACCGTGCTGTCCTATCTTATATGAGCATTTTATTTAAAGCGGACCATATAAGTGTAAATATCGCAGAAACAGAAATACTGCATGATGTCTCCCTGGAAATACAAGAAGGTATTACGACCTGCTTTGTGGGTAAGGCTGGCTCCGGAAAAAGCACCCTGTTAAAAACCCTGGCTGGGCTCATCCTTCCGAACAATGGGACTGTTTTATATAAGGGAAAGAATATCTATGCTTTTAATAAGCGGGATGAGTTACAGTTCCGATCCCTTTGCTCATTTGCATTCCAGGATGCGGCTCTATGGGCAAATCAAAGCATCTACAATAATCTGGCCTTGCCTTTAGTAATTCACAAACCCCATATAAGTAAAACAGAAACCGATGCAATGGTTAAACGGGTTGTCCAGCGTGTTGGGTATCTGGAAGGCCTTGGATTCAGGCCCGCTGATTTATCGATGGGTGAACAGAAACTTATCTCTATTGCGCGTTGTTTAATCTGTGAACCGGAGGTGCTTTTTCTCGATGAACCTACCGCATCTCTCGATCAGGAAGCGGTAGAACGGCTCATTCAGGTTTTGATTGAAGAAAAAAAAGAAGGAAAATCCATTATAATGGTGACCCACGATGCGAATCTGATAGCTCGAATTGCTGATCACATTTGTGTAGTAGCCAATGGATCCCTGGCAACTGAGGGTCCCGCAGAAAAAATAGCCCCCCTTTTGGGCGGTGATTTAATTAGAAAAATACGGGAATATAAAATTCAAGAAATTTCACTGGATGATCCAAGGCGATAGGTGAAAGGAAGGTTGGTATGAAATTCAAAATTAAATATGCAGATCAGATTGTTGGTGTCTTTGTTCTGCTCGCTATCGTTTTACTTGCGGGGATCCTTGTGCTAATGGGGGGGAAACAACGCTGGTTTGCCCGGGATTATATGTACAAGTCCCAATTTAATTCCAGTGCCGGCGTCTCAGTAGGAACGGGAATTCTATACAAGGGATTTCAAATCGGTCGAATTCAGAAGGTTTCATTAAATCAGGATAATTTAGTGGATGTCTCCTTTATTATATATGATACCTATATAGATAAGGTGACCGAAAATTCCATTTTGGAACTGGTTGTAAGTCCCATTGGTCTTGGAAATCAGCTCTTATTTCATCCTGGAAAGTCTCAGGTTCATCTACCTGAGAAGTCTTTTATTCCATCCTATGATTCACCGGAAGGAAAACGTATTGTTGAACAGGAATTGGTCGATCGGCCGCCAAAGGATGATACCATAAGCAGACTGCTTTCTAATGTGAATCCCCTTTTAGAAAATGTAAATGATACCGTAGTTCAGCTGAAGAAGACCCTGACTCTCGTTAATGCTGCTGTTGCGGGTACTGGGACCGGTCCGGTGGCAGAAGCATTACGGGATGCCTCTGATTCAGTGCAGCAGCTTGAGAAGCTTTTAGGCCAAACAAATACAGCGGTTTCTGAATTGGTACCAAGGGTTTCCGAAGTATTGTCCCAGGTTGAAACGAGTTTGCCGCCGGTTCTCAACTCTGTTTCTACTATTACCGGTAATTTAGCCCAGACAAGTGAAGCCTTAAAGGATCCGACGGGCCTGGTTCCTCGGCTGCTGGATCCCAAAGGGTCATTAAAAACACTTTTGGATGATGGAAACCGGCTCTTTAATCATATTGATGGATCCCTGGCCCAGGTTGAACAATCTATGAAAAATCTGGAAGGGGCCACGGCTACCCTTTCGGCTCAGATGCCCCGAATAGCTGCGACACTTGATGATGCCCGAAGTGCCATTGTGTCAGCCCAGGATGTGCTTGAAGGACTTAAAAATAATCCTCTGCTGAAGGGCGGAATCCCTGAACGGATAGATCCAAAGTCTGCACCAACGGGGCTCAGGAATAACGATTTCTAAAGGAGCGAGGCCCATTATGAAATATAGAATTTATGTTGCTATTATCTTCATCTCTTTAGTATATATTTCCTGTTCTAGTGCCCCAAAAACACCACCCCAGTCTCTGATGGTCCGGAATGAAGCAGGCCGACTTATTTTACTGGGAGCTAAATCGTTACGGGAAGGGCAGCCCGCAGCAGCGCGAGAGTATTATGGGGAAGCCTATCGATTGTATACGCTGGTTGATGAAAGCGAAGGCCGTATTCGAGCCCTTGATGGCCTTGGCCGGGTCCCTGGCGTGGATTTTGACGCCTGGCAGAAAGCCCAGGAAATTGCCGCAGAAGCAGGGGATGAAGGGCTGGTTGCATTGGCGTCACTCCTTTTAGCTGAAAGGCAGCTTTCCTCTGGGGATGTACAAGATATAGAGTATGCTGAGCAATTGCTGAGCCAGGCGGTAACAAAACTGGGAAGCCGTTTAACTGATAAAGCCAGAGCTCTTCGGCTCTATTGTAATGTATTAAAACAATTAAAACGTTATGAAGAGGCTGTACAGGTTATTAAAACGGCAATAGATATTGATAAAAATAATAAATCTTATATTGAGCTGGCATCGGATTATTATCTTCTGGCTTCGGTGTATTCAAAACAGGAAAATTATGCTCTGGCGATTACTCATCTTACCAATGCTATAACCTATGACCGGCAAGCTGAAAACGGAAGTGGTCTGGGGAGTGATTATCTTGCCTTAGGGACCGTATATGAAAAGGCGGGGAATATAGAACTAGCGCGAGTGCACTATAAAAAGGCCTTGGATATCTACACAGCAGGAAGATTTAATGATAAGATTGACGAAGTAAGTAAACGTTTATCTATCCTGCAATAAGGATAAGTCTTGGATTCTTACGGTAGAAATAGTTGAGGATACTCAATGTGGGCTTTTTTATTACAGAAAATAATTAAAATTTTCGAAGACACAGGGTTTTTTTTCGTTTTTTTAGGAAATCTTTTTAAATATTGGTTTAAAAGACCTATAAGATGGCACCTGTACATGTATGAGATTGAACATTTAGGAGTAAATTCTGTTCCAGTGATTCTTCTTGCTGGTCTTGCGATAGGAATGATATTTGCGCTGCAAAGTGTTGTTCTTTTACAGCCCTTTCAGGCAGAAATTGGTACGGGAGCGGCGGTTGCGGTTGCTCTTGCACAGGAATTAGCGCCAATCATTACAACCCTCATGCTTATCGCAAAAAATGGTTCTGCCATGGCTGCAGAATTGGGAACGATGCGGGTAACCGAACAGATTGATGCACTAGAATCTATGTCTATCGACCCTATTCATTATTTAGTAGTCCCCCGGGTAGTCGCATCCATCTTAGTCTTCCCTGTTTTGACCATGCTAGCTAATCTGGTGGGGTCCTTAGGCTCATTTTTTATTTCTACTACCCTGTATGGAATCGATTCTGCCAGTTATACGGATTATATGTTCAATGTATTAAAAACGAAAGATATTGCTATTGGGTTAATTAAATCGGTTGTGATGGGATTTATGGTTTCTACCATAAGCTGTTTTCATGGATTACATGTTTCTCAGGGAGCAAAGGGCGTAGGAGAAGGAGCAACTAAAGCTGTTGTCACTTCTTCAGTGGCAATTCTTGTGGCAGATTATATTTTGACCACAGTAATGCGGCCTATATTTTTCGGACGTTAAATGATGATTTTAAAAATCGAGAATCTTTATAAGGCTTTTGGGAATAAAAAGGTATTAACTGGGGTGAATATTGAAATACCCGAAAAAAGTATTTGTTCGGTGGTTGGCCAGAGCGGTACCGGTAAAAGCGTTCTTTTAAAATGTATTATGGGTATGATTCCTACGGATTCAGGGGCTGTTTGGTTCAAAGATATAGAGTTAACCCGACTTAATAGAAAGGAATTAATTGAAATCAGAAAGCATTTTGGCTATGCGTTTCAGAATGCGGCTCTTTTTGATTCTATGACGGTTGGTGAAAATCTTGAATTTCCGCTGCGTGAGGTTTTACAGGTTAAAAATCGGGCTATAATTAAAAAGAAGGTAGCGGAAATTTTAGATTGGATTGAGCTACCGGGTATTGAGCATATGCATCCTTCAGATCTATCTGGGGGGATGAGAAAGCGGGTTGGGGTAGCCCGTGCCCTAATGCTGCAGCCGGAGGTGCTTTTTTTTGATGAACCGACTACCGGACTGGATCCAGTACTATCTGAAACTATTATGAATCTGGTTTTACGGGTTAATAAGGAGTTGGGGGTGACCTGTATAGTAATTACCCATGATATTCCCGCTGCTTTTCGTATTTCTGATAAGATTGCTTTCCTGCATCAGGGAACCATCGTTGCCGATGGTACGCCTGAAGAGGTGGCTCGCTCAGACCATGATATAGTCCGGGCGTTTTTGCGCATTTCTTTTAATGAGTTACAAGTATGAATATTTCCAGATATATTAAAATTGGTTTATTTTTTATCACCATAGGTACCGCCGGCACCGTATATATCGTCCGCTCTACCGATGGATTTAATGATTTTAATACCAAAGTTTATGAAGTCGCCATAGATGATGCAACCGGGTTGAGTACTAACTCCAAAGTGTATTTAGCAGGTGTTCCGGTAGGTAAAATACAAGCCATTGATCTACATGGTGACACCGCCATATTGCGGGTAGCCTTCCTGAAAAGTGTTGAGATACGGCAGGATGCGAGCCTTCAGAGGAAACCCTCATCGATTTTAGGTACTTCTATTCTTGCCCTATCGCCGGGAACGGAATACAGCCCAATCCTAAAAGCAGGGAGCCGTATAGAAGCGGTCCGCGGATCTGGAGACACCAGCGCTATTTTAGGTTCAGCCCAGGATTTAACGAAACAAATTGCTGAATTGTTACGGGAATTCCAGACCCGCCAAATGGAACTGTTAACGGTTTCACTCGAGACCTTTAATGCCATGGCTAAAAAACTCAATGATCGCAGCGATGCTGAATTGGAGCGTGTTTCCCGTATTTTAGAAGCGAGCGCCCGAATCACAGAACGCTTTGAGCAGATTTTACAGGCACGGGAAGGTGATATTTCTGCCGCAACAACGGATGTGAGAGAGGCCCTGGAAAATATACAGCAGATGACTGAAGAGATCCGAGCGGGCAACGGAAATATCGGAAAGGCGATCTATGATGAAAAATTATACGCCAGTGTCTTGTCGACCGCAGAGCGGACAGAAGCGGCTGCAGCAAAACTACAGGAAGCCTTGGATTCCTTTAATACCTTAGCAGTTAATTCAAATAAGGTCGTAAGTGATGCAGGCGTAATTGTTAAAAAGGCTGCCGGTTTAGGTGTCCAGGTAGATTCTGTTGGGCGTTATGATATGCTTGCTTCGGCTTTTAAGGCTGGAGCTTCACTTCGTTTAGAGCCTGGGTCACAGGACCGGTTTTACCGAATCGGTGTCAGTTCTGCTCCGGCTGGCAGTACCGTATCGTACGTGCTTGATGCGGAGCTTGCACGCCGGATTGGATGGTTTACCTTGAGGGGCGGTGTGTATGAGGGTACCGCAGGTCTTGGCTTTGATATTAGCCCTATAAATCAAATCATACTTTCCGCTGAAGCCTTCGATTTCCAGAATAATGGTGTGCCAAATTTACGGGGTACCCTCTACTGGTATCCTGCTTTTAATCCCTATTCTAATATGCCCTGGAACTGGTTGTATGTGTACGGCGGGGTGAATGCTGCTTTAGATCCAAGGCGGGACTTTTTTGTAGGTCTTGGAATCCGCTTCGCCGATGAAGAAGTTCGGGGCCTTGTTGGGCTAATCCCCCTGGGAGCAGGTAAGTAAACTGTTATAAGCCCCCTACACCTTCAGTACCTCTTGGGGGATATGGATGGTACAGGTGGTGCCGCCGTGCCCTTCGATGGAGAAGCGGCCCTTCATCTGTTGGGCCAGGGCGTTGACCAGGTTCAGGCCCAGGCCGCTGGAGTTCTTTATCACAAAGCTTTCGGGGAGCCCCTTCCCTTTATCCTGGACTTTTAATAGGAGGCCCTCCGTGGCCTTCACTAACTCTACGGTTAGTTCACCCTCTGTATCCTTGGGATAGGCATATTTTAATGCATTGGTTACCAGCTCTGTAAGCATGATTCCTAAGGATGTGGCAATTTTGACGGGAATCATCATGGGCTCTATGTTGGTACGGAGCTTTAATGGTGAAAATTCTGTCATAGATTGCAGAAGCTGTTCGAAATATTCATAGGTGTCTACCTGGTTATATGAACTAGTCTGGAGTAGCTGGCTGTAAAGCTGGGATACCGCATTGACCCGGAATTGAATTTCTTTTAAGGCCTGGTTTACCTCTTCTGAAGTATAGGAGTCTGCGGCCAGCTGCATCATAGATTCAAGCATGGCAAAACTGTTTTTAACCCGGTGCTGTAATTCTTTTAAAAGGGTTGCCTTTTCTTCATAGGCTCCCTGCAGGGCAACTTCGGCGAGTTTTCTGTCTGTAATATCTGAAACGATAACTGCAAATTGCATGGGTGCGGGGCGGTATGCACTGACTTCATAGTATCGCTTTAATTCGGAAGAATAGTTTTGAAAGGTTATGGTTTCTCCGGTGAGGGCTACCTTTCCATAGGTATCTATCCAATAGGATTCAGTGTTGGGTAATACTTCGAGGACCCGCTTGCCAATGATATCTTTCGCTGAAAGTCCCGTCAGTTTTTCAAAGGCGGCATTTACCTTAAGGAAACGGTAATCGATAGGTTTACCCTGTTCATCCAGAATAATTTCATGGAGGGCAAAGCCATTGTGCATCTGAAGAAAGAGGTTTTCCAGTTCCTTTTCCAGGTTAATCCGTTCCGTAATATCTTCAAAGGTCGCAAATACCTTTGCAGGGGCAAATTGCTCATCTAATGGCGTTGAACTAACCGAAATCCAGCGATATGAAATACCATCATTGTACGCGAGGCCCATGATGCAGTTATGGACCGGTTTGCCGCTTTCCAGGGTGATTTTTACCGGACGTTCCGATTCCTGGAGCGGAGTCCCATCCAATTTAATCGCCTGCCACGCTGGATGCAAGGTATCCTTTCCCAGCAATTCATCCCGGGAAAGACCAAACATTCTGACCGCTGCAGGGTTTACATCGATGATTCGGCCATCCCCATCGTAATAAACTACACCCGGTGCCATTGTTTCGAATAATTGACGATAGAGCCGGTCCTTTTCTGCGGCAGTTCTTTGTGCTTCATGCAGTTTAAGGGCCATGTTGATGGACACTTCAAGCATTTCAACACTGGAACTCTTTAGTACAAAGCCATATCCGGCGGATTGTTCCATTTTTCTCAGGTATTCCGGGGCGGTGCTGGCAGAAAGGTACACTATGGGAATATCCCACTGAAGCTGTATAAGCTCCGCTGTCTTTACCCCATCGAGGCCATTGCCGAGATTGTAATCCATCAATATAAGGTCCGGGGCAAGGCCGTTTTCTAATGCTTCATAGGCCTGCTCACCACTTCCAGCGATGCTTACTTTGAATCCTCGTCGTTCCAGGAGCTTTTTTTCAGCCGAGGCAAGTATCCGGTCATCGTCTATCAGCAGTACATGTACCATATACCAAGTATATCGGTAGTCTGTTTAAAATGCAAAAGAAGTGGTTTTACAGGCGTTGGCTGTAGGTTTTTCGGTATTCCTGGGGAGAGAGGCCGGTACATTTTTTAAATACCCGTGAAAAATGAAAGGGATTTTCAAAGCCAAAATAGTCTGAAATGGTTTTTATCGGCATGAAGGATTCCACCAGGTAGGCACTCGCGGCTTCTACCTTAAGGCGGGTGAAATACTGGAAGGGGGACATGCCTAAGGTTTTTCGGAATATGCGGATGAAATGTTCTTCCGAAAGACCGAGTTCATCGGCTAAATCCTTTGTACTTACCTTATCCTGAATAGCCTTTTCCATCCGCTGCAGCGCCCGCTCCACATGATCGTTTTTTACATAGGGTGTATTAGGTTTAGGCTCTTGTGGTGTCACACCACCATACCCCTGGCCATACCATTGATAGATTAAACTCAATAATAGATATTCTGCTGCTTGTTTCTGGGCAGGCTCCTTTGAACGGGATAAAAAATACAGTTCTTCTAACAGGAAACGGGAACGACCTTCGATTGTGATGCCCTTTTGCTGTCCTGCTTCGGTGCTCCGGATGCATTCCAGAGCCTGCTGATCCAGGGGGCTTTCAGGATCAATTTCGAATAAAAAGGCGTAATAACTGATAGGTTTTTCCAGTGCCTCAGGCAGGATGGAATGAAACTCCCGGGGACGGGTCAGAAAAAGGCGGTTGCCTTCGATGTGGTAGCGGGTCCGGTTGAGTAAAAAGGCTCCCTGACCTTCGAGAAATACGTGGAATTCATAGTCATTCGGACCATGGGTGTGATACCGGCCATGCCAGGATAGCCTGTTTCCCCCTATGAGCCGGTAAACGTACACCGCATCTTTAATATTCACCCTATAAGAATATCAATAATAGATATGTTTCATCAATACTGTATATGGAACTTTCCCATTACGTCTCCTATGCTGGATACAGATAGGTGAAAGGCGGAGGTAGTGTATATGAAGACAGTCTGCGGAATTGACCTGGGGACTCAGAGCTGCAAGGTGATCCTCTATGATTTTGAGAACAAAACTGTGGTGGCCCGATCCCAGGCTCCGATTCAGATGACGGCACGGAATGATGGCAGCCGGGAACAGGAGACCGACTGGTATGAGAAGGCCCTGCAGTCCTGTTTTACGGATATCAATGCCGATCTGCGGTCTACCATTATGGCTATTGGTGTCTCAGGGCAGCAGCATGGTTTTGTTCCCCTGGATGAGCAGGGTAGGGCCCTTTATTCGGTGAAACTTTGGTGTGACACCGCAACGGCCGCAGAGTGTGAAGAGCTTACCAAAGCTGCGGGTGGTGAAGCGGCTCTTCTGGAAGAAACTGGATTATTAATGCTGCCGGGATATACGGCCCCGAAAATTTTGTGGCTTAAAAAACACAAGCCAGAACTCTTTGCCCGTCTTCGTCATGTACTTCTGCCCCATGACTATATCAATTTTCTGCTGACCGGCGAATATGTGGCTGAATATGGGGATGCCTCGGGTACGGCCCTTTTTGATATCCGCAAGCGGCGCTGGTCTAAAAAAATCTGCGACCTCATCGATCCAAACCTTATTCATTACCTCCCCCGTCTTATAGAAAGCAATCAGAGCGCAGGATTGGTCAGTAAAAAGGCTGCTGCTGAATTTGGTATCCCCGAAGGAGCGCTCGTATCCTCAGGAGGAGGCGATAACATGATGGGGGCCATCGGTACCGGTACCGTTCAGGATGGTTTTTTAACCATGAGTCTTGGTACTTCAGGTACCCTGTACGGATATTCGGATACCCCCGTTGTAGACCCTCAGGGCAACCTGGCAGCCTTTTGTTCTTCCACCGGAGGATGGCTTCCGCTGCTTTGCACCATGAACTGCACTGTAGCCACCGAAGAATTCAGAAAACTCTTTGGGATGGATGTACGTTCCTTTGACAGTGCCGCCGCTTCTGCACCTATTGGTGCTGACGGGATTGTTATTCTGCCATTTTTTAATGGAGAGCGGACTCCAAACTTGCCGAACGGCCGGGCAAGTGTTAACGGTATTACGGCGGCTAATTTTAGCCGTGAGAACATTGCCCGGGCAGCCCTGGAGTCGGCCATCTTTGGCATGAGGATAGGGCTCGAATCCTTTAAGGCCCTTAACTTTAAAGCCCAGGAGATCAGACTCATTGGCGGCGGCGCAAAAAGTCCCCTCTGGCGAACCATGGTGGCCAACATCATGAACCTGCCGGTCCGTTTGCCCGCCGGTGAGGAAGCGGCAGCCATGGGGGCGGCTATCCAGGCCCTCTGGTGTCTGGAAACCGCCGCCGGCCTTTCATCAACCATTAAGGAACTCTGTGATGTCCATGTGCAGCTGGAGGGCGGTCAGGTTATTACACCGGATCCGATGAGTGTCAGTATCTATGATCAGGCGTATCAAACCTATGGAACCTATTTGGGGGCCTTAAGTCCCCTATATCGATAAGGAGGCCAGATATGGCAGAGTATTTTGTTGGAAATAAGGAATATTTCCCCGGGATCGGCAAGATCAAATATGAAGGACCAAAAAGTGATAACCCCTTGGCCTTTAAATATTATGATCCTGATAAAAAGATCGGCGGAAAGACCATGAAGGAACACCTGCGGTTTGCGGTGGCCTACTGGCACAGCTTCTGCGCCGACGGCACCGATATGTTCGGTGCGGGAACTCAAAAACAGCCCTGGAAACTGGATGCTAAGAGCCCCATGGAGGGCGCAGAGCACAAGCTGGATGCGGCCTTTGAGTTTATTACCAAACTGGGAGCAGAGTTCTATGCCTTCCATGACCGGGATATAGCTCCAGAAGGGGCTACCCCCGCGGAAAGTGAAAAAAACCTCATGACCATTGTGGCCAAAGCAAAGGAACGGCAGAAGGCAACCGGGGTAAAACTCCTCTGGGGCACTGCCAACCTTTTCTCCAATCCCCGCTTTATGAACGGTGCTGCAACCAATCCCGACTTTGCGGTAGTAAGCCATGCGGCAGCCCAGGTAAAAGCAGCTATCGATGCGACTATAGAATTAGATGGCCAGGGTTATACCTTCTGGGGCGGCCGTGAGGGCTATATGTCCCTCTTAAACACGGACCTGAAACGTGAAAAGGAACATTTGGGCCGCTTCCTCGTGATGGCCCGGGACTATGCCCGCAGCCGCGGTTTTAAGGGTGTATTCTACATTGAACCCAAACCGATGGAACCCTCCAAACATCAATATGATTTTGATGTGGAAACCGTAGCGGGTTTCCTTAAACAGTATGGCCTTGAAAAGGATTTCCGCATGAACATTGAGGCGAACCATGCGGAACTGGCGGGGCATGACTTCCATCATGAACTGGAAACCGCTGCCGCTCTGGGACTCTTCGGCTCCGTGGATGCCAACCGGGGCGATCCCCGGAATGGATGGGATACGGACCAGTTCCCCATGAGCTACTACGAAACCAGTCTTGCAATGCTCACCATCCTGAAGGTGGGAGGCTTTACCACCGGGGGGCTTAATTTTGATGCCCATATCCGCCGCAATTCTGTGGACCCCGCTGACCTCTTTGAAGCCCACATCGGTGGTATGGATGCCTTTGCGGTCGGCCTTGAAGTAGCCCATCGGATTATCCAGGACGGTAAATATGCTGCCTTTATTAAGGAGCGGTACGCATCCTTTGATTCCGGTGATGGGGCCCGCTTTGAAAAGGGCCAGATGAAATTCGAAGAACTGGCTGGCTTAGCAAAGGAATACGGGAATGTCGGGTTTACCAGCGGAAAGCAGGAACGGCTGGAAAACCTCCTGAACCAGTATTTGCTTGGTTTGTAATCATTTGTAAAACACCCCGGCTGGCAGCTTGCATTTGATTGCTGGCAGCTCTTTGGGCTGCCGGCGAAAGGGCTTATAGGGCCTTCTGGCCCTCATGTGCCAGCGGGGTTTAGTTCCGGCAACTAGCGGCGGCCAGCTGTTCTTCCGAAAGGTAGCACCACTGGCCCCGGGAAAGGTTCAGGTCCGTAAGCCTGAGGTTCCCAATAGCGATCCGTTCAAGGTAAACGCAGTGGTTGCCCGCAGCGGCAATCATCCGGCGTACCTGGTGATATTTTCCTTCGTCAATAATCAATTCCAGTTCGTACTCCCCAACTTTTTGGCATTCCAGGGCAGCCACAGGTTCTGTCTCGTCTTTTAAAAGGACCCCCTGCAAAAGGGACGCAATAAGATCCGATGTAAGAGGTTTTTCTGTACGGGCCCGGTAGGTTTTAGGCACATGTTTTTTAGGTCCCGTTAAACTATGAATACAGGGTCCGTCATCGGTAAAAATGAGGAGGCCCTCCGTA